>FLNZ01003269.1_pt1 | contig 13059 bp, 16 predicted proteins | sample 1140391 | NCBI WGS metagenome assembly FLNZ01 (sample SAMEA3878171, study PRJEB12797) | bioreactor metagenome | biome: Moose rumen | place: Sweden | collected 2011-10
AAAAAACCAAATCTTCAGGAACTTTTCTGCTGAAAATCAATCGTTTAATTTTTCAGAGTTCAAAAGTGGCGAAAACAGGAAAAGGTCGCAGAGGTCGTTTTATGCCTCTACGACCTTTTTTGCGCTTAGCATATTTAAGCATTCCCAATATCCTCACGGAGTATTCGTCTTGTCTCTCGCTTATATGCTATACGACTATATTTCTCACCACGACACAATGCGCAACTGCAAGGAGTGCCCGTTGAACGGTACAGGCGCGTCCAATGTTCACTATATAGTTCGAACCAATGTTGTGGAGCCTTCGGGCAACCGTCTGCACCATACGTCACGGGAGCGAATGCCGCTTGATAAATCATCCGGGTCTTAAACACTCGGAAGCCCTGCTTCCTTCGCCAAAGTTTTGTACGTTTTGTTTCCATCATCTCTTTGTATTAAGGTTATTATCTGATGGAAATTCGCTTTGGTATAATTCATGGTATCCATAACTATTGCTTCTTATCGTTTAGCTATTGTGGTTATAGCAAACAGTGTGCCAATGCCTTCTGTATATGGGGGATTTAAGATTATTCGGATTATCTTTGTGAATAATAAAAAGGATTTCGTACCTTTGCAAGGAAAATCCTTTCAATCGCATGGAGACAAGAATCAGCAATACAAACATTTCCATCCTGCTGGGGCTGATAGCCTTGGGCGTGGCCGTGGCCTTCCGCCTGTTCTCCGAGGCCGACCTGTGGTTTCAGATGTTCTCGGCCATACTGGGTGTCATCATCACGGTCATCATCACCAACCTGCTGCTGAACAGCCAGACGACGAACGACATCGAACGGGAACGTAACTCGGAAATATTCAAGGAGAAACTGCGCATCTATCAGGAGTTCCTGCAGGCTCTCTACGAGGTGCTGAAGGAGGAACAGGTAACACCCGACGAGGCGATGCGCCTGCAGTTCCAGACCTCGTACATTGCCATGCACACCGAGAGCCGCCACATCCGACAGGTGAGCGAATGCGTGTCGGCCATCGTCAAGATGTACTCCCAGTGCCCGGGCGAGGACGGCAAGAAGGTGTTGCAGGACGAACGGCTGTTGCTCCGTAACCTCTTCGACATCGTGGAAATCTTCCGCCACGAACTCTACAGCGAGAAGCCCGACTTCGACCGCGCCGACATCAATGCCGCCATCGAGAACTTCGAGTATGCCTACCGCTATTTCCTGAAGGCATGTCCCTTAGGCACCCGAGATTCTATCGTCAGCCCTGCCTTACCCAAATAAGTTTGTCGGTGTCTAAATCGAGAAAGCAACCCTACAATCCCTTTCAGGACGTTAAATATCGGAAGATTATCGGCTGGTGGTGACGAAAGTTCAAGGAAAAGTAGTAACTTTGTACTCGATTCTAAAAACAGATAAATCGGAATTTATGTGCAAGCCGAACGCAGAGCTGAGCTTGCTCAAGCTATGCTGAGGCGACGCCATAAAACTCGTAACTCGGAATTCACAAATGAAAGAAGTATCAGTATTAGTAGGTGCAGGAAGCATCGGACAGGCGATAATCCGTCGAGTGTCAGCAGGCAAGCACGTGGTGCTGGCCGACTATAGTGAAGAGAATGCCAAACGAACAGCCAAGACATTAGAAGATGCTGGATTCGAGTGTTCAACCATCCGATGTGACCTTGGAAACAAGGAGGACATCCTTGCGCTGGTAGAGTTTGCCACAAGTAAGGGGGAAGTGAAGCATTTGGTGAATGCTGCAGGCGTGTCACCTTCTCAGGCTCCCGTAGAGGAAATACTTCGTGTTGACCTTTACGGCACATGTGTACTCTTGGAGGAGTTCGGCAAGGTCATGGCTGATGGTGGTTCCGGCATCATCATTTCGTCGCAGAGCGGTCATCGTCTGCCAGCCCTGCCCCAGGAGCAGAACGAAGCACTGGCAATGTCACCTGTGGAAGAGCTGTTGCAATTGCCGTTCACCAAGGAGATAAACGACACGCTGAAAGCCTATCAGTATTCCAAGCGTTGCAATGTGCTCCGTGTGGCCTACGAAGCCTGTCGCTGGGCAAAACGTGGTGCCACCATCAACAGCATCTCGCCTGGCATCATCATCACCCCATTGGCTAATGATGAGCTGCACGGCCCTCGTGCCAAAGGCTATCTGGACATGATAGCCGGTATGCCAGCCCGTCGTGCAGGGACACCTGATGAGGTAGGCGATTTGGCAGAGTTCCTGATGTCCTCTCGCGGTCGTTTCATCAGCGGTGCAGACTTCCTAATTGACGGCGGATGTACTGCCAGCTACTGGTATGGTGACTTGCAATACTTAAAAGCAACTCACTAAATTCGCATTTAGCGCATTTACGGCTACGCCTCGGCATAATGAAAACAAGTTTTCCTTCTGGTCTCGGCTTGCACGTAAATTCCAATTTACCACCCCACTATAGTGGCTGCGCATGGAAACGTCCCGATTTGGGGGCGAATCACTGTCGAAACAGAACAGAATACTGGGCCATGGGATAGACCTTTTTGCTGCTTTCTGCGTCGCCTGGATTCATCGGGCGAGCAGACAAACTGTACTTTATAGGCATAGTCTTCTGATTTTAAGGTTATTGAATAGGTTAATACTAACATCTGTGCTCATCGTCCCGAGGATGCCGTTGCAAAATAGGTATTTTGCGGTCTCAAAATAGGTATTTTGCCGTCGCACCCCCTGTATGGTGGTTCGTCATGGTTGGCAGGTTGTTGTTTCATGGTCGTAATCTCTTTGGTTCGACGATACTGTTTTCACGTCTCACGGGGGCAAAGTTAGTGAGTTGTCGCCACGCCGCCAAACCTTTTAAGAATGCTTAAGGAAGATTAAGGAAAAGTAATAAAATAGTGTGGAAACGGGGGATGCGTTCCTTAATTTCTGTAAAAAGGAAAATAAATTCTGCCAAGTTTGTTGCTTCGGAGATTCCCTTCTAAACGCTCCATACGGATAGTCAGCCCTGCTTCACCCAGATAAGTTTGTCTCATACCCGAAACGACATTCTCAACCTCGACTTCCCACTCTGCATCCTAATTAATTATCTATTTCTTTTTCTTACAGATTATATTATAATCCCACACAGGCATAGGAAGTATTTTATTCTGTACAACCGTCTTGTATTGCGGCATGTGTTTGGGGATGTCACATTTAGATGATTGAACCCAGTAGAATGGTTGTTTCGTCTTCGTTGTCAATTTGTTGATTTCTGGAGCCTTTGTTGCCAACCATATTTTCAACCATTGCAATTTCTTAACCATTCTTGAAACTTCACTGGTTATAGCAGAATGTACCTCGATATAGAATACTTCGCTGTCATAACAAAGCGCATAGTCCCAACGGTTATCGTCTGGATATAATTTCAATGTTGCTTCATCAATATCCAGACTGCCATCTATTTTGTCTGGTTCTGGAACTATTATTTTATCTGCGTATTTACCAAAAGCATTTATGCCCTCTTGATAACCCGATGCTACGTCTGGTGTCGCTTCTACGGCTTCTTTGAAAGTCAACTTTCGCTGCTGCTTTACTTTTTCCATAGTTCACCTTTCGTTAATCTGTATATTTATATACGATGTCTGCAACTTTAGAAGAGAACTGAGACAATCCACCCCATTCAGAAATAGCACTATCTTCGCTTCCTGCATCCAATGAAGAAATATCTGTAGATGTGACTTTCCCTGTTGCTGTACGCGAGAAATAATATGTAGATAACTGTTTGCTAAACAAACCTTCAAAAATTTGTGAAGTTGCGGCATTTTTGCGAAGGTCAAACATCTCATAGAGTGCATCTTCTTTGTTGGCAGCTTCAGACTGCTTCACAATATTGAATGCCCATGCAAAATCCAATAATGTAGTTGAATGGGTTGATACTATCACCTTTAAACCGTTTTGGATTAGTTCAAGGATTTCCAATAACACAGCTTTGATGGCCTGTGGATGGAGTCCCATTTCGGGCTCTTCAATAACAACATATTTATAATTGTCCTTCTTGAATACTTGGGAGGCAGGACCTGATAGGCAATAGAAAGCGATAAGTAATGGCATGAACTCTTTTTGGCCTGCACTCCAAGTCATAAACGGGATGCTCATGTCATCAATCTTCATCTTCATCTTCTTTTGACCGGAATTCTCCTCCATAACAATTTTGCCACCATGAAAGATGTTCTCATCGAATGACTGCTTCAAAGCACTTTTCAACCGATTACTCACAGGGAAAATAGTTTCAGGGTCACCCATTCCGCCTTGTAAATAAATCCTTAGTGTCTCACTAAATGATTTCAAGACGTATGGAGTTGCCATGTCAAACTCCATAAAATTCTTGGGGCGCCCGTCTGATATACTCAATATGCGTTGAGCTGGTATGTAAAACATAGATTCTTTTGTCGGCACATTCCTTTTCAAGAGGGAGTAAAGGGATTTTGCCCGTCCGTTATATATAATTTCCGTATCGGGCTTAAATATCTTATTCATTCCATCGCCAAAGAATGTATCAAGAACCTTCTGAGGATTTTTCTTATCAATTATATAGTTGTACTTCCGTAAAGTAGACAACACGAATTCTTTATCTATGATATATTTAAGTAATTCCAAAAACAGACTTTTGCCACTGGCTTGAGGCCCTACTAAAAAAGTAAGATCCCCAAATTTTACGTTGACATTGCCGATTGGACCGAAATTCTTTATCTTCAATGATTTCATACTTCAAAATCTTACTGTTTTACGTTTTATGAGTGCAAAGATAGCAATTTTTTATTTGTCTATCGAATAATTTCTAAAATCTTCACCTTATTCATCTATTAATGCTATTGTTGCAGTTTCTTCAACCTTGAAGTTATAGCCCCCCGGTTCCTTCCAAATATCCCACAAAGTTCAGGGATACTTGTACCTAAAGCGGATAATTGCAGAAGTTTGTCTTCATCTGCTTTTGTCCATGAACGATAAGCATTCGGATGATTGGCACGTTTCTCTTCCATCGTGTAGGCTTTCGCTCTGGGGAGTCTTTCCCCACTGCGTATAAATTGAGGTACATGAATAGAAAGTGAAGGATAGTGGAATTCCGCCAGCGTATGCACATCTGCTATGACCTTATCAATTTGCTCCAAAGGGATGAGGTAAAGCCACTCTGGTGCACAAGGCTCACCGCCTACGCCAAGGACAATAGTTACAGGCATGTGCCGAGTTTGAGAGAATCGCCTATAACACTCAATACTTTTAGCAGGGAATAAGTCTTTGTCCAAATCTCGTTTCAACCTCTCACGCCATTTGCATTCCACGGCAAATCCTTTTCCTTGATACTCGAATACAAGGTCTGGATGGCGATTGTTTTCAGGCTGGAAGTCACCCAGCGACTTGTCGCCTTGCCATTCCTTCAAAATAAGTTCACCTCCATCGTGGGGATTAAACAGCGTGAGCACATAGTCCTCGAACTCACGTCCTTTCAACACATCTTCTGGCTGTGTAATGGAACGGATGCGGGTATAAACAGATTGGTAACTCCTTTGCAAACGCTTATGAATGGCATGTATCCCCATGTCTGCATAGAACATTCGCAGCAGCACCTTATCCTCTCCAACCGTCCAACGCTCGTGCCGGACTTCCGGCTCAGCGGCTATCGTGTACTGACCTTCGCCGATTAGCCGTCTCACATGCTCTCGCCCAGCCAGCAGTCCGAACACGCTACCGTTCTTATTGACATAGCCACAAACGACATGTTTGCATTGCGACAATACATATTCATTCCGAAGCCGAGGCGTCTGGCCTTTTCACGTCTCACGGGGGCAAAGTTAGCGAGTTGTCGCCACGCCGCCAAACCTTTTAAGAACGCTTAAGGAAGATTAAGGAAAAGTAATAAAATAGTGTAAAAAAGGGGGATGCGTTCCTTAATTTCTGTAAAAAGGAAAATAAATTCTGCCAAGTTTGTTAGTTGAGGAATAATTCCATATCTTTGCATCTGTGTTCCGAAAGGAGTGCAAAGACATATTTGCTCAATAGTCTCTCAATCACCACCGTGAGCCAACGAGCAAACTATCAATATTGGGACTGCCCACATAGGCGCAGCATCCCTCCATATTTGATAGTGGCTTGTGGTGAGCCGAGAGACGTATGGCGAATGTCTGCGCCTCTTGCGTAATTATTAACTTAAACACAATAACTATGAGCAGTACATTGATTTTTATTTTAGTCTTTGCGGGGATTATCCTGCTGGTTGGTTTGATGAATGGCTCTTCCAAGAGTCCTGGCATGCCTCATGTTTTAACGGGATTTGAGCCAATAGACAACGTCAAAATGAAAAGCGAGAATGGCCAGAACATTTTCAATGGACTAAAAGAGGTTTATAACAGCGGTGAAGATAAGGCCGTCATGAACTATAAAGACCTGATTGACACGGTGACAGAACCGACGGATTCAGACTACGTGCAAGCTTTATACACTGAGTTAATGAATCGTGTTGTCTTTGTTGGGGGTAATAAGGGACTACAATTACATCCGAAAGAGGAGTGCTACTACTCAGAGATTAATTGTGCGGTATATACAATTCAGAAACTGAACAAGCAAATCACGTACGGCGGATTCCGTGCCAATCTCAATGGTTACAGGACAGGCACGTATTCTATAAGCGCACACGATGTCGAAGGATATAAGTTGTATCTTCAAGGTAAGGTTTTTGTTACAAACCAGAGGATTGCAATTGTTGGTGACAACAAGAATAAGGTTGTTCCGCTTGGTAAAATCATTTCGTATGCTCCTTATGAGAAGAACGGTATCATTATCAACATTGAGAATAGCAATGCTATTATCTTAGACATGCTTACAAATGGTACTTTTGAAATGCTGAAAATTGGCGAAAGGGCTTTCCATGATACAAAGGTTAGTTTCCTTTATGCTCTTGACAATGCTCTTAATGCAAAGGAACGTGTAGGTCAGATCTAAGCATATAAGAACAACTTTTTGATGTCAGGTAGTGTGCTTGACGGCATACATACTTAGTCGAAAGATATACTTTCTCTCATATAGGCTCTATCATTTTGCCCGTTTATAGGCCGCCTTTTTATGAGCGGCCTTTATTATCCTCTTTATCAGTTCATCGTATTGCAGAACTCCTGAATTGTCAGGACGGACAAACGAGGCCAGCCAACACATCCTTCCATATCTTGTGATAGGGACTCCTGCTGGGCAAGGCTTGTAGCAGACAGTTTGTGTCAAGTACGATTCGACGCATATCGATACGGTGTACGCATGTGTTCCTTGCCCCATTGCTGGATGGTGGCTTCGTTGATGATTCCCTCGTCCCACATCTTGTCGATGGCCTTCTGAGCCTTTTGGGCAAAGTAATGAGCCAACAGACTCTTGAACTCATTGAGCTCTGCCTCGGAGTTGATGTTGGCCACAGCGTTCATCAGTTCCAATTGTGCCATTTGGGAGTAACTCATATTCCTCTTTTTATAGGTTTGCGCTGCAAAGATACATCTTTTCCCGCAATATCCACAATGCTTTGAAATAATTCTTTCCGAGGCATGCGGCACAATCACGAGAATGTTGTATCTTTGCACGCGGAACGTATGCAATATGCCATACATACAAATACTTGCAAGCGCATGAAGAGAGCAATCGTCATAGGTGCCTCGTCGGGCATAGGGCGCGAGGTGGCGCGTCTGCTCACCGCCCTCTGGCGCTGCCTTCCCCGCTTTGTGTGGCGGCGGATAAGGTTGTAATCAAACGAAAAGGAAAGTGGCATCGGAGATTATCAGTAGTTTTCGGCCTTCACCTGGAAGTAACTCTGCGGATGGTTGCAGACGGGGCATTCCTCGGGAGCCTGCTTGCCTACGACGATGTGGCCACAGTTGCTGCACTGCCAGATGGCGTCGCCGTCCTTCGAGAAGACTTTCTTGTCCTCGACGTTCTTCAGCAGGCGGCGGTAGCGCTCCTCGTGGTGCTTCTCGATGGCGCCCACCATCTCGAACTTCTCGGCAATCTCCGTGAAGCCTTCTTCGCGAGCCTCGCGGGCCATGCGGGCGTACATGTCCGTCCACTCTTGGTTCTCGCCGTCGGCAGCGGCGGCCAGGTTGGTGGCGGTGTCGCTCACGCTGCCTCCGTTCAGGTACTTGTACCACAACTTGGCATGTTCCTTCTCGTTGATGGCCGTCTCCTCGAAGATGGCGGCAATCTGCACGTAGCCGTCCTTCTTGGCCTTCGAGGCAAAGTAGGTGTACTTGTTGCGGGCCATCGACTCGCCGGCGAAGGCCTCCCGGAGGTTCTGCTCCGTCTTGGTGCCTTTCAGCGACTTGGGCTGTTCCACTACTTCTGCGAACTTCTCGGTGGGCTGCTTGCAGCGAGGGCATACCTCGGGTGCCTCATTGCCTTCGTGGACGTATCCACATACGGTGCACTTAAACTTCTTGCTCATGACATTTTGGATTTAGGGGTTACACATATTCTGCACAAAGATAGTCAATTAGGCCATAATCTCCAAAGAAAACACCAAAAATATCTGCGTCCCCCCCTTCCTTACTCCAATTCTTACTCCAATTCCAGCGGTTCGTAGGGAATCTTGGGGCCGGACATGGGTACCCATTCGCCAAGCGCATTCTGCTTCATGCCGCCGCGGCGTCCCATAAAGTTCATGTATTCCTCGTTCATCCCGCGGTTCAGGCGGAGATAGTGGTTGCGGTTGCCCTTGCGGTACGCATCATAGGAGAAGCGCGTGATGGGTTCCCGTCCGCGCTTGATGCTGACGGCCTCGAAGGTGTAGAGGCGGTCCTTGTCGTACACCTTTAGGATAAGCCCGGGCAATCCACCGAAGAGCCACGGGCCGCGACGGATGGGAATGTCGGGCGCAAACCACGCCACGAAGTCGCGACCACGCCAGTGACAGGTGGCCTTTAGGCACTTGTGGCCAAGAACGGTAGAGGTCTCGTCGGCCAGCGTCCACTCCTGCGCCGGATATTGACTGACCACATACCCGTTCTCACTCTGGAGGCCGTGGGGCATCGCGTGGTACTCCGTGGCGGTCTGCCCTTCGATGTAGATGTCGGTGTACTGGATTTCGTTCCAGTAGTCGCTCCGCTTGCCGTGAATCGGACAAGCCCGGGGCACAGCGTCGGCATGTATTCCTTTCACCTTCCACGTCTTCAGTATCTCCTTCTGACGGGCCTCGCCTTCGCGCACGAACTCACTGCTGCACTTCGTCACCCTGCGCCCTACCTCCAGCACTCGCAGGTCCACGTACGTGTCCTGATTGCTCAGCGTGTCGGCATTTAGGGCGTAGTAGATGCGCACGTCGCTGGTGTCCACCACCGTCGTCTTCCCCAGGTTCTTTCGGCTCATTATGAGGATGCTCGCCTGCTTCTGCTGTCCCCATGCCCCGCCGCATGGCCTACCCCCACCCCCTTCCAAAAGGGAAGGGAGAAATAGGGCGAGGAGAATGGAAATGTAAATTCTCATAACACAAAACTAATTAAGTTCATTAACATCAACACTCATAGATATTTATGAATAATTCGTGTTTAATTTGTGAAAATTCGTGTTTTTACTCTAAACATAAAATTCCATGAATTTACCACGAATTATTCAAGAATTTATTTATCTGCCTATTTGTATGTCATTCCAACTCCAGCGGTTCGTAATCGTGAGGCGCCGAGAGAGGCTCACCCATGCCCCCTGGCGCATTCGGGTCGTACTTGCGTCGGCCAGAGACACGTAAGTAATTGCGGTTGTAGGCCACTTGCAGTTTCCACGTATGCAATCGCGTGGACTTCTTGAACTCGTCCGCTGGGTACTGGTAGATGGGGAATGTGCCCTTTTCTATGGCCACCGCCTCGAATGTGTAGAGGTGATCGGTGTCGTAGATTTTCAGGATAAGTCCGGGCAGGTCCCCGAACTTCCACGGGCCGCGACGGATGGGGATGTCAGGAGCGAACCAGGCTTCGTAGTCGCGTCCACGCCAACGGCAGGTCGCCCGCTGGCACTTGTGGCCGAGGATGGTTTTGCTCTCGTTGTGCAGGGACCACTGGATGGGCGTCATCTTCTCCGTGTAGCGCAACGGCCACTCCTGCCCGAGCGGCATACCAGCCCATTCGTTCAGCGTGTCCCGTCGGAAGAACAGGTCAGTGTATTGATACTCACTCCAGATGTCGGGCTTGCGTCCACGCATCCACCACGTGCCGTTTGGCACGCTTCCTGCATGAGGATTCGCCTTCGCCCACTTCACGCGCTCGTTGTCGGCCTGTTCCACGAACCAACTGCAATACTTGTCGCATCGTTTCCCGATGAGCAACTGGCCACAATCCAGATACGTACTGTCTTGTGTGATGTCCGTCGCGTTCCACGCATACAGAATGCGCAAGTTCGCCGTGTCGATGACCTTGCGTCGCGTCACGGTGTTGTGCCGCCCGGATGCCGACGCTCCGCTCTGTTTCTGTTGTGCACTTGCCCCACCGCATACTGCGAGGGCGAGGAAGAGGGTGATGATTCTTTTGTTCATGATGCTATATTTTATGGCTCTTACGTTTCGTCTTCCCGACATGTCTCTACTATTATATATACGCGAAAGGACGAAACCTGACGCCAGAGGGACGACTTTTTGCACAATACGAAGCAAGTATGAACACAACGCGAAGCAATCGCAAACGCAATATGAAGCAGCAGCAAGTACAATACGAAGCAAAGGCGGACGCGACATGGAGCAAAGGCGGATGCAATACGGGGCAATGACGAACACCACACGGAGCAACGACAAACGTGACACGGCGCAACGACAAACGCGACACGGTGCAACAGCGGACACTACACGACGCCACCGCCCCTGCTTCGTGACCTTGTGACATGTGACTTTGTGACATTAAGCCACTCCCCATTCTTCTCCCCCACACCCACAAACCAATACTTATTAAATATATAATATATATTATATATTATAATAAAATATTATTATTTATAATCTATAACCTCTTTCTGCATCCTGCATACCGAGAGAGGGGATATTGCAAGACAGAATCCCCTTAATGTCACAAAGTCACATGTCACAAGGTCACGAAAAGCCAACCCATTGCAGATGCCTCATTCCTCCTATAGGGTGGGGAGAGAATGGAGGAAACCCCTTAATTCCGTATCACTTCAACACGGAATGGTACAATTCCCTCCGTTTTACCCTCCGTTTTTTGTGATTTTTATGCTTCCGAGGCAGTATTTCAGAGATTTTTATGTAATTTTGCAAACGTAAACGACACGTAACAATGACATACTCATCCATAGAAATATGCGCAGGGGCAGGCGGTCAGGCTCTCGGTCTTGAATTGGCAGGGTTTGACCATCGGGTTTTAGTAGAGTATGAGAAAGACTATTGTGATTGTCTGAAAGCGAACCGCCCGCAGTGGAATGTGATGTGTATGGACGTACACCAGTTCGACGGTCGGCCTTACCACAGACAGATAGACTTGCTTGCCGGAGGCGTACCCTGTCCTCCGTTCAGCATTGCCGGCAAACAACTTGGGGCTGAAGATGAACGTGACCTCTTTCCCCAGATGCTCCGGCTGGTTGGCGAAATTGAACTCCGAGTGGTGATGATAGAGAATGTGCGCGGATTTCTTGGCAAACAGTTTGACAATTACCGTCAGTCTATCACTTCACGGCTTAATCAGTTAGGATACAATGTACATCTACAGCTGCTGAATGCTTCCGACTATGGTGTGCCGCAGTTGCGTCCTCGAGCAATTATCATCGGTGTTAGAACCGACATTTACGACACGTTCCTCTTTCCACAACCAAAGCCAATGGTAGGGAACGACGTTGGTAGCACACTCTTTGACTTAATGTCAGCCAACGGCTGGCAGGGAGCAGCAGAGTGGCGCAGACAAGCCAACAGGATTGCTCCGACGCTCGTAGGTGGCAGCAAAAAACACGGAGGCCCTGACCTGGGACCAACCCGTGCTCGGCAGGCGTGGGCTGAAATGGGTATTGACGGGCGCGGTATAGCCAACGAGGCTCCGGCAGCCGACTTTGAAGGAATACCGAGGCTTACGCCGAGAATGATGGCACGGTTACAGGGATTCCCGGATGAATGGCAATTCAGCAACCGCAAAACAACAGCGTGCCGGATGATAGGCAATGCTTTTCCTCCACCTGTTGCCCGTGAAGTTGGACTACAAATCAAACAAGTTTTAGATTATGCAAGCATTGATAGCAGAAGCGAGACGGCTGTACCACGCCGGGCTGTTGGCTAATTCCGTACTGACCATCGACAGCAAAGGCATACCAAGCAATGCCGATAAGGACTCCAAGTTGTCGACCCGAATTGCACAAGGCATAGCCAAACGGCTGACAGCTGAAACACAGGAGAAAGCAGTTGGACAAACGACTGGCGCCAAGTTCGAGCAACTGAATATGGAGTTCCTCGGAGCGACATTTCCCCATCTGCAGAACTTTGCGGCCAGGCAAGTGGCATATCGCCAAACTGGGCAACAGGAATGCTGTCAAGACGAGTAGTTTTGCCCAGTATGAGCATCTAGACTATCTGAACCGTCTGACAAAAGAAGATGCCCGATTGGCTGCCAGCATGGGAAATGACTATATGGTAGCACCTGATGTTGTGGTGTACCGCGAGACGGAACCTGACGAGATTATCAACGAAGGGCAGTTTATTGTAGATGCGACGGTTAGCGGACTTTCGGATATTAGGAAGACGAATGGTGGCTTACCCATTCTGCATGCTTCGATTTCGGCCAAATGGACGATGCGTAGTGACCGCGCACAGAACAGCCGTACGGAAGCGCTCGGTCTGATACGAAACCGCAAGGGCCATCTGCCTCACATCGTTGTCGTTACTGGCGAGCCTCTGCCTGCCAGAATTGCTTCTTTGGCTTTGGGAACAGGCGATATTGATTGCGTCTATCACTTTGCTCTGTACGAACTTGTTGAGGCGGTGAAGGAAATAGAGGCAGAGGATGCTCTTGAAATGTTGAATATCCTTATCAGAGGAAAGCGCCTGAAAGATATCAGCGATTTGGGTTAGGCGCTTAGAGCGCACTTATGAAATGCCCTATTTTAGGT
>FLNZ01002950.1_pt1 | contig 13019 bp, 10 predicted proteins | sample 1140391 | NCBI WGS metagenome assembly FLNZ01 (sample SAMEA3878171, study PRJEB12797) | bioreactor metagenome | biome: Moose rumen | place: Sweden | collected 2011-10
TATTTCACGGCCGCCCACGCCCACGTCTCCGGCAGGGATATCCTGGTCCGGGCCTATGCAGTTCCAAAGCTCCAGCATGAAAGCCTGGCAGAAACGCATGATTTCGTCGTTTGACTTGCCGACGGGGTCAAAGTCGCTGCCGCCCTTGGCTCCGCCCATCGGCAGGGTTGTAAGGGCATTCTTGAATGTTTGCTCGAAGCCAAGGAACTTGAGCATGGAGGGGGTTACTGCCTTATGGAAACGGAGACCGCCCTTGTAAGGGCCGATGGCACTGTTGAACTGGATGCGGTAGCCGGTGTTTGTCTGTACCTCTCCGCGGTCGTCAACCCAGGTGACACGGAAACTGAAGATGCGGTCCGGCTCAACGAGGCGCTCCACAATCTTTGCCTTCTCGAATTCCGGATGCTCATTGTATACTTCTTCAATGGATTCCAGTACTTCCTGAACGGCCTGCAGATACTCCTTTTCTCCAGGGTATTTTGCCTGAAGGCGTGCCATGATGTCGCTTGTTTTCATGATGTCTTAATGTTATTTTTTGGTTTACAATAAAAACTGATATCCTATTTTGGGATTACAAATTTAAAGAGAATCTCACTAATAACAAAGGTTTTTTCAAGAAACATTTAATTGTAAAAATGAATGGTTTTCTTACAAGAAATGCTTAACTTTGCAGACTTGTTTTTCAGCAGAGATTTTGTAATGAAAAAGTTCAGATTAGCAGTGGTTCTCATCCTGGCCGCAGCAGCGCTGTCCTCCTGTAAGGAAGGCCGTACTAAGGCGGAACGCCTCATGGAGAACTATGCCCTGGTGAGCATTCCCGCTCCGGACCTTTCGGGAATCACCGACAATGGCAAAGAGGTTCTAAACCTTTACCGTTTTGCCGCCGACGAAGCCGACGCAATATACTGGCAGCAGAGTTTCGGCCCCAAGGAAACCTTCTCCTCCCTTGCGGGAGAAGCGGAAAAGGAATACGCATACATCAATTACGGCCCGTGGGACCGTATAGACGGGCAGCCTTTCATCGAAGGGTACGGCCCCCGTCCTGCAGGCGCCCGCTTTTATCCGGAAGACATGACGGCCCAGGAGTTCGACGCGCTGAAGGACCCGGACAAGGACAGCCCTTACACCATAATCACGAGGGATGAAAATGGCAATCTCAAGGCAGAGTGGTACCATGAAGCCTACGCCCCCCACGTGCAGAAGATTTCAACGCTTCTGAGGGCCGCCGCAGACATAACCATCAAGCAAAGCGTGAGAGAGTATCTTCTCAAAAAGGCCGATGCCGTGCTCACGGACAATTATGCCGACAGCGAGCGCGCATGGCTGGAGATGACAGACTCCAAGATGGACCTTATCATAGGCCCCAACGAAACCATCGACGACCACATCTACGGCAAAAAGGCATCTTACGGTGCATACGTTCTTCTGAAGAACCTTGACCGCACCGCAAGCCTTGCATCGCTCACAGCCCGTATTCCGGAGCTGCAGGCAATGCTTCCCGGAGATTCCCTGTATCACGCCTTCGTGCCCGGAAACGAGTCCAACATCTTCTCCTGCGACGTAATCTATTATGGCGGGTACACCAATGCCGGATACAAAGTCATCGCCGTCAACTTCCCCTACGACAACCTTCTCCAGGAAGAATACGGCACAAGGACTGTCCTGTTCGACAACATCATACGCGAAAAGTTCAACCGCACCGTCTTCCCCGCCGGCGCCGTCCTCTTCGAGGAGACAGACCTGGCCCACGTTGACGGGAACGCTTTCTGGTGGGAGATAGTCTACCGTGAAGTGGCAAAGGGCCTCGGCGTGAAGGAAACCATAAACGGCAAGGGCACTGTTACGGAAGCCCTTGGCAACGACGCGCTTACAATAGAAAAGGCCAAGTCCAACATTATCGGCACATACCTCTGCATGCAGGAAGTTGACGCACACAAGGTGCACGCCCTCATCCTCAAACAGGACGTCATCGCAACGTTCGTCGTCAATACCATCCGCTCATGCCGGTTCGGTGCGGCCGACGCCACCGGCATTGCCAACCTCATCGCATACAACTACCTCACGGAGCAGGGAGCTATCTCCCGCAAGGTATCCGGGAAATACGGCATAGACTACGCTAAGGTGAAGCAGGCTGTCACCTCCCTCGGGGAAACCATCCTTAAGATACAGGCCACGGGAGACCATGACGCCGCCGCTGCCCTTGTAGAAAAATACGGCAGCCTGAGCGCCCCCCTCAAGGCAGACATCGTGAACCTTGAGCTTGAAAAGATACCCGTAGACATACGCGTCAAATACGAATAATCAAAAAACACAATAATGGCTAACAGCAAATTCAACTTCAAATATTGTGTAGGGCTGCCACTCGTGCTCCTCATCACAATATTCCTTTGGGCTGTTCCGGTATCTTTCTTCGGAATAGAGGCCCTTACGGTTGTACAGCAAAGGGTTATTGCACTCTTTGTGTTCGCGGCTCTCATGTGGATCTTCGAGATAATCCCCAACTGGTCCACTTCGCTGCTCGTTATAGTTATCGCCCTCCTTACGGTATCAAACAAGGGAATAGGCTTCCTTTGCGATCCCAAGTTCGGCACGCTGGTCCCTTACGCCCGCATAATGAGTTCCATGGCAGACCCCGTGGTGATGCTCTTCCTGGGCGGTTTCGTGCTGGCAATCATGGCAGAGAAGTACGGCCTTGACGTAACACTTGCACGCGCCCTGCTGAAACTCTTCGGCACAAAGCCGGAGATTGTGCTCCTTGGCTTCCTCATCATGATTTCCGTATTCTCGATGTTCATGTCAAACACCGCCACTGCCGCCATGATGCTTGCACTCCTCACCCCGGTGCTTTCAAAGCTTCCTGCCGACGACAAGGGTAAGATAGGCCTTGCACTTTCCATCCCCGTAGCGGCCAACCTCGGCGGTATCGGCACACCTATCGGCACACCTCCCAATGCCACTGCAAAAGGTGCCCTGGAGCAGGCCGGAATCGATGTTTCCTTTGGCGAGTGGTGCGTGCACATGATACCTTACGTGATCATCATGATTGTGATTGCATGGTTCCTCCTCCGCTGGATGTTCCCCTTCAAGACAAAGAAGCTCATCCTTGAAATCCCCGAGAGCAAGGTGAAGAAAGACTGGAAGCTCACCGTAGTGTGGGTCACCTTCATAGGCACCATCCTCCTTTGGGCAACCGAGCAGATCACCCACATCAATTCCAATATCGTGGCCCTCATTCCCCTCGGCGTATTCACGGCAACGGGCCTGTTCGGCAAGAATGAAATCAAGGAAATCAACTGGAATGTGCTTTGGCTCGTGGCCGGCGGCTTCGCCCTCGGATACTGCCTGCAGGACACCGGCCTTGCAAAGGTCCTCATCCAGGCCATTCCTTTTGGAAGCATGAGCGTCGTGCTGGTCCTTGTTATCGCCGGCCTCGTGTGCTATCTGCTCAGTAACTTCATCTCCAACAGCGCCACGGCGGCCCTTCTCATCCCCATCCTCATCGTGGTGGCAAACGGCATGGCCGATCCCGAGGCGGCCAACAATGCCCAGTTCCTCGCCATGGGCGGCACCAGCGCAATGATCATCTTCGTTGCGGTTTGTGCCTCCATCGCCATGCTATTCCCCATCTCCACGCCTCCTAACGCCATTGCATCGGCTACCGGCATGGTAGAAACAAAGGACATGACAAAGGTGGGCATAGTGATTGGCATCATCGGCTTTGTGTTCGGATATTTCTGGCTCACGGCCATTTTCCCGTTTCCGCTGAAGTAATATGAAAAAAGTACTTATTTTCTCCCTTGCAGTGCTGCTCACCGGCAGCACCGTTTTTGCCCAGGAAGAAAAACCTGCCAAATTCAAGATCTACGGCTTCATCCGCAATTACATGGTGGCAGATACCCGTGCAGTCAATGCCGGCACCGAAGACCTGTACTTCTACATGCCCAAGGGGCACGATTACTCCCTTGGCAGCTTTGATGCAAACGACGGTTTCAACTGGAGGTTCGTTTCTCTCACCACCCGCCTCGGCCTTGACGTGAGCGGTTACAAGTGGGGCACAATGGGCGTTTCCGGCAAGGTGGAGGCCGATTTTTACAACCTCAGCGGCAACGTTCCCGTCCTGCGTCTGCGCCAGGCATTCATGAAGCTCTGCTGGGACGACAGCCCCGTATCCCTCACCATAGGCCAGGCGTGGCATCCCATGGCGGCAGACATGCCTCACATGAACAACCTGGAGACGGGCGCTCCCTTCAATCCATTTAACCGCAGCCCCCAGCTTACGGCCGAAGTGAACCTCGGGGACGGCTTCTCCTTCACCGCCAGCCTCCTTTACCTCAACCACTACCTTCCTACCGGCCCGTCCGGGAAGAGCAAGGATTATTACAAGTACGGTCTTCCCGAGCTTTATGCCGGAGTATCGTACAAAGGCTCCAGGCTTGTTGCAAAGGCGGGTATAGACATGGTTAACATGCGCCCCTACCGCACAATTACGGATTGGAGGATTCAGGACGGCGGAAGTTCCGTGATCGAGGTCAAGAGCCTTCTCACAACCTTCTCGCCTTTTGTCTTCCTGCAGTACACGGACGGTCTCTTCCAGCTCCGCGCAAAAAGCATCCTCGCACAGGCAGGAGAGCACATGAACCTGCTGTCCGGTTACGGCGTACATTCGTTCAACGACGACGGAACCATCACATATACCCCCATGCAGGACTGGAGTTCCTTCGTGAGCTTCTCCTACGGCAAGAAGTTCCAGGTGATGGGCATGCTGGGATACATGAAGCAGCTTGGCACAACCAAGGACCTTACGGACAACCAGCTGTGGATGAACACTTCGGCCGACGTTCATATCCAGCAGGCTTTCCGCGCCACTCCCACCGTTGCGTGGAATCTTGGCAAATTCACCGTTTCGCTGGAGTACAACATCACTGCGGCCCAGCTGGGCAGCGGAAACCGCAATTCCCGCGGCATGTTTGACGGAGACAAGGAGTGGATCCTCAACCACCGCTTTATCTGCATGACAAAGTTCAACTTCTAGTAGCCTTCCCGGACTTACGGGAACAAATGTCTATGAAAATAAACCCCGGCAGCGATTATTTCACTGCCGGGGTTTATTATTATGGGTTAAACGTGCCCTGAGGGCTATTGCTGAGCCGCCTGTGCTGCTTCGGCCTGTGCCTGAAGCTCTGCCTGGAGGCTTTCAAGGGTGCGACTGGCGGGAATGTTCATGGCCCTGCGCACATCGGGAGTGATGTCAACAACCTTGGACTCGTCAAAGTAAATGGCCTGGGAAACATCGAAGAGGACTGTAATGCCCTTGGATTTTGCAATATCGTTGATTGCCTTGGTGGCCTTCTCCTGAATGGGGGCGGTGAGCTGTGCCTGCTGCTGCTGAAGCTCCTGGGAGATAGTCTGCTGGAATTCCTGGATGCGGTTCTGGATTTCCATGAGTTCACGCTCCTTGCTTTCGCGGATGGCGGCGGTCCAGGAGGCTTGCTTCTGCTGATACTGGTTCAGCTTTCCCTGATACTCTTCCACCATTGCAGAATAGGTTTCCTCTGCTTCTTTCTGTGAGGCGCTGATTGTTTCACGGGCCGAATCCATTTCGGGAGCCAGCATTACTACTTCGTTGAAGTTCACACGGCCGATGGTCTGGGCCTGTGCTGCTGTAACGGTTGCGAGTGCCGCGAGGGCAATGACAAAAAGTTTTTTCATATTGTTAGAAGTTGTTTGTTTTCAGTTTGCAGGTATCTATCAACAATTTTTATACCATAAATCAGAATTGCTGGCCCAGCACAAAGTGGAACTGGCTGCCGCCGTTGGTGCTGTCATCAAAGCCATAACCCCAGTCAACGCCAAGCAGGCCAATCATCGGCAGGAAGATTCTTACGCCCACACCGGCACTACGCTTGATCTGGAAAGGATTGAACTCCCTGATGTCGCTCCAGCAGTTACCGCCCTCCAGGAAGGCAAGCACAAATATGGTGCTCTGCGGCTGCAGGATCACGGGATAACGAAGTTCTACGGTGAACTTGTCGTACACGTTACCCGCATAGCTTATGTAATTCTGGCTGTATGGCGTGGCCTTTTGCGGAGTGAGGGAATAGTCTTCGTATCCGCGGAGAGAGATTATCTCCGCGCCATAGGTCATGTAGCCGGACATGCCGTCACCGCCAACCTGGAAATTCTCGAAAGGAGAATAGCCCCAATTGCGGTTGTAGTATCCCAGGAAGCCGAACTGGGCGCGCGTCATGAGTACCAGGTCTCCAATGAGTTTGGAATATACCGTTCCGCCGAATTTCCACTTGTGGTACTCTATCCACTTATATCTCTGGGCAGCCGTCCAGTTGTCATAATTGACGTCTTTCCAGCTGTTTACGCCTATGCGGTTGCCCTCTGCGTCATAAGAGTACTTACGGAAGAGTGAATACGGCGGCGTGAACTGCAGCGACGCAGAGAACTCCGAACCCGTACGTGGATAAATCTGCTGGTCCGTAGAGTTCCTGGTGAGGCTGAGATTGAAGCTGAGATTGTGTGAAACGCCGTCGTTGAACGCAAAGTAGCTGTTTGTCCAGTTGGTGAGCTTATAGGTTTGCCAGCTGAGGCCTCCGTACAGCACGAAGTAGTTGTCGGGCCATTTGAGGCGTGTACCAAGTCCTGCATTGACACCATAGACCTCAAACATCTTGTCTGTGGAAAGGATGCCTATGGCGAGGTATGAGTCCGTCATTCTGGAATAATATCCGGAAACGCTGAGCGAAGTGGGTTTCTTGCCGAAGAGCCAGGGCTCCGAGAAACTGGCGCTGAGCGACGTATAGTATTTTCCGTTGGTCTGGAAACGGAATGCAAGATTCTGGGCATCGCCAAGTGGAACCGGCCTCCATGCGCCCTTTTCAAGCAGGCGGCGGGTAGAGAAGTTGTTGAAACTCACACCAGCCGTGAGAACAAAGGTATTGCCGCCCCAGCCACCGGAGAGTTCAAGCTGTGAAGAAGGCTTTTCGGTAACGTTATACACAACGTCCACGGTGTTGGAAAGCTGGTTCGGAAGTATTGACCATCCTTCTCCGGGCTTCATGATGGATTCCGGGTCGAACTGGCCCATCGAGGCAATTTCACGAATGGAGCGTTCAAAGTCCGACTGTGAGAAAAGATAACCGGGACGCGTTTCCACCTGACGGCGCACCACGCGCTCGTTCGTGAGGTCGTTACCGTTTATTACGACTTCGTTGATGGTGGCGGGCTTGCCTTCCGAAATGCGGATTTCGAGATCTACCGAATCGTTCTGGATATTCACCTCCACGGGATTGATCTGGAAGAAAAGGTAGCCGTTGTCCCTGTAAAGTTTTGACACGTCGTAATCTGTTTCCTTTCCTCCGCCCATAAGACGCTTGTTGAGGGTGACCATGTCGTAAACGTCGCCCTTCTTTATCTTGAGGATGTCATTGAGCACTTCCGTGGGATAAACGGAATTGCCCGTCCACTTTATGTCGCCGAAATAATACTTGTGCCCTTCGTCAAACTGCATGTCGATGGCAAGGTGCTTGCCGTCTTCCATGTAATATACAGAATCTTTCACTAGACGGGCGTCACGGTAACCGGCTTCGTTGAATGCCTCGAGGACCGTTTTTCTGTCATTCTGGTATTCCTTCTCCTTGAACTTCTTGGACTTGAAGAGGTTATACCATTTGGCCGAATGGGTTTCCTTCATGTTCTTGGCGAGCTTGCGCTCCTTTACATGTTCGTTACCGGAGAAGTTGATGTCTTTGATGCGCACCTTGGGGCCCTTGTTCACATTGAAATTGACCCGCATGGCGCTTCGTATCATGGTGTCACGGGCGGCCTCCACGTCAACCTCCACCTTAAGGAAACCTTTTTCCTTGAAATAACGCTTGATAATATCTACGGAAGTGTTGTTCACATAGTCTGAATATTCGCGGCCCGGACGGAGCTTCAGCCTTTCCTGGAGATCTTTTCTCTCGCCGTTCTTCACGCCGCTGAATGTCCATTTGGAAACGCGCGGACGTTCCTTCAGGACAACTTTGAACCAGGCGGTATCGGCCGATGCGGAGAGGGAATCTATCTCTACGGCCACGTCTTCGAAGTAACGCTGGGCTACGAGGCGTTTCACAACTCCGGTAATCTCGTCACCGGGGACCGTCACTTCCTGCCCGTTCCGGAGGCCGATGAGCTGAAGTATCTGATGTTCGTTGTAATACTGGTTGCCTTCTATGCCCACACCGCCCACTACGTATTTGCGGGGACGGCTGTAGTCTACCTCTATGTCTCCGCTCTGGGCCCTTGCCAAAACAGAAGGGACCAGAAGCGCGGCTGCCAATAATATATTTCTAAACGTCATTCTCACGAAATGTTATCCTGCAAAGATACGTAAATTATTTCACTTTCCCATACCGGCGGTCCCGGCGGGCGTAATCGTCAAGCGCCTTCCGGAAATCCTCTTTGCCGAAATCGGGCCAAAGAACGTCCGTAAAATAAAACTCCGTATAGGCGCTCTGCCAAAGCAGATAATTAGATATCCGGACTTCCCCCGATGTCCTTATGAGAAGGTCCGGATCCGGGAGGCCGGCCGTGACCAGAAAACGGTCCACGTCTCCAATCTCTGCTTTCTCAATCTCTTCCGGAGAGAGTTCCGCAGCCATTTTCTTGAATGCCTGAAGGAGGTCCCATTTGCCGGAATAGCTCATGAAAACCACAAGTGTGGTAGTGAAATTTTCCGATGTCACCTTCTCCAGATGGTCAATCTCTTCGTTGAGCTTGTCCGAGAGTCTCGAACGGTTCCCAAGCACTCTGAAGCGGATTCTGTTCCTGAGGAGATTATCCAATTCTTTCACCATGGACTTGAACATGAGTTCCATCAGGTATGAGACTTCTTCCGCAGGACGGTTCCAGTTTTCTTCGGAAAATGCGTAAAGCGAAAGGTACTCTATGCCCTGAGAGACCGCCTCTTCAAGGCAGGCGCGCACACTTTCTGTGCCCTGCAGGTGGCCTTGTACTCTTTCCAGACCGCGGGCCTTGGCCCACCGGCCGTTACCATCCATTATTATGGAGACGTGCCTTGGAATAGGGTTCATGTTATCCATTGTTTCTCATGTCCTCTCCCCAGAACAGGCGCGAAGTGAGTGCCTTTACGAATCCCGACCTGGCGAGCCGGATGCGTTTGAGCGAAAACTGTGCCATCTCCACGTGGATGCTCCAATCAGGCTGAATTTCCACCACGCGGTTGTCTGTAGCCATGGTAGCCTTTCCGTCTCTCGATGTGAATGATATGTCCACCTTGGCCGTTTCCGGGAGCACTATGGGCCTCACATTGAGGTTGTGCGGAGCTATGGGGGCCACGACGAGAACCTTCGAATCAGGCAGGCAGATGGGGCCTCCCACGCTGAGCGAATAGGCCGTGGAGCCCGAAGAAGTGGCCACGATAAGACCGTCGGCCCAATATGTAGGAAGAAGGTCTCCGTCTATGCTCACGTTTATTCCAAGCACGGAAGAGCCGCTGCGGTGCAGTGAAACCTCATTCACGGAATATGGCAGCATACCTATGGTGCGGCGGGCCTCAGGACCGCGCAGGGTGGCGTTGAGCACCGTACGGTATTCTATGCTGAAGTCCCCTTCCATGAGGGCCTTCAATACGGCGTCCGGCCTGTTTTCGCACAGGAAGCCTATGCGGCCGAAGTTGACTCCCAGTATGGGAAGGCCGATATCGGCCACCACGTGCGCCGCAGAAAGGAAAGTGCCGTCACCGCCCATGGACAGCACCAGGTCTGTACCCGGCACTACGTCTGACTTGGTACGAATTTCGTAGACTTGAAAAGTGGCTCCGCGCAGTTCCTCCAGGAGGGAGAGCATCCTTGGGTCGGAACGGAGAGTGTCGTCCAGAATGAAATAACCTATTAACATTGGCCTGCTTTAAATTCAGTCGCCAAAATTAACATATTTATTATAAATTTCCTTATTTTTGTGCCGATAATGTATCAAAATTGCATGACAAGACTTAGCGTAAACATCAATAAAGTGGCCACTTTGCGCAATTCCCGCGGCGGAAACGTACCCAGTGTCCTCAAGGCGGCCATAAGTGCCCAGTCCTTCGGAGCGGAGGGCATTACGGTACATCCCCGCCCGGACGGAAGGCACATAAAGTATGCCGATGTGAGGGAAATAAGGCCGTACATCACCACGGAATTCAACATTGAGGGAAATCCCACGGAGCAAAGTTTCGTGGACCTTGTGCTTGAAGTGAAGCCGGACCAGGTAACAATGGTGCCGGACGGGCACGGAGCCATCACCTCAAATGCCGGCTGGGACACCATTGCAAACCGGGTTTTTCTTTCCGGTCTTTGCTCCACTTTCAAGGCCGCCGGAATACGCACCTCGATCTTCATCGATCCAAAGCCCGAAATGGCCCGCGCCGCAGCCCTCTGCGGGGCCGACCGCGTAGAACTCTACACTGCGGCGTACGCAGAAAATTATCCCCATGACCGGGAAGCGGCGGTGCATCCCTACGAGGAAACCGCACTTGCCGCCAGGGAGGCGGGACTGCAGGTGAATGCCGGGCATGACCTTTCGCTTGAAAACCTGGCATATTTCATCCGGCGCATTCCCTTCATTGCAGAAGTCTCCATAGGTCACGCACTCATTTCAGACGCCCTCTACATGGGCCTGGAGAAAACTATTGCGGCATATCTTGGGGAAATCGGCAAAAAATAATTATCTTTGCAGTCTTGACGCAAAAAATATTAACAGTAATTATAATGAAAAAGACACTTCTAGTACTTGGCGCCGCAGCCATGATGGCTTTCGCCGTTTCATGCAAACAGAACAGCGCCACATCGTCAACTGAAACGGCAGCAGCAGACACCACCGCAACAGCCGGCAGCATCGTATTCTTCAACATGGACAAGGTTATGGAGGGATATGACATGGCAAATGACCTCAACTCCGTGTTCGAAACAAAGGCTAACGGCATCCAGGCAGAGATAGACCGCCGCGGAAAGAAGCTTGAAAAGGATGCCAACGACTTCCAGAACAAAGTGGACAAGGGCCTCCTCACCTCTTCCGTAGCACAGGTCCAGTACCAGAAGCTCCAGCAGCAACAGCAGGATTACCAGCAGTATGCCGTTCGCAAGCAGCAGGAAATGGCAGAGGAGCAGCAGGTTATGATGAACAACATCGCCGACGCAATCGCCCAGTATGTTCAGGCATACAACGAGGAGCACCAGTATGCAATGATACTCGCAACCGCGGGCAATATCCTTTCAACTCCCGTTGTGTGCGGTCTCTCTTCACTTGACATCACCGAAGAGCTCCTCGCCGGTCTCAATGCAGAGTACATCAAGACCAAAGAGGCAACGAAGAAGTAGTGCGAATAGCCTTACTGTCAAGTTTCTACCCCCTCAGGGGCGGCATTTCCCAGTTCAATGCAAGTCTTTTTGCAGAACTGGGAAAATGTCATGATATAAAGGCATTTACATTCTCCCGCCAGTACCCTTCCCTGTTGTTTCCCGGCAAGACGCAGTATGTAACCCCGGAAGACGAGGCCGTGAAGGTGGAAGCCGATGCGGTGCTGGACACCGCCAACCCTTTCACATGGGTGAGCACTGCAAGGAAAATACGGAACTGGAAGCCGGACCTTCTTGTGATGAAATACTGGATGTCCTGGTTCGCTCCGTCCCTCGGTTATGTGGCCCGCCACTGCGGCTGTAAGAGCGTGGTCGTGCTTGACAACGTTATCCCGCATGAGCCGCATTGGTTTGACAGGCCTCTCACAAATTACTTTTTAAAGGGTTGTTCCGGCTTCGTTTCCATGTCTGAAAGCGTGGAAAAGGATCTTATGTCCTTCAGGAAGGACGCCCCGCATATCCTTCTCCCCCACCCGCTTTATGCCCATTTCGGGGAAAAGCTCCCAAGAGAGGAAGCGGCGCGGAAACTGGGGCTGGACCCTTCCCTTAAGACTCTTCTATTCTTCGGCCTCATAAGGGATTACAAGGGGCTTGACATACTTCTGGAAGCGTTCAGGGACCTTCCCGATGATTATCAGCTTCTCGTTGCGGGCGAATCGTACGGGCCTTTCGACAAGTACAGGGCAATTATAGACTCCCTGCCCGGGAAAGAGCGTGTCCATGTCTTCGAAGGTTACGTGAAAGATTCCCTCGTAAAATACTACTTCAGTGCGGCAGACCTTGCCGTGCTTCCCTACCGCAGCGCAACTCAGAGCGGAATCGGCTCCATCGCCTGCAATTTCTCCGTTCCCATGCTGGTTACAGACGTGGGCGGCCTTAAGGCCACGATAGGAGACCGTGGCACGGGAATTGTCGCAACGGAGGCATCGGCCCCCGTCATAAGGGAAGAAATTTTGCACTATTTTGATAATCCATCCATCGGGGAAGGCTGCAAAAGGGCCATCCGCGATGAACAAAAAAGGCTTGGCTGGGACACCTTTGCGAAGGCGCTCACAGACTTTGCCGCAATACTATGAGCATGAAAAGACACACGGCACTCATCATTTCGCTTCTATGCCTCGCCACCGTTCCCTCCCTGGCACAAGGTTATGTGCCCGCCGCGGTGGAAATAACCACCGAAAAAGTTAAGCTCAACGGGAAAGTGTACTATGCACACCTGGTTCAGGAACGCCAAACGCTCTACGGCATCGCAAAAGCATACGGCGTAACGGAAGAAGTGCTGCATGAGGCCAATCCCAGCCTTAGGGAAACAGGGCTTCAAAAGAGCACCATCCTCCTCATCCCCGTAGACAAGGCCGTGCCCGGCCGCAGCGAGGAGGAAACAAAGAAGGCAATTGAATCTCCGGAAGAGCAGAAAGGATACAAGGAACACACCGTGCGCTGGTACGAAGACATTGACGACATCGCCAGGAGGTATAACGTCTCTCCGGAAGACATAATGAAATTCAACGGTCTCAAGGACCGCAAGCTCAAAACCCGCCAGGTGCTGCGCATCCCCCTCGCCGCCAAGACTCCCGCCCCGCTTGACATTCAGCCGGATACGCCGGAGGT
>FLNZ01002595.1_pt1 | contig 12998 bp, 16 predicted proteins | sample 1140391 | NCBI WGS metagenome assembly FLNZ01 (sample SAMEA3878171, study PRJEB12797) | bioreactor metagenome | biome: Moose rumen | place: Sweden | collected 2011-10
CTGTAAACAAAACTCGTTATAGCACATACCAAATACTATAACGAGCTTTGTATCAGGCACTAACAAAAATAAGTGTCAAACTTGGGAAGGTAATACATTTTTTTCAACAACGTATAACTTTTATTAGCGAAGATTGATACTTTTATGTTTTTTTGCCATTTTGCCACATAAAAGTATCAGCGGGAAAATGAATGGCAGCGTTTTGAAACTGAAAATAAAAAACTTTGTCTTTTATTTTGCATTTCACTCGCTTTAAATAAATTCCTCTCACTCAAAAAAGAAAAAAATTTCTTTTTATTCGTTTAATCGGAATTTTGCACTACCTTTGCAAATTTATAAGTGGGTGCAATTTATTCCCAAAATTTACGTTAAACTAAGGAAAGGCCATTGCCGCATTGCGGTGAATAACAGGAACCGCCTAAAGGAAAATAGAATATGAGAAAATTGCTGATTATCATAGGATTATTGACGTCGTTCACTTTGGGAATGTATGGTCAGGAACTCCAGGCAAAGGTGACCATCAATCACAACCAGATCCAAGGCACCGACAAAAGTGTGTTTGAGAATCTGGAGGAGACACTGACGCAGTTTATCAACGACAAGCAATGGACAAACCTGCAATTCCAGCGCAATGAGCGCATCGTCTGCAATTTCAACATCACCGTCACGAAGTATGACGCCTCAAGCAACATTTTCACATGCAACGCCCTGATACAGGCCAACCGTCCGGTATGGAACTCCGCCTACACCACAACCCTCTACAACAACAGGGACAATGACTTCAGTTTTGAGTTTGCGCAATTCGACCAATTAGAATTCAATGAGAATGTCATCGACAACCAGCTGGTGGCACTCTTCGCCTACTACGCCTACCTGATCATAGGGCTTGACTTGGAGAGTTTCTCCCCCATGGGAGGCGAGGATATCCTTCAGCGCTGCATGAACCTCACCAACAACGCCCAAAACTTGGGATTTCCAGGATGGAAAGCCTTTGACAACGACCGCAACCGCTTTGCCATCATCAACGACTACCTCGACGGTTCGATGCAGCCCTTCCGACAATTGCAATACGACTACTACCGCAAAGGGCTTGACGAGATGGCGACCAACGTGGAACGAGGCCGCACGAACATCACCACAGCCTTGGAGGAATGCCTGAAGAAAAGCCATGAGAATAAGCCTCTGAGTATGTTGCCACAAATCTGGACAGACTTCAAGAAAGATGAATTGGCCAACATCTACAAGGGGAAAGGCACTGCCAACGAAAAGGAGAAAGTCTATGACATCCTCTTCAGCATCAACGCCTCTCAAAATAACACATGGGAAAAAATCAAGCAATAAAAGTGAGAGAAAAGACAGGGAACAACACCCACCTATACTAATCCTGATAGAAAATGTTGAAACAACTGTATATCAAGAATTTCACGTTGATCGATGAACTGTCGCTTGAATTCGACGGCGGATTCTCTGTGATCACAGGAGAGACCGGTGCCGGCAAGAGTATTATGCTCGGAGCCCTGGGATTACTCCTGGGGCAGCGTGCCGACACCAAGTCGATCAAAACCGGCAGAGACCGCTGTGTGATAGAAGCACATTTCGACCTGAGCCGGTATGACTTTGCGCCATTCTTCACCGACAACGACATTGACTACGACGCCGAGGACTGCATCCTCAGACGTGAGGTGACCGCATCGGGGAAAAGTCGCGCGTTCATCAACGACACCCCCGTCGCACTGACAACCCTTCGTGAACTGGGCTCGCAGTTGGTAGACATCCACAGTCAGCACCAGAACCTGCTGCTGAGCAAAGAGAATTTCCAGTTGAACGTGGTGGACATTGTAGCAGACAACAAACAAGAAACCAGCGAATACCAAGACGCCTACCGGCAATACACCGAAACGACCCGCAGCCTCCGGCAACTGCGCGAGCAAATCCGCCGTGATCAGGAAAACGAGGACTTTATCCGTTTCCAACACAATGAGTTGACAGAAGCGCGCCTCATGGATGGAGAACAGGAGGAGCTGGAGGAGGAAAGCAGCCTGCTCACCCATGCCGAGGAGATCAAAGGTGCGCTTTTTGAGGCCGACAACCTGCTCTCTGGCGACAGTGGCGTGATCGGAATGCTAAAGATGGCCTCCCACTCCATCGAGTCGATACGTGAGGTATATACCAGCATTGAGGAAACAGCCAACCGGTTGGACAGCTGCTATATCGAGCTGAAAGACATCGCCAATGACCTTTCAAGAGATGCGGAGCGCATGGATTTCGACCCCCAACGATTAGAGGAGGTGAACAGCCGGCTGGACACCCTCTACCGGCTACAGCAGAAATATCATGTCCAAAGCGTCGGCGAGCTGATAGAAACACGCGAACGGCTGTCTTCACAGTTGGGAAAAATAGAAGGTGGCGATGAGGCGCTCCAAGAACTGGAACAAAAGGAACAGGAGCAGCTGAAACAGTGTGAGCGATTGGCAAAAGTGCTCTCCGACACACGCCATCAGGCTGCGAAGAAGGTGGAAGAGGAGATGAGACGGCGCCTTGTCCCACTGGGCATCCCCCATGTGCGGTTTGAGGTATTGCTGACCGACAAGCCACTGGCCTCCGACGGAGGCGACAAAGCTTCGTTTCTCTTCAGCGCCAACACCAGTACGCCGCCACAGCCTATCGCACAAGTGGCCTCCGGCGGTGAGATTGCCCGCGTGATGCTCGCTCTCAAGGCGATGATCAGCGGAACAGTGAAACTGCCAACCATCATCTTTGACGAGATAGATACCGGGGTGAGTGGAAAAGTGGCTGAGATGATGGCAAGAATCATGGAGGAGATGGGCGACAACCGCCGACAGGTGATCAGTATCACGCACCTGCCACAAATCGCCGCACGCGGGCGTGCACACTACAAGGTCTATAAGGAAGAGACCGCAGAGGGCACCATCAGCAGTACACGTCGACTGAATTCCGACGAACGGGTCAGAGAAATCGCCCAGATGCTCAGTGGCAGTGACATCACTGCCGCCGCCATCAAAAACGCAGAAGAATTGTTGAAAATTGAACATTGAACATTGAAGATTTAAGGATAAAAATGAGATTGTATATCACATTAATGATACTGGTGGCCACACAATTGCACATTTCGGCGCAACCAGCGGCAGTAAAGAATGCCGCAAAATCTGTCTTTTCACTGACCGCCTTCAACAAGAACGGCGACATCACAGGTTCATCACACGGTGTCTTCATCGACAATGACGGCACCGCCATCAGCGACTGGGCGGTGTTTGACGGCGCAGACCATGCCATCGTCATCGATGCCGCCGGGAAAAAGATGGATGTGGACTATATTATCGGTGCCAACGAGATCTACGACCTGGCAAAATTCCACGTCAAAGGAAAGACCACAGGCGCCACATTATCCACAAGCAGCGCCACCACGGGAAGTACCATATACATGGTGAGCTACGCACTGAAAAACGCCGAAATCAAAGAGGCAAAGGTGAAAAGTGTCGAGACATTCATGGACAAATATTCCTACTATCTCATTGACATCGACGCCCCCGACAACACCATGCACTGTCCGTTTGTCAACGCCCAAGGACAGATTGTCGGACTGATGCAGATGTCGACACTGGACTACAAGATCAACTGCACCAGCGCCACCTATGCGGCAGATTTCCAAGTCACAGGTCTCAGCGTACACGACCCTGTCCTACGGCGCACCTCCATACCCACCGCCATCGCCGATGACGAGGAACAGGCAAAAGTGGGACTGATGCTCTCCGGGCATGTCTCTGACAGCACAAAATATGCCGGGACTATCGAGAATTTCATCGCCAAATTCCCAGACCTCCCTGACGGCTATTCCTCAAGGGCACAGATGGAGATGAGCTACAATGACTTTGCCGCCGCCGCACGGGATATGGAGACATGCATCAAGAAGTCGGCAAACAAGGATGAGGCACACTACTCCTACGCACATCTCATCTACCAGAAAGAGGTGTACAAAGCCGACATGCCCTATGCCGGATGGAGCTTCGACAAAGCGTTGGAGGAAGCAAAAAAAGCTTATTCTATCAATCCTTTGACTGTCTATAGACATTTAGAGGCACAGATTCTCTATTCCAAGGGGGAATACAACAAAGCGCACGACATCTTTATCGAACTGACAAACAGCGACCTGCGCAACCCTGAGCTGTTCTTTGAAGCCGCCCAATGCAAGACAATGCTGAAATCGCCCAATGAAGAGCGTCTGGCACTCATCGACAGCGCTATCGTCATGTTCGACAAACCCTATGGAAGTGGTGCCGCACCCTATTTCATCGCCCGTGCGAACATCCTCGAGGAGATGGGACAATACCGCAAGGCTGTGGCGGACTACAACCAATATGACACGCTGATGCTGGGTAGGCATAACGCCGACTTCTACTACAAGAGAGAACAATGCGAGGTAAAAGGGAAACTTTATCAACAGGCACTTTTCGACATCGAGATTGCCTCTCGCATCTCACAAGACCCATTGTATGTGGCAGAAAAGGCCTCACTACTGCTTCGACTGAACAAAAAAGAAGAGGCACTTGAGACTGCTGAGTACTGCGTGGCCATGGATCCCGAATATCCCGACGGCTACTTGATCAAAGGACTGGCACAAATACAATTGGGCAACAAGAAAGAGGGTCTGGAAACACTCGCCAAAGCCAAAGAGTTAGGCAGCGACCAAGCTGATGGACTCATTGAGAAATATAAATAGTGAGACCATCCGTATGGTGCCTCACCATACCGCTCACCATTACCACAAAATAAAAGCGAGATAAAAAACCATAAAAATTTTGGAAATCAGCGAAAAAACAATTACCTTTGCAGCCGATTTCAAAAATCAGGATGGTTCCGTAGCTCAGCTGGATAGAGCAACAGCCTTCTAAGCTGTGGGTCTTGGGTTCGAGTCCCAACGGAATCACAAAAACCCCCACCATGATTGGTGGGGATTTTCTTTGCCCCGACCAAAACGCAGTGGGTCTTGGGTTCGAGTCCCAACGGGATCACAGACAAAAGGGTATATAGGCATCTGCAAGGATGCCTATATTTATAAAAGGTTAATATTCAATAAGTTATAGTTTCGATACATTGCAATTTTCGGTACGGAAATTGTGTACCACGGAAAAGCGCAAAATTACGCAAAAATACGCAATACTACGCAATTACGTGTTACCAAAGTCGTACCAACAGTGTGTACCACTTTTATGAAACTTAATTTATTGATTATGAAAATAGCAAAAACAAGGGTTGTCTTCGACAGACACAACACGGCAACAAAGAAAGTTGCAGCAGCGATTTATATTGAAGTGTCCTATGACAGAGTGCGTAACTTTTACAATACTGGCATAAAAGTATGTTCGCATCAATTCAAGGACGGACGCGTTATCAATCACGGTCAGATGGCTGTCTATCAAGACCGAATAAACGACATGCGCAACACGATCGAGAACTACATAAACGAAAAGATGAAGGCAAAGGAAACGTTCTCGCTTGACAATCTGAAGAAGTTTATGGATGGTCGTGTGTTCGGTGCAAAGGATTCGTTTCTGCGTTTCATGCTTGCAAGGATTTATGAGCGTCCTATTGCCGAGTCAACAAGGCACGCTCACATATCAATCTACAACACCTTGAAAAAATGGGGGCATATCAGGCAGTTCAGTGACATCACGGAGGCAAACATCAAACTCTGGGATGATTTGTCGCACCAGAACGCTCAAAAGGCAAAGTCTGTATGGAACTATCATAAGACACTGAAGATATATTGCCGTGAGGCGAAACGCTTTGGTCACATCAAGGATAACCCTTACGACTACATGAAGTTCAAGCGCGACAACACTCCTGGTCATAACTTCATCACAATGGAAGAAATCGAGATACTAAAAAAATTGCCGCTTTCCGAGAAAGCTCTATACGATGCCAGACAGTGCTTTCTCTTCCAATGTTACACGGGATTATCTCACTCTGACATGAAGTCGTTTGACATCAGTCTCGTAAAAGAGGTGGATGGTAAGTTGCGTCTGCGCAGCCGGAGAGTAAAGACTAACGAAATGTATAACATCACCCTTATAAAGCCCGCAGTCAAAATACTGGAAGAATATAACTTTGTCCTACCAGTACAAGACTTACATTTTTATAACAGGAACTTACAGGCTATCCAGTTCCGGGCGAAGATTATCACAAGACTGACATCACATGTCGGTAGGCATACGTTTGCCACAACCGTTGCACTCAAAAACAAAATGCCCATTGAGGTACTGCAAAAGGTCTTGGGGCATAGCAGCATCAGAACTACACAGATATACGCCCGTGTGTTGCAGGAGTCAGTTGACGCAGAGTTTGACCGATTGGACGACATTATATAATATATAGGTATATAAGAAGAGCGGGCAGTTCAAAATCCTCTGCTCGCTCTCTTTGTATATGGATTAGTCATTCTAATCCACTATGACTTTTTGCTCTTCTCAAATCTTCTTTAACATACTAAAACAAAGTCGGTTGAGCCATTTCGTTTCTTACTCTCCTAACGGATTTTTCAAAATAAACGGGGTCTTTTTCAAAGCATATAAAATGCCTTTTCTCCCTTACGCACGCCACAGCGGTAGTGCCGCTCCCAGAACAGTTGTCCAGCACCGTGTCCCCAGGGTTGGTATAGGTCAGCACCAAGTAGCGTAGCAGGTCAACGGGCTTTTGGGTGGGGTGCTCAACTTCCTGCTCGCCCACTTTGTCGAAAGGCAGAACATTCGTAGGATATTTCTCGCTAACCATCTTACCCCCCCCATTGAAGTTTGCAAGCGGATTGGTGCCGTTGCTACCCGACGCATTACGAGCATAATACGGCTTATTGAGTTTTATCATCTGCGGATTGTATGTGAATGTTTCACGATTATTGAACACGATGACATCCTCAGTCTGCATCATTGGACGAAACTTTGCGACTTGAAAGCCCGTGCCGCGATTCTTTAGCCAAATCCAGTGATGCTTGTAATGCTTGATGTTGCTCATTACCAAGGCAGACGTGAACGGTTGGCAGCAAAACAGCACGATAGCCGCATTGGGCTTGCACACCCTGCGCCACTGCTGCCACAGCGGTTCAAAGGGAATCACGGAGTCCCAGGCGCAGGCGGTCGTCCCATACGGCAAGTCGCAAATCACCGCGTCCACGCTCCCGTCGGGTATGCGCTTCATGCCCTCCAGGCAGTCCTCATTATAAATCGTGTCAAGTTCAATCATAAATCGTTATTTCAACTCATTCATTTTCCTGCTGAATGCCGCCGTGATGTTGTCATACCTCACCTTCATCTTCCTCAACTCGTTCAAAAGTTCTGCTTTCTTCTGGACGTTTCCAACACCCATCATGGCAAATTCAAGCTTGTTGAAGCAATCCTGCAACTTCAACAAATGTGATTGTGCCACTTGCAAAACGGACTTTTCCTTATCATTAGCGACCTTTCCACGATATAGGCGCATAACGACTTCTTTGTAGAACCCTTTTGTGCCATCGTCTATCTCATCGCATTCATTTATTGCTTCAAGAAATTCGTCAAAACGCTCTTCCATCATTTCATAGTTCTGCTCAAAACGACGGTAGTACGCCTTTCGCTCTTCATCGTACTTCTTGAATCTGGCAATGAGGTCATTCTTCTCGTCAATGACCTTGCGCAATCTCCTTATCTCTGCTTGAGGTGTCAATTCCAGATGAAGATTTGGAATGTATGCTTTCACCTCATCCTGTGATTTTTGACCAAAATTTTGTTCCATATCAGGTATGTATATAGTACGCCCTTTACCTCCGAAACAGGGGATTGTTAAGGGGAGGTCTGTATCGTTGTCCTTTATCTCAGACTACGAACCAAGCAACAGATAGGGTTCTCCAATTGCAGTCTCAACCTTTCGCTTTACTTTTACCCCTGTGGGCTTCGGATTGACCTGTTGTCAGGGCGCGACAGAGCAGGATTAGCGTTCTGTTACTTAAAAGGTGCCTTTTATCTTTGGATTTGGCGGCTTATTTGTGGCAACTGATGGAACAAATTCACCAACGCTAAAAAGCGAAACCCCGCAAAAGCGGGAAGTCTTTTGCAGGGTCTCTAATATCTTGTGCCGAAGCCTTGATACTCACATCTGGATTGCATCGCTTCCCGACGATTGCGCTGCAAAGGTAGCGAAATAATTTTATTCGGCAATGTATTATATTGTATTTTTAACATAAAATAAATAATTATACCTCGTTTTGTGTCACATTATAAACGTTAACGTTTTGTATTTTCTTGTATTTTTGTTTGGCCGATACAAAATTATGCTTACATTTGCACCCGAAAACACATGGTTAGTGGTATTCCCATGTAGAAAGAACGATTTACGAGGGCATTGGATGAGGTTTCTGAATACCACAGCAAGAAACGGATTCCTTTGCCCTTGACTTTTGAGAAAAATGAGTGATTTAATTGAAGAACAGATTTTTGGCAGCATTGGTATTGTAACCGAGAAAGAAGAAAACGGCTACACGGTCAAAGACAAAGGGTTTGATCAAGGAGATGGAATGTGTGAAGTATCATTTGCATGGAATGAAGGAGAGTTGTTTAACCCCAAATCAGAAGAACAATGATAAGTTTTAGCATAGAACCGATAGAATCAGAACCTTGGAACAGCGACCCATCACAAACGATGTGTATTGGTTATTATGGGAACCTGACCATTACCTTCAATGACCTTAACCACACAACGGTAAAATTCATTGTAGGTGGTGAAGATAATCCTGTAAGGAGGTGTATTGAATCCGCACAAGCGATATTATATGGCATCAGTTCTGAATGCAAGAAATTTGCTGACGAATTAGAGAAACGATAAATAAACGTATATGGCTTATGGAAGTTGAAAGACGTACAATCTCTTACCTGATTTTCTTCTCGCAGGGAAAGAACGTTCAACGTACTCCAGTTGTCGGTGTATCGGACGATAACGAACTACCCCAGCTCATAAGGACAACTTTTAGAGGTAGGTTCAAAAGACCTCCAGCACTTACTTACAAAGATGGAGTAAGAATCGTTGTCAAACGTCTTGACCATGTTAAGCATACCGTGAGTTTCGTAATGAATACGGTAATCTATAACAAGAGCGTCAGACAAGCGAGGATAGAAGTCGAAAAGGCTATAAGAAATCAATATTAGTGGTAAGATTATCATCAATGGTGAGGTCAAAGAGACTTTCGATTTTAAGGTTCGTCCGAAAGAAGGTGCTGTGTATGAAGAAAAGGCATTGGCGGTTGGCAATGTAACGAAAGAGCAGTTGGAAGCATATCCTGCTATGCGAGAGGTGTACGCAAAGGTCACTGCCATGCTCGACAAATATGTTGACAGGTTCAACAGGAGCGATAAGTTCTTTCTCGTTGGCTACAACAATGCACACTTCGACAATCAGTTCTTCCGTCAATGGTTCACCGACAACGGCAACAAGTATTTCGGCTCTTACTTCTGGAGCAACAGTTTCGATTGCATGGTGCTTGCTACACCCTTCTTGGCAGACAAGCGTAGCCAGATGGCAGACTTCAAACAAGCAACCGTAGCGAAAGAATTAGGCATTGTCATTGAGACGGAGAAATTGCACGATGCTTCCTACGATATAGAGTTGTGCCATGCCATCTATGACAAGATTACGGAGAATAGTTGTTTAATCACAAAATAATCAAACATTATGAAAGAAATCAAAATCAACGTGCCTGACAATCAGGCTGAACTTTTTGCAGAAAAACTTTCTGCATTGATCAAAGAGTGTGGCGGCGAAACCCGTCTTGGAACAGAAGGAAAGGAAATCGACCTCTACGACACTTCAATCCCTATCTGGGAACGTATCAAGACAGTTGAGGATGCCATCACCTACACAGGTATGACATTGCCGGACTGCATCGGTGAACTGCCACTTGATGTGCAAGCCATGATGAAACTGCGTATCGTCTGTGCCGCATACAACGAACTGACGGTTGATGAACTTGACCAGTTCCCGTTATTCACAGACGGCGAATACCGCTACTATCCTTGGTTCTGGCTCTATACTCAAGAAGAGATAGAAAAGATGGACCAAGAAGAAAGAAGCCGTGTGCTTGGTCGGTCGTACTACTACGCGAATGCGAGCGCAGGTGTTGCGTGTTCGAGCACGGTTAACGCTTCATCGGACTCGGACGCGTACAACGGTGCCCGGCTCTGCTTCAAAACGCGAGAGTTGGCAATGGCGTGCGGAAAGCGTTTCGCAAAATTGTGGGGTCAGTTCTTTGCATTCCTCAAAGAAGAAGACTAAACCAATTAAGGGAAATTCCCCCCAAATTCCCCTTGATTTCCTGCGAAGAAAAGAATCCGCTGACGGTCAACATCTTACACCGCCAGCGGATTTCCTTTGCAAATAAAACTCAGAACAAACTAATGGTCAAACCGACACCAATGAACGGCTCAAAAGTCTTGGACTGAAAGCCATAACCATAACCGCCAATCACACCGACATTCCATCGCCGGGACTTCTTTGTTTCGATGGTTCTGGTTTCGTGAATCGTATTTGTAATGACTTTCTGCCTTACAAAGATACTATCCAAGTTCGGACGATAACCGCTTACATAAGCCGTATATGAACTATCTGAATAGACTTTCTGTGTAATCTCCAATTCAAGACTATCTTCCATTTCTGCGGTAGGAACGGCTTGCGAAAGATTTGGAAATGAATCTGGAACAACTTGTGGAAGTTCAGAATCATTTTCTTTCTTTTTCTTTTGTATCGGCACTTTAATACTACCGACAACAGTTTCCGTCTTCGCATTAGGCATAAAATCTTTCTTCTCAACGTACTGGATCACGGTTACGCTGTCTCGCACAACTTTTGGCTGCTCCTTCATATCCCTGTACTGCTTGTAGTTCCAGAATAAAGAAGTACCAAGTAGTATCAGCAGGGAGAGAACTATGTATGTTAAGGTCTTCTTCTGCATAGTTCAAATGTTTTTGTACTCCGTCTTTGCATCGAAACAAGGGCAACCTTTGATCCACTCAAAAGGTTCTATGATTCCGTTTCCATTCTTGTCAGGCGAAGTGTCACGATGCCCGATAATCTTTGCTTTCGGATAAAGAGCCTTCAAGTCCTTCAGTAGTTTCAGTAAAGCTGCCTTTTGCTTGGCTGTGCGAGTGTCCTTTATCGGTAGTTTTTCGTATGCGACTCCTGGAATATTCTCCAGACCGCCGATATAGCACACTCCGATTGAATGTGTGTTGTGACCCGTGCAATGTGCTCCACTGACGTTGACATTCCTACCGTTATGGATTGAGCCATCACGATAGACAACGTAATGATAGCCGATAGTGGTAAAGCCACGTTTCTTGTGGCTTGCCGTAATCTGTTCAACAGTCATGTCCTTTCCTTCTGGTGTAGCAGTACAATGCACGATAATCTCATTGATACTACGCCTGCTCTTAGCCACTGTGCCCGACGGTTTTCCGTCGGGAAACAGTTTCGCCCATGTCTTATCACCAACTATTCCGTCGGCTACGAGTCCATGAGCTTTCTGGTATTCTTTTACGGCTTCCTCTGTGAGAATGCCAAAGATACCATCAACATAGAGGTGCAGGGCTTGTTGTAAAGCCCTGACCTCATTACCTCTACTTCCTTTCTTTAGTACCATGTTCTTTTCTGTTTTTGTGGTTCCACTTTTCATGTTCTTTCTTACGAATTTGCTCAATCTTCTTGTCTCGTATGACCTGTTCGGCTTCTTCTTGAGACGCATTCAGAGGTGAACGCATGAAGATCACGCGCAAAATCCCCTTCAGGGAAATCTCCACACCGTATGGCTTGAGTATGTTGCTGACGATGCTGCCACCCTCAATCGCTATGACAAGCAGACAGCCCCATTTCGCGGCAGTGGCATTTCCACCCATCGCTACATCTACAAGGCACACCATGATAACCCAACTGAAGTAAGTCACCATCTTTCCCATAGTCTCCCGAAAGGCAGTGGATGGAGAAACTTCTACGCCGAGTTTAATGGACTTCCTTATGCCCGATATGAGGTCTGTGATGATTACGACAAACATAACAATAAGCCAGGGTATCATCATCTGAATACTATTCTGTATGAACCCGATGGCAACAGGAGTAAAGAGACCAGAAGTTGTTTGTGTGATAGTGTTGTCTATTTTCATATCTTCAAACAGTTTTTACGTTAAACAATAAACAAAGACAATCAGCATACATGAAACTTCCACCCAGAAAAAGTTTCTACTGCCATCTTTCGCTAACAGAGTATAGCCGATATAAGGAAACCACATCAACAGAAGTGTTGGCTGGTTAAGGGCTACCAACACCTGCGATGCAATTCCAGATACGGCCGCGCACACATAGTGGAACGTGTTTCTTTCCTTTGCAACAAGAGGCGAAGCTCCGACACCAAGTATTCCTGCCACCGTGAAGAAAGCAAGGAAACGTGTAGTGTCTGAAGACTTTTCCATCATTGTCGGCACAATCAAGAAAGCAACGAGCCACATCACAATAGTAAACACCCATTCCCATTTCTTCGAGAACTGATAGACAGTCGCTGAAATGCTTTCGGGTATTCCCACTATCGCTATCAATGTCATCATGTGCCTGTCGCCGAATATCAGTTCTTTCATTCCGCATCCTCCTCTCTCGCCAAGAAGTCCTCAATCTCGGCATTTGACAGACAGACTGACAACGCACTTTCCATGATGCGGTCGAAGAGCGCCGCCTTTTCCTCAATCGTCAACGGCCGGGTCTCTTCCCTTGGCTTGTCGGGGTCGACGAGGTGGGCGGTGAAAAAGTCATTGTCATAGATTCCTATGATGTCACTCATCGCACGCTGGTAACCGTCCGTGAACGCCTCCCTGACGGCTTCCTCCGCCATGTAGCCGAGTTCCTCCACGCAGTCATCCGCCATGCTCTCCACCTTTGCCTTTGCCTTCAGGTCAAGGCTTCTGATTTCCAGTATTGTC
>FLNZ01004533.1_pt1 | contig 12996 bp, 11 predicted proteins | sample 1140391 | NCBI WGS metagenome assembly FLNZ01 (sample SAMEA3878171, study PRJEB12797) | bioreactor metagenome | biome: Moose rumen | place: Sweden | collected 2011-10
GTACGCGGTGGTACAGAGACAACGAGCCACTGAGTCCACGAGCCGTGGGGCCGGACACGGAATAAATAGAGTTTTCTATGAAATTTCAAAATGGGGCAATTATGAAGCAGATGTTGGCGATGTTGCTGCTTGTGGCAGCGATGCTTTCGTGCAATTCAGCGGGGAAGCAGAGCGCGGAGAATGAGACTAAGCCGGCCGGGCTCATGATGAAAGAGCCAACGGAGGCGGAACAGCGCGAGATTAAGGCCGATGTGATGGCGCGAGTGGCGGAAATCTACTCGCTGGTGGAGGCCGCGTATCGGAGTACGGCAGATATGGGTCCTGATGTGGACATAGACCGAGAGTTCTGTACCCGCTCATGGTGTGACCTGCGCGACAAAGTGCTGGAGAAGCAGCGCCGAACCGAGTATCTGTGCCTTGACATGGACTACTGGGTGATGGGTCAGGACGTGGACCGATTTTATGCCGACAGTTTTGAATTCGTGGGTTTCGACGAAGCAGATAAAGGCAGGGTGATAGTGAGTCTGAAAGTGCATAACATGGACTCTGAGACACCAGTGGAGTTAGAGTTAGTTAGGTCAGACGGCGAGTGGCGTATAGACAACTTCAAAGATTTGAAGTACGATATAGATTTCCGCGTAATGATGGAAGACTACATGGAGGAGGACTTAGACGCGAATAGCGAGCGTCAGTGAGCGTCGAGCCAGTTGGAGGCTGCGGCGTGTGACGCTATGAGCGTGACGTCGCCCTTGTAGGCACTTTCCATTTCGGCTACCACGATTTCGGTGACCCGTTCCAACTCGTCAGGCACGACGTCGAAATTAAGTTCGTCGTGAACCTGCAGAATCATTTTAGATTTCAGCCCTTCATCCGTGAACCGGCGGTAGATGCGGTTCATGGCAATCTTTATTATGTCGGCGGCAGTGCCCTGAATAGGCGCGTTGATGGCATTACGCTCGCTGAAACTGCGGACGACTGCGTTTCGCGAATTGATATCGGGGAGCATGCGCCGACGGCCATAGAGCGTGGTGACGAATCCCTTTTCACGGGCGAGAGCCACCTGATTGTCGATATAGGTGCGGACTTGCGGGAAAGTGGCGAAATAGCCGTCGATAAGCATCTTGGACTCGGCGCGCGGGATTTGTAGGCGTTCGCTCAGTCCGAAGGCCGATATGCCGTAGAGTATTCCGAAGTTGGCCGTCTTAGCCTTTCGGCGCTGGTCGGGTGTGACACTTTCGAGCGGTTCGTGATAGATTTTTGAGGCCGTGATAGCGTGTATGTCGTGGCCGTTGCTGAAAGCGTGTAGCATGGTAGGGTCTTTGCTCAAGTCGGCCACAAGGCGTAGTTCAATCTGCGAGTAGTCGGCGCTGAAGAACACATTTCCGGGCGAAGGGATGAAGGCCCGTCGGATTTCTCGTCCCTCGTCGGTTCGGATGGGGATGTTCTGGAGGTTAGGGTTCACGCTGGAGAGCCGTCCGGTGGCTGTAACCGTTTGGTTATAAGTGGTGTGAATGCGTCCGGTGGCAGGGTTGATAAGCGCCGGCAGCGCGTTGACGTAGGTGGAGAGCAGTTTGCGTATTCCCCTGAGTTCCAAAATCTTTCCCACCAGCGGATGTCTGTCCTGCAGGTGCATCAGCACCTCTTCGGTGGTGGAATATTGTCCCGTCTTAGTTTTTTTCGCTTTCACGTCGATTTTGAGGCGGTCGAAGAGAATCTCGCCCACCTGTGCAGGCGAAGCGGTGTTAAACGAAGTGCCAGCCAGAGAGAAACATTCCTGTTCCAGGGCGTTCATCTGCTCGGTGAGAGCGATGGAGTAATCGTTAAGAGCCTGAACGTCGATGCGTGCGCCGGCGATTTCCATATCGGCAAGGACCCGAACGAGCGGCATCTCAATGTCGCGCAGAAGAGAGGTCATGCCGCATGATTCCACTTCGGAGACAAGCGGCCCGACGAGAGCGAGGTTCAAGTCGGCCAGTTCGCACATGACCTGAGAGAGTTTTTCCGTGGGAATTGCCGCCTGCTTGGCGGTGCTGCGCCCCATAGGTTCGGCGATGGGCGGCAGACATTCATAGTGGAGGAGTGCTGGGGCGATGTCGGGCACGGAGTGGTTGCGTTCGGGCTGCAGGAGGTAGTGCGCGACGGCCGTGTCGAAATATGGAGCCGTGAACTCCACCCCGTAGCAGTGCAGAATCACGATTATGCGCTTGATGTCGTTGCCCACGATGGTGGTATTGCCGGCGAAGAGCGGACGAAGTTCATCCAGAATCCATCCGAAACCATCGACAGGGATGAAGTAGGCTTTGCGTCGCGAGTTGGAGAGGGCGATACCGAGGAGCGAAGCCCTCATGGCCTCGTCGCCGCGTGCGAGGATGGCGATGCCCACCTGCGGAAGCGCGAGCATGGCTTGGACGATGTGGCGCACTTCGTCCGGTTCGCTGACAAGCGAATAAGAATAGGGGTGAGAGGCCAGATATTCCTTCTGTTCAGGAGTCTGCGATTCGGGAGCCTGTTGCGTTTCAGATTCGTCGAAACTGAAGAGCGAAGGCTGGGCATCGGGCGCGGTGGCCTGGGCGGCCTTTTTCTCGGCGGATGCCTGTGGTGTGCCTTGAGCCGGTTCGGAGTCGGCTGGTTCGATGCCTAAGATACGTGCAGTGAGCGACTTGAACTCCAGTTCGTCGAAGACCGATTTCAGAGCGACCTTGTCCATGGGACGAAGACGTAGGGCGTCGATGTCGAAGTCGAGCGGCACGTCGGTCTTGATGGTGGCCAAATATTTTGAGAAACGAATCTGCTTGGCGTTCTGTTCCACGTTCAATTTTTGCTTGCCCTTGAGTTGTGCGGTGTTATCCAGCAAGTTCTCCACCGAGCCGAACCGCTGAATCAGTTTTTCGGCCGTCTTGGGTCCGACGCCCGGGCATCCCGGGATGTTGTCGGCCGAGTCGCCCATAAGCCCGAGGATGTCTATAACCTGCAGAGGCGAGAGGATGCCGTATTTAGCCTTAATTTCCTCCGGACCGAAGATGGCGTTGTCGCCCGGATGATAGATTTTCACCTGCTCAGTGACCAGTTGGCCGAAATCCTTGTCGCCGGTAACTATAAGTGTGCTGAAGCCCATCGCGGCGGCTTTGGTGGCGATGGTGCCTATTACGTCGTCGGCCTCGAAGTTGGGGACCTCAAAGACGGCGATGCCGTAGGCTTGGAGAATCCGCTTGATGAACGGAACGGCGACTTTGATCCCCTCGGGTGTGGCTTCGCGCTGCGCCTTGTAGAGCGGGTATTCCTTGTGTCGGAAGGTTCCGCCCGGCGGGTCGAAGCAGACGGCGATGTGCGACGGGTTCTCGCGCCGGATGAGTTCGTGGAGAGTGTTGACGAAGCCGAAGATAGCCGAGGTGTCGATGCCCTTAGAGGAGAACCTTGGGTTGCGGATGAGCGCGTAGTAAGCGCGGAAAATCAGCGCATAGGCATCGAGTAAAAAAAGTCTGTTTTCTTCCATGAGCAGGCATTATTTTTCAAGTTAATTTCTAAACCCACCAAAATCAGTGGTTGCGCCACGAGCGGCATGACAAAGATACTAAAAAAGCTTGATATAACGCGGATAATGTGTGCAGAAAATAGCATTGACAAGAGGGGACCGAATGCAGTAACTTTGCAGACGGAAACAGAGATCATTGACATGATGTAAAAATCGGGTGCAAAGGTGCACCGATAAGGCCCGGTGGAGCGAATATGGGCGAGGGGAGGGGGTTGAATGGATTTTTAGTTGGGCGGTGTTTGGGACTTCACAGCCGGGAAACGCATTTGCAAATAATAGCGTTTTTTTTGTGATAATTAAAATAATTTATTACCTTTGCATAGTTCCCACGTAGCAGCTTATTTGTCAGCGGATGAATGCAGAAGCGGTGAGGGTGGGAACAGAAATAGATGAAAGCGTTTACTTTGACGTTTTGTTCTTTGGCTACTTAGAATCTTGCAAATTCAACAATCTTGCCACAAGACCGAAGCAAAGTAGATGTTCAGCGGATATGTATATCAGGCAAACTCGGGGAGAGTTTGTGTTCATATCAGCGTGGGCTTCTGCATTGCTCTTCCTTGGCAAGAAAGGCATGCAAGAGCCTTAAGTAGCAGGAACGGGCAATAGGTACAGTTCCCGCGCTTTTTGTTTTTATGTGGCCGTTGCTTGGGGAATTGGCAAAGGCGAAAAAACAAAACAATGAATATGAAACGTGTGTTTTTGATGAGCGTAGTTGCCGTTTTAGCTGTGTTGTGCTACGGGCAAAGTAAAGTAGAGTACCATGAAGGCCAGACGCGCATAGTGGAGCCAATTCAAGACGTGTATGTTAGGCCCCTTGTAGCTGATTTGGAAATCATGAAGCAGACAATCACTACGTATTTCCCCACATGGGAGTTTAAGGACAAGAAGCTTGTGGATTTAACCTTACTAGACCTTGAAAACGCAAAGAAGAATGCCGCATATACAGCTGCCGCTCGCGATGGTGCAGACGTAATAGTGGGAGCGACGTTTGAAGTGCGAAATCACATGGAGAAGGACAAGAACGGCAAAGAAGTGTCGTCGGAGTATGGCGTAGATGTGATAGTTCGCGGCTATCCGGCGAAATATGTGAACTGGCATAAGCTGGGAGAACAGCAAGATGACACAAAGTGGATACAGCAGTTGTTTGACGGCCAGCGCGTGCGCTCGTCAACTCCGGTAGCCGACAAAGATAAGTCAAAGGCCTTGAAATAACGGAATTACCAATAGAATAACAATTAAAAATTTTGAAAAATGAAAAAGATTATTTTTGCTATCACAATGCTTTTAGTAGCATCCACGGCATCGGCTCAACTTATTAAGTCGACCAGCGTGGCAGTACAGAAATCGGCCAAGAAGAACTACTTCGCTATAGAGTTTGGAAGTGGTTTCTTCACAGGAGACATTGAAAAAGGCGGAGCAGTCCTTGATTTGTCGCTTCGTGACACTTATATGTTCCACCCCAATATCGGTTGGGATATACTAAAGTTCACGGCTCAAACCGGGACTGGCGGCTTTGCAGATTGCCTTGACTTGCAAATCAAAACCGGAGTAAGAGGCATGACCCCAGTATTATTTGGTCAATCAACAATTTATGTCAATGCAGGAGCCGGATATAACTACTGGGTTGGCGATGCCGGCCAGGCCGGAGGTTTTACGTGGGAGGCCGGAGCCGGACTAAATATCACGCCACATTTTTTGGTGGGGATAAATTACAGTTCTGTGAAAGTAAATGTTGATACTGATGAAAAGTACACGGTGGGAGCATTCACCTTCCGCGTGGGTTATTCTTTCTAAAAAAAGGAGTTTCTATAGGAGTGTTCTATAAATTAATAAAAGTGCCGCAGGCTAATTTATAGAACACACCTATAAATTTGTAGAACTCACCAATAATCTTCTTAATAGTAATCTTTTGAAAAGGAGTGTGTCGTCTGATGGATGGCACATTCCTTGTAAACTCTCAAAAAAACGGAAAAAGATGAAAAGATACACATCATTATTGTTACTTATACTTATCGCATTTGTGCAGGCAAAGTCGCAAAACGCTTATCGCGTGGTGCAAAGTGGAGAAGAGCGTATTATGACAGGCTCAATACAGTTTTATATAGATGACACCCAGCTGATGGCACGAGCCATGATGTGGGCTCTGAGCCAGGCAGACCAACTCATGAATAATATCGAAGACCACGACTATAAGCGAGGTCAAATTCAGCTGAAATGTATGTTTGAGGGAAAAGAGAGCAATTATCAGGCTGATTTGACTTTGCAGGTGAAAGACCACCGTTTGGTGTATCACTTTGGGAATATAGAGGCCAAAAAGGGGAGCGGAATAAAGAAATTGTTTGGAGGCAGCACCCAATTTAATCGCCTTCAGCCGGAGAAGAACGACAAGCATCGCAAAATGATAGCTGATTTTGAGAAGTATGCTCGGAGTATGGTAGAGGATATCTCGGCTTACATCGATGCCCATGAGGTGCGCATAACGAACTGGAGTAATGTAGAGACCGGTAAATTGCAAAACGGAATGAGTGAAGATGAGGTGTGGCTGATATACGGTAAGCCCATCAATCGTCAGGAGATGGACAGTGAGGCGCAGTTACTGTATGACAACTTTATGCATATCTTCACAGTTAACGGCATAGTGACGTCAGTCGTAAGATAAAAAATAGCAGAAGACTTGAGACAGGCAATTATTTAGAGAGGAGAGTGAAGAAATGTTGAGTAATTTTCCCTTGAGGAGGGTTCAGGGTTCGGGCAAACTTTAATTATCGAAACTTTTGATGCTACATAAGTGTGATTTTAGATAAAATCTGCTTAAATTACTCGCGAAACGGTGATTTTATGCCTTCTTCTCAAGAAAAAGTGTACCTTTGCAAGATAATAAACGAAAATTCATGTGGAATGGAATTAAAGACTCTGATAGCAGAATGTACTGCATACGATTTCAAGGTGATGCTTGAAGAAAAGAAGCCTAAGAGTTGGTTGAAGAGCGTAAGTGCTTTCGCAAATGGTTTAGGTGGTTCACTTTTCTTCGGCATAGATAATGACGGCATTGTCAAAGGCCTTGATGACGTGCAGCATGTATGCGAGACTATCAGTAGCAGGATTCGTGACTATATGGATCCTCTTCCAGAGGTGGAAATGATACCGCGTGACATGGATGGCTTACACATCTTGCAACTCAAAGTCAATGCAGGGCATTATACCCCATATTACTATGTTGGGGACGGTCAGCGCATTGCCTTTGTTCGTATCGGTGATGAAAGTCTTCCTTCCACAGCAGAGCAGATGGTACGTTTGGTACTGAAAGGTTCTAATAAAACCTACGATTCCCTGCACACGGATTATAAGGTTGAAGACTATGCTTTCACGATATTAGCGAACACGTTCAAAGACCGCACGAAACAAGAATGGGACAAGAAGTATCTCTTATCGTTTGGACTTGTAACCGGTGCTGGAAACCTTACGAATGCGGGCGCATTGTTTGCCGATGACTGCCCATTGTGGCAATCTCGCCTATATTGTACACGTTGGGATGGAACGGAAAAAGGTGATGCCATCAACGATGCAGAGTTCACCGGCAATGTCATCATGCTACTTCGTGAAGCTATGAACTTTGTGAAGTCAAACACCAAGAGAGGCTGGGAGAAGCTGCCAGATGGACGAAAGAACAAACCTGAGTATGCAGAACGTGCCGTCCTTGAAGCAATGGTTAACCATTTCATCCATCGCGACTACACAGTGATGGGCGGTGAAGTTCATCTCGACATTTACAACGATCGCCTCACAGTCACATCTCCAGGAGGAATGTACAATGGTATGCTGATTCAAGATTTAGACATCGCAGACGTTTCTTCTGAAAGGCGCAATCCCATACTGGCAAATGTGATGGCTCAGCTTGACTATATGGAGAAACGAGGTAGCGGACTCACACGCATTTGTAATGAGACTAAAGCTTTGGAAGGTTATAAAGACGAACTGAAGCCTGTGTTCAAATCTACTCCGACTCAATTCCAGACCATCATTTTTGCCTCTTCCGACACCCCGAATGTCGGAGACCATGACGGAGACATGTCGGAGACGAAACTCACTGAGCGTCAGCATCAAATACTCAATCTTATCAAAGAATCTCCGACAATAACAGGACGACAAATGTCGGAGACTTTGTCGGTGAGCCAACGCACCATCGAACGCGACCTTTCTACAATGCAGAAGAAAGGTATTCTGAAGCATGAAGGCAAGGATAATGACGGAATGTGGGTAATTGTGAAGAATAACGTCAACTGATATTATGAACCGTCAATACAAAAATTGTTCTTTTTTTGGCAGTCTGAGGATAAGAAGAGCAAAGAGACGTTAGATGTCGCTCTACAAAATGCGGTGGACACGTTAGATGATAGAGGCATAAGGCTTGAGATTGACCATTCCACTTTAGGTGAGTATTGGTACACAGCAAATTGTAAATACCATGGGTGCGGAGGCTTGATAAGTGTGACAATCGGCAGCTCCGTCACCGAAATGGGCGGCGGTGCGTTTGAATTTTGCAGCGGCTTGACAAGGATTAATTCCTATCCAAATCCAGAGAAGATTAGCATGGGAGAGAGGGTTTTCTTGAGAGCGATGGAAGACGGGGCTCTACACGTGTTGCCGAAATATTTGAGTGCTTACCAAACGACCTCCCCATGGAGTAAATTCGCAAATATAGTAGGTGACCTTACAGAGACGGACGACATAGAGGATGTGCGCATCGACGAGTTGGATTTCACGTTGCCCATGGATGTTTATAACCTGAATGGCATGAAGGTGGGCGACAGTCTGGAGGGAATGCCAGTCGGCATCTATGTCGTGCGCCAGGGTAGCAAGAGCGCCAAGGTGATGAAGTAACCGCTTCTGGGCAACTACTGCAAAAACGCAGCAAGGGAGGGTAGTCTATTATGGTTTACCCTCCAAGTTTGTATGGGGGATTTTAATTCTACATGGTGTTGTGAAAAGGGTTGTGAAAAGGGGTGGGGATAAAAAAACTTATGGTGTTCAACTTGTTACTTGAAACTTTTTTACTACCTTTGTGGCGATTTTGAGGATAGCAAGGTGAAAAAGGTATCGTCATACGAGTTGCCTCTTAGGGGGTTGTCGCTTGGTAGTCAGGAGCTTGAGTACCATTTGGACGATGCGTTTTTTGCTGCGACCGAAGCGACCGACGTGCTAAGCGCGAACGTTGACGTGCGCTTAGCGGTTACGAATCACGGCGGCGGCATTCTGGACTTGACGTTCACGTTTGCCGGCGAGATAGGGATAACCTGCGACCGCTGCTTGGAGGAGATGCCACTGGCGATAGACACAGAGTATGCGGTGAAGGTGAGCCCGGGCGATGCCTACGACGATAGCGGCGACGACGTGATAGTGGTACCGGCCACATGGCCCGCGCTGGACGTTACGAGTCTGATGCGCGACACGGTGCTTCTGTGCATACCAGTGATGCACCACCACGAAGAGGGAGGGTGCAACGCAGAGATGACGCGCTTGCTTGAGGCCCATAGCGGTACGGTGACCGAAGCGGAAACCGTTCATGTCGAGGGCGACGAAGACGAAGAAAATGGCGCGGTGGACCCCCGCTGGTTGGTGCTGCGCAAACTGAAAGATAATAACAAATAAAAAATTAATAGTAAAAAATGGCACATCCTAAACGCAGACAATCGAAGACTCGCACTGCAAAGCGCCGTACACACGACGTGGCAGTAGCCCCGACAATCGCCCTTTGCCCAAACTGTGGCGCATGGCACATCTATCACACAGTATGCCCAGAGTGTGGTTACTATCGTGGCCGCAAGGTTACCGGTGAGGACGCTGAGGTATAAAACAAGCGAGTGAGGCACGGTTCCGCTGAAATACGGGGCCGTGGCCTGAAACAACATTTTAGAGATTCAGGAAAAGAGAGAGTTGTAAAGACTTATGCTTAACGCTAAGATTACCGGAATAGCCTCTTACATTCCCGATTATGTGCTGGACAACGAGGAGTTGTCGCGCATGGTAGATACCACCGACGAGTGGATAACGACCCGTGTAGGTATCAAAGAGCGTCACATTCTGAAAGAAGAAGGTGCGGGCTCATCGTATATGGGAGTGAGGGCTGTGAAAAAATTGCTTGAGGAGACCGGAACGAATCCCGACGACGTGGATTTGCTGATATGCGCCACGACGAATCCGGATTACCGATTCCCATCGACGGCATCGATTATCATCCACCAGTGCGGACTGGAGAAACGTTGCTACGGCTACGACATGGAGGCTGCATGCGCAGGTTTCATAGTGGCATCGTACGAGGCGAACGCCTACATCAAGTCGGGCCTGTACAAGAAGGTGATAGTGGTGTGCGCCGAGAAGATGTCGAGCATGACCGACTATCAGGACCGTTCCACGTGCCCCTTGTTCGGTGACGGAGCAGCCGCAGTGCTGTTTGAGCCGACCGAGGATACAAGCGTGGGAATCATCGACGGTCTGTTCCACGTGGACGGAAGTGGACTGCCCCACCTGATGTATAAGGCGGGTGGCAGCGCAAAGCCGGCAAGTCATGAGAGTGTGGAGGCTCGCGAGCACTTTGTGTATCAGGAGGGTCGCGCCGTGTATATGAACGCGGTGATGGACATGCTCACCTCATCGAAAGACGTGATGGCTCGGAACAACCTGACGTGCGATGATATTCAGTGGTTCATACCCCACCAGGCCAACCTGCGGATAATAGAGGCCGTGGGCAAGCGACTGGGTATAGACGACGCGAAGGTTCTGGTGAACATCCAGCATACGGGCAACACGAGCGCGGCATCGATACCCCTGTGCATGGACGAGTACAAGCATCGTTTCAAGAAAGGCGACAGGCTGATACTTACCGCCTTTGGTGCCGGTTACACCTGGGGAGCCGTGTATCTGATATGGGGTTGACCCAAAGATGTGATGCTACGGCGCGACACTTAAGCGAAGAAATAGTGGGTAAATTCTGAGATTATGCCTCTGAGGCATTAAAGTCGAGGAAAAGCCTATAAGTCTGACAGAAAAATGCATCAAACGGCTCTCATTGGAGGCGGGATGCATTTTTTGTTTGTGAAACCGAAGAGATAACGAAAACCGAGACGAATGAGCGAGAGCGAGAAACATAGGGCAGGATTTGTGAACATCGTGGGAAATCCCAACGTGGGTAAGTCCACGCTGAGCAACCTGCTGGTGGGCGAGCGGCTATCGATTATCACGAGCAAGGCCCAGACCACGCGTCACCGGATAATGGGCATAGTGAACGGCGAGAACTACCAGATAGTGTTCAGCGACACGCCCGGTGTGCTGAAGCCCAAGTTCAAGTTGCAGGAGAGCATGCTGGACTCGTCGGCGGGAGCGCTGATTGATGCCGACATCCTGCTCTACGTGACCGACGTGGTGGAGAGCCCGACGAAGAACGCCGACTTCCTGGAGCGAGTGGCTCGCGAGACGATACCGGTGCTGCTTGTCATCAACAAGATAGACCTACTCAAAGGGCAGGCAGAACTGGAGCAACTGGTGGACAAGTGGAAAGAGATACTTCCCAAGGCCGAGGTGTTTCCGACGAGCGCGTTGGTGAACTTCAACGTAGATAACCTGATGCGGCGGATAGTGGAACTGCTTCCAGAGAGTCCGCCATACTTCGGCAAAGACGCGCTGACCGACCGTAACTCGCGGTTTTTCGTGACCGAGATAGTTCGGGAGAAGATACTGCTGACCTACGACAAGGAAGTGCCCTACGCGACTCAGGTGCTGGTGGAGAAATTCCACGAGACCGACACGATGATACACATAATGGTGGTGATATACGTGGAGCGCGAGACGCAGAAGGCCATCATCATAGGGCACGGGGGCCGGAAGTTGAAGCACGTGGGCATAGAGTCGCGCAAGGAACTGGAGAAATTCTTCGGCAAGCACGTGAGGCTGGAGATGTTCGTGAAAGTGGAGAAAGACTGGCGCAACCGGGAGAACGCGCTGCGACAGTTCGGATATATAGAGTGATTAGCCGGTTAGCGGTTAGATAATTAGACGAATAAAAAGAAGAGAGAAATGGGACGATTAGTGGCAATAGTGGGACGCCCCAACGTGGGCAAGTCCACGCTGTTCAACAGGCTTACCAAGACCCGCGCTGCGATAGTGCATGACGAGAGCGGCACCACCCGTGACCGTCAGTACGGCAAGATGTATTGGGACGGTCTGGAGATGAGCGTGGTGGACACCGGCGGCTGGGTTGTGAACAGCGAAGACATCTTTGAGGAAGAGATAAACAAGCAAGTGTATCTGGCCATAGATGAGGCCGACGTGATACTGTTCATGGTGGACATAAAGACCGGAATCACCGACCTTGACGACCATGTGGCGGCAATACTGCGTCGGAGCGAGAAGCCGGTGATAGTGGTGAGCAACAAGGCCGACCGCAATGACATAGTGTTTGCCGAGTCGGAGTTCTACGCGCTGGGTCTGGGCAAACCGTTCTCCATTTCGGCGGCGAACGGCAGCGGCACAGGCGAACTGCTGGACGAGGTGGTGCGCGTGATGCCCAAGAAGACCGACGCGGCCCCCGACGACGACCTGCCCAAGTTTGCGATAGTGGGCCGTCCGAACGCCGGCAAATCGTCGCTGGTGAATTCGCTGATGGAAGAGCAGCGCAACATAGTGACCGACATAGCCGGGACGACCCGCGACAGCATCTACAGCCGCTTCAACAAGTTCGGTTTCGACTTCTATCTGGTGGACACTGCCGGAATAAGGAAGAAGAACAAGGTGAACGAGGACATAGAGTTCTACTCGGTGATGCGCAGCATCCGCGCGATAGAGTACAGCGACGTGTGCATCCTGCTGATAGATGCCACTCGCGGCATAGAGTCGCAGGACGTGAACATCTTCTCCATTATCCAGAAGAACAACAAGGGCCTGGTGGTGCTGGTGAACAAGTGGGACCTGGCTCAGGACAAGTCTCAGCGTGCGATGGACCACTTTGAGAACACCATCCGCGAGCGCTTCGCGCCGTTCACCGACTTCCCCATCATCTTCGGGTCGGCACTGACTAAGCAACGCATCCTCAAGGCACTGGAGAGCGCGATAGAAGTGAACAGCAACCGCAAGATAGAGATACCGACATCGAAACTGAACAACGTGATGCAGCAGGTGATAGGCGCCGTTCCACCGCCGGCGGTGAAGGGCAAGTACGTGAAGATAAAGTACATCACCATGCTGAAGGGGGCGAAGGTGCCCACGTTTGTGTTCTTCTGCAACCTGCCTCAGTGGATACGCGACCCCTACAAGCGCTACTTAGAGAACAAGATACGCGAGAACTGGAAACTGACCGGCACGCCTATCAACCTGTTCTTCCGCGAGAAATAAAAAACGGAAACCAACCAAAACGATATAGAGATTATGGAAAAGAAATATGCCAGAACATTAGTGACCACAGCGCTGCCCTA
>FLNZ01002596.1_pt1 | contig 12979 bp, 8 predicted proteins | sample 1140391 | NCBI WGS metagenome assembly FLNZ01 (sample SAMEA3878171, study PRJEB12797) | bioreactor metagenome | biome: Moose rumen | place: Sweden | collected 2011-10
CCGAAATGTGATCATAGATTGACCATCTGTATAAAAATCAGAATTAATAGAACACACCTGAAGGCTTTCTGTCGTCAATCAGAACAGGATGATGGGGAGGAGGTGAGAAAAGCGCTGCCTGAAAGCCTCGTCATCTATCATGCGGATGGGATTGTTGGTGAGGCTCTTTAAAAGATGTGGTATTCCACCAGGACAAGGGTGTGACAAATGGGTTACACCCACGGCGACACCATCATCAAGCAAGTCGAACAATTCTCTGGCGACCACGTCGACGGGAGACACATCCACCTCCACGTCGGCGGCAGCCTGCGGCATGACACCCTCTGCCGCCATCATCCGCATGGCCATGGTGAAAGTGTTGCGCTCCGGGTTGCGAAGGAAACGCCCGTCGGTCAATCTTGGCGACAAATTGCCAACCCGCACGATCAACGCCTTCAATCCATGTGTAGCCATACGCTCCAAGAGCACCCGCTCAGCCATAAATTTCGTCAGCGAATAATGTTCACGAAACTGTTGTCCGATATACAACTCCCTATCTGTCAGTGTCAAGGGCTTTCCAGATGGTGAGAATCCCGCTACGCTGAGTGTGGAGACATGGACCATGGGCAAGCCATGAGCAAGACAGTAGTCTGCCAGACGGGCGACAGCGTTGGTATTCACATCCATGAGCGTATCCCCAGGAGCGAAATGCCGCACGTCTGCCGCACAATGAATCACCATCTCCATCTCCTTTTCCTCCAATGTGGTCAACAGACGCTGATCCGCCAAGTCACCCACGACCACTTCCATCCTTTTTCTCACATGCACTGGCAACGGTCTGTCAAAATAATACCGCCATGTCTTCTCCATCCGCTCCCATGCCAACAATGGCGTCGCAGCCCTGACAACGCAACACACGGTGGAATCCCCTTGTCCCATCAATTGATGGAGCACATGTGCACCAAGAAATCCAGTGGCACCCGTCATAAGAATCCTGCCATGAATATCGTGTAATGGTGGCAGGGTGTCTTGCTCGTCTGGCTCAGACAGGAAACGATGCAAAGGGGCATAGTCATACTTTGTGAGGTCTATGTCTTCAGGATTGAAATTCCCCTCCACTTTCCGTGCCAATGCCTGAGGAGTAGGACATTGAAAGACGTCACCATAAGCCATCTGCACACCAGCTTTCTCAGCCTCAGCCATCACCTGCATCACAGCGATGGAAGTGCCGCCGAGTTGGAAGAAATCATCCGTGGCACCAACGTTCTCCATTTCCAACACCTTGGAGAAGATATGGCACAGGACAGCCTCCAAAGCATTTTGAGGCGCACGGTATTCCGTTCGCTCTCTCATCGGCATCCGCTGCAGTTTTCGATAATCCGTCTTTCCGGTCGAGGTCAGTGGAAAGTGCTCCAATTGCACAAAGAGAGAGGGTATCATATACTCAGGACACCTGTCACGCAGGGCAACCGACAACTCATTTTCCGACAGCTCCCTGTCGGCGGAGAAAAACGCGCACAGTACCTCATGCTTGCCTATCGTCATGGGACAGACCGCCACTTGTCCGACATCTGTCAATGATGCGATATAGTCCTCCACCTCATCCATCGCCACCCTGAATCCATTGACCTTGACTTGCCGGTCTTGTCGGGTCACATAATGCAGCATACCCGCTTCATCCCACCATGCCAAGTCTCCAGTATGATATACTTTTCCTTCGATGAAACGGGCATCGGTAAATCTCTCTGCCGTCAACGTCTGGTCATGCAGATAGCCCGATGCCATTTGCACACCATGGAGACACAGTTCTCCCACCACCCCCTTCGGCAACAACATGCCAAAGGGGTCGGTGACGAAAGCGGCATTGCCGGGCAAGGGTCTGCCAATGGGGATGTCGCCGTCCTCATTTCCTGTCAATGTGTAATAAGTGCTGTCGACCGTAAACTCCGTCGGACCATACGTATTGATGACACGACAATCCATCAACGGTACTCGACGCAGTTTCTCCCCACCGAGGCAGACATAATCGAGAGAGGGGTGCCGACAGCCGGCAAGCACGGGAGCCAGGGCGGTGGTATAACAACCGCCCGTGATCTGATGCTGATCAATAAACCGATGGATGGCCTCGGGGTCTCGCCTCACTTCCTCGGGCATGACATAGACGGCTCCACCTGTGGTCAGCACGGGAAAGAGATCCTCTATCGAGGCATCGAATGCCAATGATGAGTGACAGCTGATACGGCTTTTGGCAGTCAGTCTCCATTCTGCGACGATGAAACGTACAAGATTGTACAATGCACGATGTGAGATGACTACACCTTTGGGATGACTGCTGGTGCCAGAGGTGTAGATGACGTAGGCCGGTGCATCAGGTATCGCCCTGTTGATACAATCGATATGGCTGTCGGCATCAGGAGGACACATGTCACCCGGACGAAGCAGCACCTTGACCTGCGCCTCTTTCAAGATATCCATCCGACGCTGTTGGGGCCAGTGGGGGTCGATGGGAATATATGCCTTCCCCGCCCTCATCACAGCCAAGGCAGCCACAGCGAAAGCCGCACACGGCACAGCCTCCACGCCGACATAAGGTGATGTTGCCGATTCATTTATGAGGGACTGCGCCACAGCAGCCGACCACCTGTCCAACTCACCATAAGTCAAAGTCATTGTCCCGTCGGCCACGGCGAGATTGTCGGGATTGTCCCCTACCCTATCAAGGAAATCGTCCACCCAAGTGCGGTGGAAATCCACCACCATCCGACCACCTTGCGATAATGTCATGATCTCATTTTTCTCTTTCTCACCGAGGATATCCACATCGCCCATCATCATATCGGGATGGCATAGGATATATTCCACGGCATCTCTCATCGCCTGAGCTACAAGGTCTGCCCATGGTGTGTGATGCCACATCGCCTCCGTCCGAATTTCATAATTCTCCTGTTGGGTATAAACCACACAACTGAGTTCGCCGTCCATCTGATCCCTTTCCAATTGTCTCCCTTTTGCCGTTTTCCCATCGATAGCCACTTGTTCCAGAATATTCTCTCCCTGAAAAGCGAAGGTAATACCCGGGGCGGCCTGCATATCGTGGCAGAAATGGGTAAACGGATACTGATGATGTCGCATCACGGCGAACAACTGTCGCTGCACGTCTTCCACAGCTTGCGACACGCTCTCCTTGGGATTCACCACGCTCACCACCGGCACGGTTCTGACAAACATGCCGTAAGCATTGCGCAGGTCTCTCTTGTGACGACCATGATAGAGGGTAGCATAAGCCAATTGCCGGGTATGGCAGAATTTGGCCAAGACGATATTGAAGGCTGTCATGAGAAAGGCATGGGGATGCGCATGATGCCGAGCGCACCATTCATCCACCCTCCCCCTGTTCACATACTGACATGCGGATGACCTGGCAGGACGGTCGAAGTCTGGAACGTCCCTATGTGTGGGCTCCACAACATCCAGCCTTGTCATCTCCACTTGTTCAAACATAGAGAGGAAAAAATCACGGTCACGCTGATATGCGGACTGTCCTAAAGCTACGGTTTCAGCCTCAGCCTCCAGGAAGAGCATTTCATTCTGTGATGATGCGTCCGCCGACAATGTGCCTGAATAGGCTGCGGGCAAATCACGGGAGAAAAAAAGATGGGCGATGGTAATGCCGTCGGCAATGATATGGTGGAAGTCGCACAATAGCCAACAATGACTCTCTGTAGTGAAAATCTCAAAACGACAGAGAGGATTGTCACCAAGCAGCTGAAATGGCCGGACAAAACCATGCCGGATATATTGCGACACAAAAGCCTCATCAGTCGCTGCGACGCTGACAGGAATCGCCATCGCATCATCAGCATATTGTCTCACCAGACCATTTTCCTCCTTCACAAAATGGATTCTCAGCCCTGGTCTTGCGCTAATCACCATCCGAACAGCCTCCGCCAACCTCTCCGGGACAATCTCCTTCGGATAGGGAATGGCACACGGCAAATTATAACAGGTGGACAGAGGCTGCTTGTTGCAAGCCAGCAAAATACCCATCTGCGAAGGTGTCAACGGGAATGTCTCCATGATTTTGTGTTCCAAATCTTCGTCACTATTCTTTCAAACGACAAAAATACAAAATATTGCATGAAAACGATCATATAAGCGTAGATGATTTATCTCAACCGTTTAAGATGGCAGAAGAGCAAGTCACCGTTCTCATCCCTTAGGTGCATACCGTTGCCCTGGCAATATCTGAAATATAAGCAGTCAGAACATTCGCCTTTGCGCTTCCATTCCCTGTGACGGAAAGGTTGGTAACGCTGTTGCCATACCGTCATGAAATCATCCTGGTAGATATTGCCCTGGTGATAGTCGGAACGGATGCTGGGGCACGCCGAAATGGAACCATCGGCAAGGACGGAAGCCACAGATATGCCTGCACGACAAATAAAAGGATTGTCACGCACCTCTCCCTCCAACGCACCGAGAAATCCCTCACAACCATAACTGGCTTTGATGAGTCCCTCTTTCCGTACATTTCTGATAAATGTCATCATCCCCCGGAACTCCTCTTTTCCAAGGTGCATCATGGGATTTGATGCTGCCCGTCCGACAGGGAAGACAGAAAAAAGTCTCCACCGTTTGACACCTTTCTTGATAAGATATTGTTTGATGTCTTCCAACTGGTCGTAATTTCTTCTGTTGACACAAGTGACGATGTCAAAGACGATGTCGCCGGCGACAGTCAGCATATCAATGGCACAGTCTACCATTCTGAAACTATTGGCATTGCCACGCATCCAATTATGGTTTTCCTCCAGTCCGTCGAGACTTAGGGTGATGGAGTGCATACCAGCCTCTCTGAGCCGGCTGAAACGTTCCTCAGAGAGCGAAAGGCCGTTGCTGACCATCCCCCACGGGAAACCACGGCGATAGATTTCCATACCACATAACTCCAGATCCTTCCGCATGAGAGGCTCGCCACCCGTCAGGATGACAAACACTTGGTGGGGATCGATATAGGCGGAGATCTTGTCGAGCACCTTGAGGAAATCCTCCAAAGGCATATCGCCCGCTCCTGACAATGTATGACAGTCGCTGCCACAATGTCGGCAATGTAAGTTGCAGCGCAGGGTACATTCCCAAAACAATTGTCGGAGAGGATGTTCAAGGATGGCATTTCGGGTCATTTTCCGCCAGACCTCCAAGGCTATACGCTGACGCAGGCTGATTCTTTCATACACAATAGAAGCCATTATTTTCTCTTTAGCACACGGTCGCCATTGATCTCATATTTTCCATTATACCATCCGTGCCCTTCCTCCACTTTTTTCTTTGGCAGTCGGCTGATAGACACTGTGTCGTTGATGAACTCGCCATTCTCGGCACCATCGACATCCTCGATGACCAAATTCATGCCTTCTTCATAATAGACATCACTTTCAGAGAACCGGAATGCTCCACCCTCGTCGGTACTTACGGAGTCTACGCCCACTGCGGGTTGGTTGTCAACGATCCATTTCCTCGCCACCTTCAAACCCTTGATGGGTTTTCCGTCGGTGTCTGTCACTGTACCCTTTAACAAATATTTGGTGACGGGACATCCGTATTCATCCTCACCTTCTATTATGTTGTTGCATGACTCAAAACCTAATGCCACCAACAATGTCGAGAGTATGCCATTATAGCATTTCAGTCTTCTAATTCTCATAGTCTGTATAATTTATATAGTTAAGTAGGTGATCATACCTCACTTTCTCACCATGGCGATTTCCAAGCAGGCTTGCATTGCTCATCTGGTTTAATGAAAACCTGGTTTTATAGACTAAACGCAAAAGACTTAAAAAACTTGCATCAAATCTCAAAAAACGATATGTACGTTTGAAAAGGCGTGGAAAGTTCTCCTCTATGGAGTTTGACATAAGAGGTGCGACATGGATGCCGCACCTCCTACTGATATCATCTTTGGCTCCTCAACTCCACAAACCATAAGACAAACAAGAATTCGATAATTACCTACCGCAGGTCAGTGGGTCTACGACGAATCTCGTGAAAAAAAATCTTGATTCTATGCTTGTGCGGCATAGGAGGTGAGGATGCGATAGTTTTGTCAGGATGACTATGAGTTATACTCCTGCCAGCTCTTGATTTTCACATCCTCCATCTTCATGGCGCAGAAAGCCTCGATAAAGGCCTTCGCAAGTCTGACATTGGTCATCAAAGGAATGTTGTGGTCAATGGCGGCACGACGGATGCGGTAGCCATTGGTCAGCTCACGCTTGGTATGGTTTTTGGGCACATTGATAATCAAGTCTATCTTGTGCTCGCCGATGAGGTCCATGACATTGTCAGGCTGATCCTCATCGGGCCATGACACCGCCTTTGCCTTCACGCCATTGTCGTTGAAGAACTTCGCCGTTCCCGCAGTGGCATAAATCTCATAACCGCTTCTGGCCATCTCACGGGCAGGCTCCAGCAGGTCTACCTTACCCATGGCATCACCAGAGGAGATGAGCACACTGTGCTTGGGCAGGGTGTAACCGGTGGCGATTAGTGCGTTGAGGAGAGCCTCGTTGAGGTCGTCACCCAGACATCCCACCTCGCCGGTACTGCTCATATCCACACCCAGCACGGGGTCGGCATTCTGCAGACGGGCAAAGGAGAACTGCGAGGCTTTCACACCGATGCGGTCGATATCAAACTCGCTCTTCTCGGGAGTGGTATAAGGCACATCGAGCATGATTTTTGTGGCGGTCTCGATGAAATTGGTCTTCAGTATCTTACTCACGAAGGGGAATGAGCGGCTGGCACGCAGATTGCACTCAATCACCTTGACATCACGGTTCTTTGCCAAGAACTGGATGTTGAAAGGTCCGCTGATATTCAGTTCCTTGGCAATCTTTCGTGAAATCCGCTTGATCTGACGGATGGTGGAGAAGTAGATATGCTGGGCAGGGAACACCATGGTGGCGTCACCTGAGTGGACACCTGCAAACTCGATATGCTCGCTGATGGCATACTCCACGACTTCGCCCTTGTCAGCCACGGCATCAAACTCAATCTCCTTGGTCTCTTGCATGAACTTCGACACCACAACGGGATATTCCTTCGACACTTCGGTAGCCATCTCCAGGAAGCGCTCCAGTTCCTCATTGTCGTAGCAGACGTTCATGGCAGCACCCGAGAGCACATAGCTTGGACGTACCAATACGGGGAATCCCACCTCCTCGACAAACTCCTTAATGTCATCGAGCGAAGTGAGGGCTCTCCATGCGGGTTGGTCTATGCCCAACTTGTCGAGCATGGCAGAGAATTTATCACGGTTTTCTGCCCGGTCGATGTCCACAGGAGATGTGCCGAGCACAGGAACGCCCTGTTTGTAGAGTTTCATCGCCAGGTTGTTGGGAATCTGACCACCCACTGATACGATGACACCACGGGGCTGCTCCAGGTCGATGACATCGAGCACGCGCTCCAACGACAACTCGTCGAAATAGAGGCGGTCACACATATCGTAGTCGGTAGAGACAGTCTCGGGGTTGTAGTTGATCATGATGCTCTTATATCCTTGTTTGCGCGCCGTGTTGATGGCATTCACAGAGCACCAGTCAAACTCCACCGACGATCCGATGCGATATGCTCCGGAACCGAGCACGATCACACTTTTCTCATTTTTGTAGAAATTGATGTCATGGAACTTATAACTTCCCGGTGCATTGTCATAATGATAGGTAAAATAGAGGTAGTTGGTCAGTTCGGGATGCTCGCTTGCCACGGTGTTGATACGCTTGACGGAGGGAATGATGCCTTTTGCCTTGCGGTATTCCCTGACGCTGAGGTTTTCCTGATACATATTGGTGTCCGTGGGTTTGAGCACGAAACGTGCAATCTGGAAATCGGAGAAACCAGCGGCTTTCACCTCCAGCATGAAGTCATCGGGCACTTCCTCGAGCGTGTCGTACTCCATCAGTTGGTGTTTCAGGTCTACGATATGTTTCAGACGGGAGATAAACCACTTGTCAATCTTGGTGAGTTCCTCGATGCGCTCCACGCCATACCCCTCTTCCAACGCCTGAGCGATGGCAAAGATACGCAGGTCGGTGGGATTCTCCAGGGCATCGTCGAGGTTGGTGAATTTTGTATGGTCGTTACCCACGAAACCGTGCATTCCCTGCCCTATCATACGGAGGCCTTTCTGGATCATCTCCTCAAAGGTGCGTCCGATGGACATGATCTCGCCCACAGACTTCATCGAACTGCCAATCTCGCGCGACACACCGGCAAACTTGGTCAGGTCCCAACGAGGTATCTTGCAAATCATATAGTCGAGTTGTGGTGCCACATAGGCAGAGTTGGGAGTGCCCATCTCGCCGATTTGATCGAGAGTATAGCCCAGGGCAATCTTAGCGGCTACGAAAGCCAAGGGATAACCAGTGGCTTTGCTGGCAAGAGCCGACGAGCGGGATAGACGGGCATTGATCTCGATGATACGATAATCATTGGTCTGGGCGTTGAAAGCAAACTGGATGTTGCATTCACCCACGATGTTGAGGTGTTTCACGCATTTGATGGAGAGTTCCTGCAACATCTTCACCTGCTCATCAGTCAGTGAGCATGTAGGTGCCACGACGATACTCTCGCCGGTGTGGATGCCGAGGGGGTCGAAATTCTCCATCGAAGCCACGGTGAAGCAGCGGTCTTTGGCATCTCTGATGACCTCGAACTCAATCTCCTTCCATCCTTTGAGGCTTTCCTCCACCAGGATTTGTGGTGCGAATGTAAAGGCGCTCTCAGCAATCTCGATGAATTTCTTCTCATCGGGACAGATGCCGGATCCCAAGCCGCCAAGGGCGTATGCCGAACGGATCATGATGGGATAGCCGATGGAGCGTGCGGCCTTCAGGGCGTCGTCCATTGTCTCCACGGCGTGACTGACAGGCACTTTCAGGTCCACCTCGGTGAGTTTCCTCACGAAGAGGTCGCGGTCTTCGGTGTTCATGATAGCCTCTACGGAAGTGCCAAGCACCTCCACACCATATTCACTAAGGATGCCACGCTGATAGAGCTCAGTACCACAGTTCAGGGCCGTCTGTCCTCCAAAGGCAAGCAAAATACCGTCGGGGCGTTCTTTCTTGATGATCTCAGTAACAAACCATGGTGTGACAGGCTGAAAGTACACCTTGTCGGCGATACCCTCAGATGTCTGGATAGTGGCAATGTTGGGATTGACCAACACACTTGAGATACCTTCCTCGCGCAGGGCTTTCAATGCCTGCGACCCTGAATAGTCGAATTCTCCGGCCTGACCGATTTTCAGCGCTCCGCTTCCAAGCACGAGCACCTTAGTGAGTTTTTTCTTCATATTTATACGTTATTTGGGATATTTCCGAAATTTCGGTGCAAAATTACGCAAAAAGATTGAAAACTGTCAGCATTATGCACAGAAAAATGACACAAAGATTGCAAGCTTATTCATAGAGCCCACCTTTATAGATTTTTGATGGCATTATCAAAATCTTTTGCTCCGCCTGTCACATTGAAGATTTTCTTCAGCAGACGCACAAGGATGTTCGTGATGGCCTGAGGGGTGGAAATGGTGAGTGTGGCAATCTCTGATCACGCCCTGGAACAAAGCGGTTTTTCTTTGGTACCATAAAACAGTCCGCAAACCAAGGTCAGGTATTCCGGAATAAGTTCTCCCCTACTCCATTTGATGTCGAGTCCCAACAATTCTTTGGCCGTCTTGCCCATATCAAAACCGATTGCCTCTAAGGAAGGGCGGACCTTATCTGGATGCCTGCAAGGCTCGCCAATGACTCTTGCGCAAGCAGCCCCCTCGCAATAAGGACATGTGCCTACGAAGCCGAAAGAATATCCGCCAAGTGTCTTCTCCATTTCAAGCAGTTCCTCATTGAGCTCCATCGTGACAGGTTTCATCAGGTCATTGGCCGCCTCCAATGGCAGACTTTTGTCAACAGGTGTGATTTTCACTCCCAATACACGCACTCTGTCGTAGTTCTCTATGAGCGTCAACGGGTCATCGTCGAACGGAGGACAGCCATATCGCCGTCCATAATTGCCACATTGTTTGCAAAACTCAATGAAATAGTCGGCCCGGCGGAAATTCTCTATATAGCTGTCGGCATCAATGTCTGTCGAAAAACGCTCCAATGTATATTCCTGTATCTTCTGATAAGCCAGTCGCTCGTCGCCAGAAGCAAGATGGATGATGCCACAATAATGGAAACCATGCTTCCCGATGTTATGTCGCATGATGTGGTTGTCCCGATGTGTGTCGATGCGGATGTTGCACTCTCGTGCGAGACAAAAATCCATGATGCACTTGAAAATGCCATGCACACCGGGATAACTGGCTATGCGATGCACGACATGATAGAGTCGTTTGTCGTCTATCCAACAGCCATCGTATATCTTGCCGTAAGTGGGGTCTGGAGACTGGAGAAAAGCGAAATATGCCACGATTCTCCCTTTCTCCTCGACAACGAAACTGCCATTTCGCTCGACATCCGCCTGCACAACATCTCTTGAAGGGTAATCGCCTTTCCACTGAAAGATGTTGCCGGAAGACACCATAATATCCTTGGCTGCAGAGAAGACCTTCATGATCTCCTCTGCATCCTCTGGCCATTTCGTGCTTCGTACGATGCGATTATCTCTCACCACTTACCTCTTGCCGCCAAATGTGGGTATATATAAAACCCATCTAAACAGAAGCTTTGCGAAAAATTTGAGACGTGCCGGATTATTCACAGAAAAGGAATTCCGTGGAAGAGCCATTCACATTGACGAAATTACCCTCGTAGATAAATCCGCACTCTGCCACATCAGAATCTCCGATAAAAGTACCTTTCAGTTTACCCTGAGGTGTATAACTCTTGAGTACCACGTGCCCGTAACCATCTTTGTCAAAGTCGGAGGCGGAGGAATCTACCACGAGTTTACTGACAATGCGCTTTTTACCCATCGTATAAGTCAGCGTTCCGGTTGTCCCCCTCATTACGAGTTTCACATTGTCGATGTCGCCAATACTTCCCATGAGAGAGATTCTGAAACCAGATTGTTGAATGGCTTCAGATTGTACGACATTCATCGGCCATGAGCCTGCCTGAATATGATGGGGAATAGCAAGCATTATGATGGCAACAAACAAAAACACACTTTTTTTCATTTTCTTTAATTTTGAATCACATACACTTTCATGGCGATTTACCAGCACAAAAATACAATAAATGGGAATATCCTCCAAATATACTCATGAAAAACAACCATTTCGCGAAAAAAAATTTTCCGACATACACGGAAAGGCGAGAACGGACGGTTTCTGCACCTGCCACATTCATAAAAAAGAAAGTCTTTCATTCATAGTTCGTTAAAAAATCAATATATAGCCTAACGGCTAAGCTGCGCAGCCAAAGAGTTCTTTGAAAATGTGATTTATTAAAGTTTGGTTCGGTCGGTATCGGGATGCGTCAAAAAATCCTTTCGTCAGGAACGTATTGGTCATCGGCAACTTGAAGATGGACATGGAATATTCCATCCCTCTTTCCTTCATCATGACCTATGCCACTTCAGCGAGGCGAACGATACGTTGAAAGCACAGTCGAGTTTGTTTGTATCTCCTGCTTGGGTGGATTGGCACAAGTGCTCATCCAAAGCAGTAGCATATCTTCCACTGTTGTGCCGACAGTGTCGGCAGTTCAACTGAAAGACGGTAAAATGATCATCGGAACAAAAAGGGCGTGTCAGAACAGGCACGCCCGGACTTACTATAACTTCATCACGCGTTTCATTTCCAAATTCTCATATCCTTCCGGACAATGGGTTGAGAGATAGACGGTGGGATTCTTCTTGACAAATTCACGCACACGGTCAAGCGTTTCACGGGCAGCCTTGATGTCCTCAAAGACAATGCTCAACTTGTTGGCCTTCAAGGCAGCGTCGCAATAGGTAACATCGCCATGGAACATATAATATAGTCCCTCGCTCTCAGCGATGACGATGCTGTTGCCATTGGTGTGTCCCTTCGCCTGAATGAGATAGATGCCGTCTGCCACTTTCTCTGCAGCAGGGAAATTGTGGTAAGCACCTTCGCCATACGTCGCACGGATGATGTTCTCGCCCTTCAATTTGAGTGCATCCGCATCCTCGGGTGAGATATAAACCTTGGCATGAGGGAAGTATTCCAAAGCAGCTGTATGGTCAGGGTGCTTGTGTGTAATAAGAATTTTTGTCACCTGCTCGGGTTTATAACCATGGACAGAGAATGCATCCATATAATCGGCCACTTTCTCACCCATATAGAGAGGAGCGCCGAGTTTCTTTGCTGGTGCCGCCATACCGGTTTTGAAACCTGTGTCAACAAGAATGACCTCCTCGCCTGTGTCTATGAGAAAATTCTGCAGGCTACTGCGGTAGATAATCTGTTCGTCGAAGGCACCTTTCTCCTCAGCCCCAAAGGCGAACTTCTGGGTCATGAACCCACCATCAAACATTCTGATTGCTTTGATTTTCATAGTTACTCTGATTTTGTGGTTGATTGAATAAACCCGCGGAAATCTGCCAAGTCCTGACTATTGGGATGCCCGCTATATAGAGGACCCATAGAACCCTTACAGGTAAATGCTTGTTCTGAGACCGTGATGCCCTGAGCCTCGAGCATTTTCCGCATCTGTGGAACTGGAGATTTAATGATGGCGGAAGATCCAAAACAGACGACTCGCCGCACCATATCGGGTTTGAGAGTCTTGATAAACTCACCGATACTGCCGTCAACTTTACCCAGGAACACCCCTGCGCCGAGATAAAGCGTGTCGACCGGTTCTGAAAGTGAGACAGAGGCAAGCTCTGGATTTGCGCCGGTAATTTCACCCACGATTTGCGCCATCTTTGCAGTATGGCCAAATTTACTGTAATAACGGATTGCTGTTTTCATGTTTATGAAGTTTTGTTGATCATCAGTTCTATTTCCTCACGATGTTCAAAGAGC
>FLNZ01000108.1_pt1 | contig 12973 bp, 5 predicted proteins | sample 1140391 | NCBI WGS metagenome assembly FLNZ01 (sample SAMEA3878171, study PRJEB12797) | bioreactor metagenome | biome: Moose rumen | place: Sweden | collected 2011-10
CCTTCTTCACTGCGGCGATGCTATCCTGCTGGGCTTTCTTTGCAGCAGCTGCGGCTTTCTTTTCTTCTTCAGCCTTCTTCTTGGCTTCAGCGACTTCTGCCTTCTTCTTGGCCTCTTCTGCCTTCTTTGCTTCGGCAGCGGCAACGAGAGCAGCGGCTTCAGCAGCCTTTACCTGTTCAATGGAATCAGCAGTAGCCTTTGCAGCAGCAATACTATCGGCGGTAGCCTGGGCGGCAGCGGCACTATCAGCAGCGGCCTTCGCGGCAGCACTATCTGCAGCAGCCTGAGCGGCAGCGGCGCTATCCACGACAGCAGCGTTGCTATCAACAACTGCAGAATCGGCAACAGCGGCAGAATCGACAGCCGCGCTATCAACAGCAGTAGTATCAACAACAGAAGAATCTGCGACTACGGCAGCAGGTGCTTCCGGAGCAGGCTGTTCCACAACCTTGGTCACTGCGGCAGGCTCTGCGACCTTATCAGCAGCCTTCGGCACCGGAGTACCGAAGAAATTCACCTTGGCAAGGAAGATCATCATCACCCAGGAGAGCACCAGACCGACCAGTCCCATGACAACACCCGTAATCGCCATACCGCGCGTATCCGTATAGCCCGTCGCATGCGCAAGGGCGTTAGGCGGAGTCGAAATCGGGAGGCTCATGCCGAGAGAGCTAGCAAACGCAACGGAAACGAGGAGAGCGGTCACGCCACCGAGGCCAACGAGGTTGTCCTGGCAAGCGATGCCCACAGCACAAAGAATCGGAACCAAAAGCGTAGCCGTAGAGGTATGGCTCATGAAGTTCGCCATGAACAAGCAAATGATACCGCAGCCGACCATGAGAGCAAGCGGAGACCAGCTTGCAAACGGGATTGTCTTGATAAGGTGAGCGGCAAGGCCAGTCGCATTGAGGCCAACACCCAGGGCAAAACCACCAGCCACGAGCCAGAGCACGTCCCAGCTCATCGCATTCAAATCCTTCTTGGTAATCACGCCGGTAAGGGCAAACACGGCCATCGGGATCATCGCAATCGCGTTATCGTTAATACCGTGAACGTTCTTGCCCGTCACCCACAAAAGCACACACACGACAAAGGTAATGTAAACAATGATAGCCTTGGGGCTCGTATCGAACTTGCCGGCACCTTCAATATTCAGGACCATCTGCTTCATCTTGATCGGGTAAATCTTCACGAGCAGGAGCCAAGCAACCACCATCAAAATAATCACGTACGGAATACCGAAGGCCATCCACTGGCCGAAGGTCACCGGGTTCGCGACAAGGTCACCACGGGCAACGGCATCGTTCAGGGCACCAAGGGCGATGGCGTTAGGAGGCGTGCCGATCGGGGTACCCATACCACCGATGTTGGCACCGAGCGGAATAGCAAGGGCAAAAGCAGCCTTACCGCGATCGTCTTCGTCAAAGAGCTTGAGCACCGGGGCGAGGATGGCAAGCATCATGGCTGCGGTAGCGGTATTGCTCATGAACATCGAGAACACAGCCGTAATGAGCATGAGGCCGAGGAGCACGAACTTCGGGTTCTTGCCGAAGGGCTTCAGGAGCACGCGGGCCAGGTTCAAGTCCATCTTGTACTTGGTGGCGGCGGCAGCAAGGAAGAACCCACCCAGAAAGAGCATGATGATGGGGTTTGCAAAGGTCGCCATGATGGACTTGTGGCTGATCATGGTCACGCCGTCCACGCGGAAAGGCGTGAGGGCGGAATCGGACATCGTGACAATCATGAGCACGATGACAAGCATCGAGGTGGACCAGATCGGGAACGGTTGCAGGATCCAGAAAAAAGCGGCCATGACGAAAACGCCGATGACGCGGATTTCGAGCGGGTTCAGGGGTCCCATGGGGCTTGCTGCATCGAATCCGAGGGATTCGTAGGGCAAGAAGAGAGCGGCGATGGCGAGCACCGACGCAATAATGAATTTGATGAATTTAGCCTTTGTCATAGTGCGCCCAAATCTAGAAAAAGGCCGTAGGCATGGCAACGAAAAAGTCCGTTACAAGAAGGCCCGCCAGGGGTGGCGGGTCTCAGGTAATTTCGGTCATTTTAGGCGATTTTAGCCATTTTGGGGTTATTTTACAAGAATACGACCGGCCTTCATCTGGCTACCCGCGCGCACACGGAGCATGTAGATACCCGGCTTCGGGGCATCGAGGGTCACGCGGTTCACGCCGGCAAGGGCACTCGAAGCCACACTCCGGACAACGTTCCCCTTCAGGTCGAGCACGTCCACGCGCACTGCACTGCCCGCAAGGCCCGCACCCGCATCGAAGTCCACCTGGAGGGTCGCGCCCGCCTGCACCGCCTTGAGGCCGGCAAGCGTCTTGACCAGCGCGACCTTCGGGGCAGAACCCACGAACACGGTCGCGACCTTCGCTTCAGAAGAAAGCGCGACCTTCAGCGGTTCGCCTTCCCGCACGCGCGTCGTATTCCCGTCCACGGTCACGTACACGGAAAGCCCGCGGGATTCCAAACCGTCAATACCCGCAAACGACAGGTAACCCGTGCGCGGGCTCGTCGCCGTGAGGTCGATGTTCCATTCATACGAAGCGCCCTCGCCCGCCGCCTTCACGCTCTTCATGAGCCTCTTGCCACCATCAAGTATCGAGAGGTTCACGTGATCGCCCATACCGGCAGGCGGTTCCTCGGACTGCCTTGCAAAATCACCTACGCCGAGCACGTTCCAACTGTCCTTCTTGCCGCGACCGTCACTCAGCATAGCCTGCAGCGCCCAACCTGCAGCGTCACCAACCTTTGCAAACCTGCGGTTGAGCGTCCTGTCCATTTCCGCATTCGCGTCGACATTCATGTCTTCATCGAACGACGGTCTCGCTGCAATCTCAATCGTCGTGCTCATGGAGCGGTTCAGTTGCGCCCACACCGCCTGGTAGGGACCGAGCTTGCTTACAGGCACGTACTGCCCCTCTTCCGGATTCCAGCGGCTGTACTCCACGAGTGGAACCCTCTTCTTGCGATTGTCCTCGGACTCTTCCTCGGGTTCATCCAGGTCGTACTCGTCCACGCCCAGCTCTATTTGCCAGCCGTAGGGGTTCGCGACAAGGTTCCAGCCACCGTTCTCGTTCGTGAGGTTCCACGTAATGTCATCAGCGAACGCAGAGTCCTTCAGCACGAGCGGGCGCCCCTCGATAGAACTGTACCAGTAGCCGCGTTCCTTTTCGGGCGTCTGCGACTTGACCAATTCCTGATACTGCCAGTACTTGCCATAGTTCCTGTCCTCTGCCCACCAGTAGAACGTCTCGTCGCCGTCCCACGACAACTTGTCCATGTCCACATTGGCAAGCGAAACCATCTGCCAGGATTTTTCACCGGCAATCGCGATTTCGGCAACGACCTCGAAATCCTGTTCACGCAAGAGAGAGTCGTGGCCATCGCGCACCACGCTGGCGGTAAACAGGTAGAATCCGGCAGCAAGCGGGAAACGTTCCCATTCCAAGTCACAGGCATCCGTGGTACACCTGTACTCATTGCCGTCAAGTTCCTTCCCGTCATCGTTTTCAAGCGAAATGCGGATTGAAGCCTCGCCATCCTTCACGAAGCCTTCCTTGTGGAACGTGAAGCGGACAGCATTGCCCGACTGATAGAACTTGGCACCGTCCGTCACGACAGGTTCTGCGCTTTCGATAAAGTAGGCGCGGATTTCGGCACCATCAACAAGGCCCTCGAGCCATTCGCCGTTTTCAAACGGGATGGTGTCGCCGTCCTGGATAAGCAGAATCTTTTCGAGCACATAGCCATCATCCGGGATAGCGCGCACCCTGAAACCGCCCGTGTATTGTTCAGGAGGCAGGATGATGCTTCCGTCGGTACCGAACCTGTGCACGCGCGGTTCACCCTCGCCTTCAAGCAGCTCTATGCGCCCGTTCTCGGCTACAGCCTTGACACGCGCATAGCGGGCGCTTTCCACGCACTGCTCAGCATCGCCCCACACGGCATACAGTTTCTGGGTATCCTGGAGTTTTTCATACAGCTCGCCGCCATAGGTCATGACACGGTAATCGTATTTTTCCGCATCCTTCTCGGCAGACCAACCGAGCACGCACGAATTCGCCGTGTATATCCATGCAGGCAAAAGCACCTGGTCATCGTTGTTCAAGACCTTCAGGGAATCACCCTGGACAAAATCCAGATCGTAGAACACGTCTTCCTGTTTCGTGTTCAGGTCAAACGCCACAGAGATGAACTTCGAGAACTCGACAAGAAGTTCCGGCGAGCGGGAGCCGCTATAAAATTCAATCACGCCATCGCCATCTTGCATGGCGACATCGATTGTATCGGCTTCGCCCGAAGGAGCGTTCGCGTTTTCCATAATGCCACGGACAAATTTCACGTGCGAAAGCGCATAGCCCGGTTCGGGTTCGGCACCCACGTGGAACCGGAAGAACGCCCACGCTCCGGGAATCGCCATCGTGGAATCTTCAAAATCGTGCCTGAACGTCAAAGTGTCCACCGGGTTCACAAGTTTCTGCCAGAGGTAGACCTTGCCGCCCTCCGGGCCGATATCACCCTGATAGTGCAGCGAAATCTGCGAATTCTCTATATTGTCGCAGCCACCCATTTCATAAGTTTCCTTACCGGGCTGACCATCCGCTTCTGTTACAAGAGAATTATTCCAGGCTCCGTACAAACTAAACACATTGTCTACGGGTTCAACCGCATTGAGCACGTTCGCATCCAGTTCTCTCGCAAGGAAATCCTGCTTATCGGGACTGACGCTCCAGCCACCAAAACACCTCGTTGTGTCTGTCGTATACAGCATCGGCAACGCGGCCGTCTCATAGGTTTCCCTTGAATAGATTGCGAGCGTATCCGTATAGCCAGCCACAAACACGTCCATATCAGCGGCATTCACATCGAACGAGATTGCATAAGGAATCGCCTCGAGTTCGGGAATCGCGTGCAGGAGGTAGTAGTAATGGAAATCATTGGTCAACATATCACCCATTCCCACAATAGCGGCAATAACGCTATCCATATCGACAACGCCGTCGGCATCGAATTCCGCACTCCACTTCAAGAACGACCCGTTCTCCATGTTGTCCATAAAGGCGGCCTTGATTGACGACGGTTCCGCGAAATAGTTTTTCGTTGTTTCAAAAGTAACCGCCTTGGAGCATTCTTCCGATGCCTGACCTTCTTCGTAGCACTCCTCTATGTTTCGGGAGCCTGTCATGTGCGCCCAGAAATCTGCCTTCCATTTTTTCAGGATAAATCCCGCATCGGCGGCAATGCTGTACTTGGAAGCCATCGGGACAGACGGATTGTTAAAATACCCCGCACTTGCCGTATCAAATTGTGCCAACAGGCCATCCTTGTAACCATACGCAGTATACATGATTGCATGGTTACCGCTCACGCCGAGAGCCATGGTCGGAGTCTCGGAAATTCCCACAATCGGGGCATAAATCAGGTGAATGGTATCGCTGTACTCCGGACCGTAACGGCCTGCAATATCTTCCATTATCCGTGCAAAGGTCTTGGTCTCACCAAGTTCGCCATCAAACTTATCAACCTCACAGTTCCCGCCTTCCCTACAATTTATGTAGTAACTATTTATGCCGTACTCAACTTTTGTACCGCCATTCATCACGAACACGGGAGGGATAACAGCATGTTCGTTATAACGGCGTACCTTCGTCACCTTCGGCCAGAGATACACCGGGTACGGCAAGGTTTCATCCAGGTTTCCATACGATGCCGCAGGTTGATCCACAGCAACTACCGCCGTCTCGTAGACGACCACGAAACTGCTGTTTTCTTCCGTTTGGTAAAGCACGTCTTGCCACATCGGGTAAGTTTCAAGGTCTATTTCATAGGATTCCTCGAACACGCCAAAATCAACGCTCAGCGCCCGAATGCGCTTTACAAAATCAGGGCTCACGCGGCGGTCCTTTTCCGTATAGGTAACAAGCCTGTACTCCGTATAATCGTCTTCGGGGAAATAGAGTGAATCCAGGATGCCCTCCAGGGATTCCTTGTCCGCATCGGTAAACTTGGAGTAGAGTTCAGTTACATCAAGTTCCACCTTGTATGCAGTGCGGTTATCAGCATCCGAACAGATGGTCAGCAAGGAATCTGCATCGTTTTCCCATGCCGTTTTACCGGAATCGGGATAAAATTGCAAAGACGCTTCATTCATGGTATAGGCAAACAGACGCGACTTCATCGTAGATAGTTCAAGGACTCCATTATACCAACTTTCATCACGAGTCAAGATTGTTCCATCTCCCGAATAATTCAGCACACCATCCGCGTCCAGTTTCGTCTGGCCGTCGGGTATCGCATTGCGGTAGTTATATTTTATAGCGAGGCCGTAACCATTATAGTTTGCAGCACCTTCTCGCCAACCGGCAAAGGATTCCCCGCCCAGCACAAGAGCCCCCAGGGCGCCCTTCACTCCCACGTCTTTTGTTCCAATATGGTAATTCAAATGTACATTCAAATCATCGGGAGTGTTTGATTCCAACTTTCCGATAACATAGCCAACGTTCGAGTTGTTCGCCATAATATCGCCCTTCAAAATATTACTAGTCACTTCGGATCGATACACAAGGGCATAGCCGGCTATACCACCAACATTAGCAATGGTGGCAAAATTCGCATTAATCACGATATCACCGTTTACCCTATCCTTCAAGATGCTAAAACGACCTCTTGTGGCATACAAATAGCCAACAACGTAACCCGCATCAATTTCCTCCATACTTTCGGCAGTGCTTTCAATCAAAATTTTCCCTTCTAGAGCCTGAATCAATGTACGACTAGAAAAAACGCCTCCTTCGGGTGCAGAATTACCCGAAGTCACATCGACTCGTCCAAACAGGCCTCCCATATAGGCGTTTTGCGAGGTTGCTACTTTCGAGGACAAGGTAAGCGTATCGTCATTCGCATGCAGCGAAATTCCATGATAATCTTCCTGTTCATCTACAGTTTCATATCCCCAAGCAACAAGCCCTCCCATGTACACGTTAGACGCCGACGCATTCTTGCTATCAAGATTCGCAACCAGTTTGCTATTCTCAATCGTAACCTTTGCAACAGCGAGTCCATCTACAGTACCAACATAACCACCTATCGACTGGGCACTCTTTGAATCAACGCTTATCCCCACATTGCCCTGAACACCAGTAACATACGCTTCATGTACAGAACGTATAATTCCATATCCACCCCCAAGATGTATCGACCCCTGTGGCTGGTCAAGTTCTACATCAAGTTTAACCGAACGCAGCGTGTTAAGAGAATCTCGGATTGGCATGGTCGCCCTGGAAACGTAACCAACAATCCCCCCCGCAGCAACACTGGTCGTCCCCTTAAAATCCAAGTCAACAACATTTTCATAGAATTTCAGACCATATCCCCAATCATTACTACCCACATTTCCCACTTCCACCTTGGCAATGAGACCGCCTACCGAATTTTCATTATCCTCGCTACGAGAGTCAACAACCTTTACACCTACCGTGTCGTCCTGGATCAGCACGCTACCGTCCCTAGCACTAAGCATCCCGATTAAGCCCCCCGCATTAAAGGCATTTTCATCATAGGGGTAAGCATTAACGTTTACCGAAGAATTCAACAAACTAAAAACAGACGTTTCATCAGAATCCCCCAAATATGTAGCACGTCCAAATACGCCACCCACAGTCTGTCCACGCAACTCGGCATTCACGGAAACATTACGAACTACATTTGCAGAATTGGTATAATACCGAGCCACAAGGCCGGCAGCCACACCGTTTGCGCTCACACGGGAATTGTTCACGGACACGTTCGACAAGCTTATTCCCGTCGCCGTATCCGCGAGCACCGCCGCACGGGCTTCGACACCAGTCGCCTTTACGTAGGCGCTATCGAAATGAATGTCATTGAACCGAGCATTTTGAACGTCTACAATTACTTCGTTAGGAGTTCCGAAACTTTGAACACCCTTGAAAAAAGACTTATCCCCCTGCCCGATATCGCAATAGCCCTTGATTGTCTTGCCATTGCCATTTATCTCCGTAACATAGTTCGTAAGAACGTCTACAGGAATAAGCACCGGGTCAAAAGAGTTCACGCACACTGTATCACCGTTAGAGACTTCGAAACCGCCCAAGTCAAGGTCGGTTTCAAAACGGAGCTCAAATCCATAGCACAAGCCGTCCCCACTGCAAATTTGCATTGCTTCTTGAATTTCGTTATTGAGTTTTTCGCGGAAACCACCTGTTCCGCTCCAAACGGAAAACAAGTCACCCACACGAAAGCCTTGTTCAATAGCCTCGTCTTGGTTGCCAAACTGGCTTATATAGCAGACCTTCGTAAATGTTTGAATGATTTCATCCGGGTAAGAAGGCTCCGGATACTCGTCATTACACTTGATTCCGGTCCATTTTTCTGCGGCAGACGCCCCAGAAACAAAGCCCATAACCATAAGGGCTGCCAACAAGAAACATTTCGAGTTCAACTTCATGGATGCCTCGCTTTTTTCTAACAAGATAAATAAAAAAAAGACAGCTCGGTAAAAATTCTTTTGCCGTTGTGCCCGAATTCACATTCAAAGCCTCCAATAAAGTGTTAAAGCGCACATTTTGCCCCGACAACCAGGCAAGGACGTCCCATTTTTCTAAATTTTCGGCGGTTTTGAACCATTTCCAAGGAGTCAGGATGTTCAAGAAAATTATTCTCGCGCTCGCCATATTTGTCGGCGCAAGCTTTGCTACATGGGACTACTATCCCATCCCGCAAAACAAGAACGGAGGCGCAGAAGCGGGCCTCTACTACGACAAGGACCACCGCTGGTCGCAGGCCGGCCTCAAGATGGGCGCCCGCTTTACCATGATCAAGGGTCTCGAAATCGCCCTGACCAGCTGGGGCTACCAGTTCTGGAACGAGGAAGACTGCTCGGGCTGCGTGAACGGCGGCGACGGACTTCGCGACCTCACCATCGGCGGGCGTTTCGAAATCGCCCCGATGATTACCGCCTTCCTCGACTTCAACCTCCCCGTAGGTGACGACGAGTACGACGGCGCAGGCACGAACCCGCCCTCCAGCGGAGAATTCTCCATCTACGCAGGTGCGCAGTTCTCGGCCCCGACCAAGATGGACGGGCTCCTGTTCGGCACGGAAGCGGGCTTCCTCTGGGGCTTCGAGCACGACAACCACGAGCGCGGACTCGACATCCATGTGGGCGCCGAAGTGGGTTACACCATCCCGAAAGTCGGCCTTACTCCCTATATCGGCATGCTCCTCAAGTTCCGCCTCAGCGAGAGCGTATGGTACGATGGCAACGATACCGAACACGGCTATGCCGACCGCAGGTCCCGCCAGTACAACCTCTGGATGGGTATCGCCTACGACATCACGCCGATGATTACCGTGAAGGGACAGTTTATCTTCCGCAACGAGAAGTACAAGGGCGTTTGGACTGACGGGAACCCGCACCACCTCGGTGGCGACGCCAACGGGCTCTACATGGCGGCAGTCTTCAATTTCTAGCCTTTTCGCACAATTTAACAGCGAACTACGTGCTATTTAGTGGGCTTCAGGACGGCGCGGGCAAAATCCGCGTCGTTTTCGCATTTTTAGTCAAAATCACGCTTTTTCCGCACACGAACATTTTTTTAGGGCAAAACGTCGCTTTTTATATTATATTTTTCTACAAAACCTTAAACAATAGGAGTAAGCATGCTCAAGAAAATCATTTTGGCAGCGGTTGTCGCAGCTACGGCTTCCTTTGCCCAGATCAACTTCGGTGTCCACGCGGGCGTCGATATGAACACCCTCTGGGGTGATGACGCAGAAGACGCAGCCTCCGGTATCGGCTTCCAGGCTGGTGCTGCCGCCAAGATTTCCCTTCCGATGCTCCCCATCACTGTTGCTCCGGAAATCTTGATCGACATGCGTAACTACGACATTACCGATAATGTTACCGCTACCGAATGGGCCTTGGACATCCCGGTGCTGGTCCGCTTCTCCCTGCTCCCGATCCTCTACCTCGAAGCAGGTCCGGAACTGGCATTCAACCTGAGCGTTTCTGCTGAAGACGACAACGGCCACGAAGTCACGTACGATGACGACTACTTCAGCACCATGGAATTCGACCTCGTTTTCGGTGTGGGTACAGGCATTGTCCCGTTCGTGGACATCGACTTCCGTGTTATTCTCGGTCTCACCAAGATTACCGACAAGTCAACTGTGTTGAACGGCGACCCGCTTGACCAGAAGAACTTGCAGTTCGCCCTCGGCGCAACCTACTGGTTCTAACCGAAACTGCTAGCGTATAGCATTTAAAAAGACGTGCAGCGATGCACGTTTTTTTATACCCGAAATTCACCCTGAAGCATGGCTCTGATTGATTGTCACCCTGGAGGGAGTCCGCAGGACGACCGATAGGGTCCACTACAATTTAAAGAACAAGTCCTCCCACTCGGGATTCATCGACTGTATCAGGTCAATCTTCTTTTCTCGGAGTAAATTCTTCATTGACTTTTCACGTTCTATAGCATGCCGCTATAACGGCGCGGTTGTCGTGAGAACGTTAACCGCTTTTCGTGAGACAAAATTTAATTGAATTACAAAACCGATTGAACGGTTATTGAGGTTTCCTTGAATCGGCTATAAATTTACGAATTTTACTGGTCCCATTCAAGTGCTTAAACAAGCCTTCGTAACTATTGATTCTTGACTCCTGTTTAGCCTGGTCGTTGTCTGGATTGACAACGGCCTTTTTGCAGTTTTTAAGCACCCTGGTCCCAGGATATACCCTATAAGGCAATATATGGACGCCAAGGAAGTCAAAACCGAAGGCGGCGGGCTGTAATTGTATTTTATGCGGGTGAAGGGTCAAAAGTAGCTCTTTTTTCAAGAATTTACGAATACGGTCAATGGCATCGACCAGCCGTTCTTTGTCATCTGAGACCAGGACCATATCGTCAACGTAGCGGCCATAATAGCGTATTTTCAACTTTCTTTTGACGAAATGATCCAGTTTATTCATGTAGATATTGCCGAAAAGCTGTGAAGTAAGATTGCCTATAGGTAGCCCCCTTTCGTCTCCAGCATATTTCATAGACTTGTCGTGCGGAAGGTCATCCCAGGCTTCGGGTGGGCTACGGAATATGGCCGTATCTAGCGGCTTCGCATAGACAATTTTCTTAATAAGGTACTTGCAAAGGTCAATATCAGGGACATCGCTCCATTTGGCTCGTTCAAGGCCATCCATAATAAACCCGTAAAGCAGGTCTTTGTTGATATTCATAAAGAAGCCTTTTACATCGAGCTTGAGGGCCCAGCAATCCCTGTGGAAGTCGTTGCTGGCCGCCCGTAAGAATCCACGGGCACGATTTATGCCAAAAAGGGTTCCCTTACCCTTGCGGCAACTGTATGAGTCAAAAATGAACTGCCTTTCAAAGATAGGGAATAGCCAGGAGCAGAGCAAATGATGCACTACACGGTCGCGGAAATCAGCCGCAACGACCTCTCTTTTTACGGGTAATTCGTTAATAAAGCATACAGACGGGGATAATTCGTAAGTTCTTGAATAGAGCTCCTGGGCAAGCTTCAGAAGATTGGTTTCTAGGTCTAGTTCGAATTTCAGCTGGCTTCTGGTATTCCGCTTGTTTTTGCGGGCCAAACGATAGGATTTATACAGTAAGCGATAAAGAGAGGGCACCGATAGGGTGCCCTCCGAGGAGTCCTTGACGAGACGAACAGAGTAGGCGTTTGTCTTATTGTTGTTGTTCGAATTCATCGATGCGCCCGTATTGAAGTTACGGTTGTAGGCGTTGGTAGACGAGTTCTCATTGGCCGTCCAGAAGTTCGCGTTGCTGCCTAAATTGTTGAAGGAGCCCGAGTTCCGGTTACCAGCGGGAAAAGCCGCAAAGCCCATACGACTAAGTATTCATTTAATAAGGCTTAAAAGAGGCATTCATTGGATCTTGTAAGCGGTGTAAACCCGTCACCAGGAAGACCCGGTGATGAGGGCAGAATACTGGATTCCTCTTTGCTCGCTCCATGCGTCCGTGAACTCATGGATTCTGGCATTATCGTTTTCAAAATTTCCTCGATTTTAGTGTTTACAAACATCCATTGGTCGATGCTTACTTGTTTAAGTTCATTTAAAAGACGAAAATCAAACCGTATTCGATATAAAGAATCTATCACACTGGTCGAATCAATGGCCGTTCTATGGTTAATATAAAGAAAAATGTGCTCTCCCACGTTCACCAACTCATTGACTATCCGTTCCCCGATGGTGAATTTATAATCTCTATCGATTTTAGGGACTAGTTTTGAAGAATAAATGATAAAGTCAAAAACCAGCCTATAAAGCAAAAATTCAGCGGTTTTTACATCTTTCTTTGATGAGTCTTTTGCTTCTTTTGTGACAGGCTTTTTCTTGTCTGCCGTAGGCGAAGACAAGATGCCAGATTTCCATTCCTGGAAGCCGTCAATATCTGGTATTCCCTTTATTACGATATGAGAATCGTCCAATACTTCATAAGAAAAGGCCTTCTGCTTCGCCGTCATCTGGACATCTTTGAGCACGGTCTTTGGGAAGCCGAGCCACACCAGGTCCTGCGCGACCTTTTGGACGAATCTGTGATGAACCTGGTATTTTCTAAAGATTTTTGAAAAAAGGAACGCAGAACGTTCCCAAGCCTGCCAAAACAGTCTGTCACGAAACAGATGGAGTTCGTTTCCGGCGTTATTTTCAAACTTTATGATGTCTTCTGTATTCATAAAAAAAATCCGCAAGGCTGCTTCGCAGCCTTGCGTCTGGATGCTTAGCCGGGGGGCAAATTTAATTAAATTCAGGACCGTGCGCCTTGCGGCGCTCCGGTCCCGTTCGCTCTAGGCCCAAAAGGGCCTAGGCTCACTTAGGAATCCTTGACGAGACGAACAGAGTAGGCGCTTGTCTTATTGTAGTTGTCCGAAAACATCGATGCGCCCGTAG
>FLNZ01003270.1_pt1 | contig 12973 bp, 10 predicted proteins | sample 1140391 | NCBI WGS metagenome assembly FLNZ01 (sample SAMEA3878171, study PRJEB12797) | bioreactor metagenome | biome: Moose rumen | place: Sweden | collected 2011-10
CCGATCGTCGCCTTGGTGGGCCGTTACCCCGCCAACAAGCTAATCGGACGCATCCTCATCCATCGCCGATGAATCTTTATTACAATCCCCATGCGGGAACCGTAAACCATCGGGTATTAATCTTACTTTCGCAAGGCTATCCCCGAGCGGTGGGTAGATTGGATACGTGTTACGCACCCGTGCGCCGGTCGCCATCAGAGATTGCAAGCAATCTCCATGATGCCCCTCGACTTGCATGTGTTAAGCCTGTAGCTAGCGTTCATCCTGAGCCAGGATCAAACTCTTCATTGTACTATCTTTTTCTTTTCCTATTCTAAATAAGAAAAACAAGATGCCATAACCATTTCACCCGGCTGTCGCTACACAGAATCGACGGTTCGATTCTCATTTCTTGTACTACTTTTCTTGTCTATGGAATTCTGTCAAAGAACTATTCTCTTGCGACCCTTTTTCCGAGACGCGAGTGCAAAGGTACGCCAACTTTACGAACTGACAAAATATTTTAGAAACTTTTTTTGAAAAAAGTGTAAATTCTCTCCAAAGCATGGACTAAAACGCTATTTGGGCATGCCAAATTGATGCGAAGAAATGAATTATCTTCGGGATCATACATATTGCCCGAATTGAGCCAGACGTGTGTTTCGGTGAGTAATTTCTGTTCCAAATCAGAGGAAGATAGCCCTGTAGCCGAGAAATCAATCCAAGCGAGATAGGTGCCTTCCAACTTCGTCACAGGAAATTGTGGCAGGTGTGTAGCAAAGAACTGGCAGAGGTCTTCATAGTTACCATGGAGATAACGGAGTAACTGCTCAAGCCACTCCTCCCCTTCCTCGGAATAGGCAGCCTGAAGTGCATCAACACCGAAGGGGTTCACGTCACAAGTCTCGTTGATGTTTATTCCTTTATTTATTCGCGCGCGCATGAGAGAATCGGCTACGGTAATGTTGGCGATTTGCAGTCCAGCGATGTTGAAGTTCTTGCTGGGCGAGGTGCAGACCGCGCTGTGGAGGGCAAACTCAGGACTGATGCTGGCGAAAGGCGTGTAGTGATGGCCGGGCATCATGAGTTCACAATGTATCTCGTCGCTAAGCACAAAGACATCATGACGAATACAGATCGCGCCCATGCGAGTGAGTTCGTCGCGCGTCCAGACGCGCCCGGCAGGGTTGTGGGGGTTACAGAGGAGGAACACCTTGACACCCTCTTCCGATACTTTACGCTCGAAGTCATCGAAATCTATGTGGTAGGTACCATCTTCATAGACAAGAGGACTGGCCAAGAGCTGGCACCCTGCATTGCGGATGCAGGAGAAGAAGCAGTTGTAGACGGGAGTCTGCACCAGCACCTTGTCACCTGGACGAGTGAGCGATTGCAGGATGGCGGCGATGGCAGGCACCACACCAGTGGTGTAGATAACGTGTTCACGCTGCATCGTCCAGCCATGACGGCGACGGAACCAGTCGATGACAGCCTGATAATAGGTGTCAGGGACGTGGACGTAACCGAACACGCCATGGTCGAGCCTATGCTGAAGAGCACGGAGGATGCAGGGAGCGGCACGGAAATCCATATCTGCCACCCACAGGGGGAGCAGTTGAGGGTCGTCTACTTTATCCCACTTGACACAGTTGGTGCCACGGCGAGGGATGATTTCGTCAAAGTTATAGATCATGATCTTTCTATTAATATAAGTAGATGAAAATAATTAGTTTATACAATCGGCATTACGCAACTAACTCCCCGCCCCTTTGAGGGGAGGGGAAGGGGTGGGGTAAGCAGGGAGATGGCGACCTGCTCGCGGCTTGTCTACCCCACCCCGCCCTACGGGCACCCCTCCCCTCAAAGGGGCGGGGAATTAAGTTGCATCTGCTGCTCACTGTCTTATATACAATTAAATTTGAACAATTACTTACTTATTATATATAGGAACTATAGATACTATAGATGCGATAGGAACTATATAACTTCGATGATGCAATCGGCAGGTGCCTTGCGGTTCTCGTCAATAATAATTTCGCCTACGGTGCCACGGACAACAATGCTGCCCGAAGTGGGATTTTTGATGCTGTGGACAGGACCGTTGATGGTGGCATGGACTGTGCTGTACTCGAAACCGAGGTTACAGTCTTCGCCCATCGTACAGTCTTCAAGTATCAGGTTCTCACAGTAGCACAAAGGCTGTTCGCCCGTGATATGGCAACGCACGAGGCGGAGGTTCTTGGAATACCAACCGAGGTACTCGCCATTAATCTCGGAATCATAGACCGTGACGTTCTCGGTCTCCCAGAAGGCATCCTTCGTATTGAGCACAGCGTTGTGTATCTCCACGTCGTGGCTGTATTGGAAGGAATAGTTGCCGTCTTGATGGTAGCGGTCGATGAAAACATTGTGGGTGTGCATGAAAAGATAGTCGGCATTCTCGATACGACAGTCCTCGATGTGTACGCCGTCGCAGTCCCAAAAGGTTTCCTGTGCATTGGGGAACTGGCAATTGTGGAGTTCGATGCCACGCATACGGCGAAACATCTTCGGAGCCTCGACTCGGCAGTCGCGCATCACCACATTGCGGCTGTACCAAAGCGACGAACGGGCACTTTCGGCAAAGAAACAATCGGTGACACGGAAGCCGTGGCACTCCCAAAAGACATACTTGCCTTCGAAACGGCAATGCTCTGCTTCTATGTTGTAAGTCTCCTTGATGGACGACTCGCCCAGATGGATGGTGACACCCTCCAGTCGTAGGTCGTGCTCGCGGTAGAGCGGACGTTCGCCACCGAACTCTTCATTCTTGATTACTTTCATAATGGGAATTATGGGGTTAATGGGGTTAATGGGAGTGATGAGGGGGGGATCATACTTTTATCTTCTTGAAGTGCAAGCGCAGAAGGAAGATGATGCCTCGCACGGTGAGTTCGATGCACATTGCCAGCCACACGCCCTTCAGTCCCATAGTGCGTGCCAGGACGGCGGCAAGGGGTATGCGCACGAGCCAGATGCTGGCGAGGTTCATAATGCAGGGCACGAGCGTATCGCCCAAGCCCATGAACACACCATATACCACGATGCTGGCGGCATACATCGGCTCGGCAAAGGCTTCTATGCGTAATGCCATTGTGCCCTGTACTTGTACGCCAAGGTCTGGTGTCATTATCTGCATCAGTCCTGGTGCCACGACATACATTACAACGCCCAGCAACGACATCACGCCCATGCCCAGCAAGACAGTGAGAATGGAGAAAGAACGAATGAGGTCGCTCCGCCGTGCTCCATAGCTCTGCCCCACAAGGGTGGTTGCCGCATCACCTATGCCGTAGCCAGGCATGTAACACAGGCTTTCGACGACAATAGCAATGGTATTGGCTGCTATCGCTACAGGTCCCAGAGGAGCCACGATAAGCGTGCTGACAATTTGAGCCCCACAGAACACTGCATGCTCCACAGCCATCGGCAGACCTATCTTCAGGCTACGCCTTACGATGGGACACGAAAGGCGAAAGGAAAAGAGCGAAAAGTGATGCCCCGTCAACCGCAGTTCGGGACTACGAGTAATGAGATAGGTAAAACTGCATGCTGTAGTAACAACAGCTGAGACGGTGGTGGCAAGGGCTGCGCCCACGACGCCCCAGATGGGAATGAACAAAAGGTTAAACACCACATCAAGTGCGCACATCAAAACGCCTAAAAGCATGGGAGTCTTCATGTCACCGCTGCTGCGCAACATTCCATTACTGAGGAACAGCAACTGCATGATGGGCACCGTCAGACTCCATACGAGGAAGTACTGCGACGAGAGGGCTGCCACCTCGGGCGTACCGCCCAAGGCTCGCGGCCACCACGAATGGATGCTGACACACAGGAGGGAAATGAGCACACCCAGCGACATACACACAAGTAACGACTGACAAAGCACCTTACGGGCAGCATTGTACTTCCGGGCACCCACATGTTGCGCAACAAGCACAGCGAAACCCGCCCCTATGGAAGCCGTCAGCCCTCCGAAAAGCCAGCAAGTGGTGGACACTAAGCCAATAGAAGCCGTGGCATTGGCTCCAAGTTGACCCACCATCATCGTATCGATGTACTGCATGACGATGGTGCTCAGTTGCCCCAGTATGGCAGGCATACTGAGCAGAAAGACCAAGTTCACCTTGTCTCTCCGCGTCATTGCCATGCCATCACGCACCTTGGAAAGTAACTGATTCTTTTTCATCAAACCTATTGCCGTATAAAACGGAATGCAAAGATACAAAATAAAATTCTATTCTGCAAGCACTCTGGTTATACACTATATTATATACACATGCGCACGCGAACCATGATGTTGCTCCCAGACAGCAAAAATAGACGGGAATTCTTGGTCAAGCCAGAGATAATTGCTAACTTTAAGCCGCATTACGACAAATAGATATGAGTGTAAACGACCTTCAATGCCATTTCCCTGCCTGCTTCGTTGAACTACCCCCGCAATGCGAGGGTCGTAGGGCGGCATTCTACTTGGCCACAGAGGAATACATTGCCGAGCATCTGCCCGAGGACAGTTATTTCTTCACTTGGCAACTGGGGCCGACAGTAGTAATGGGGCGAAATCAGGTGGCTCATCAAGAGGTGGATCTCGACTTCTGCCGACGCGAGGACATTGACGTAATTCGTCGGCGTTCGGGCGGCGGAGCCATCTTTGCCGACGAGCGCAACATCATGACAAGCCTCATCACCGAGGATGGTCCCGTGGAAGCACTCTTTCAAGAATATGCCGAGGAGGTGGCAAAGGCTTTGCGCCAATTGGGTGCTCCCGCCGTCGTGTCTGGGCGCAACGACATTGTCCTCTCCACCCTTCACCCTTCACCCTTCATCCTTCACCCCAAAAAGGTTTGCGGCAATGCTTTCTACCACAAAGTGGGGCGCAACATAGCCCACGGCACCATGCTCTACGACACCAACCCACGACTGATGGAGGGGGCACTGCATCCCGATGTGAGCAAACTGAAGCAGAAGGGAGTGAAGAGCGTGCGCAGCCGCGTCGGACTTCTGAAGGACTATCTTCCTTTCGGCGTTGATGAACTCCGGCGGCAACTGCGTCTTTTGCTGACCAACCGCACCATTTGCCTCACCAACGAAGACGTTGGACAGATTGAAGCACTGGAACAGCACTACTACGGACCCGAATACCTCTATGGCTCGTCGGCGCACGGCGATGTGGTGCGCTCGGCTCGCATCCCCGATTGCGGACTACTGGAACTTCACTTCCGCCTACAGGGCAGCCTCATCAAGGAGGTGGAACTTCGCGGAGATTTCTTCGACCTCGGCCACGCCACACAAACCTTCAACAACGCACTGACGGGCGTACCCTTCACCCCCGAAAACATTGAGCAAGCCGTCCGAACGCACCACCCCGAACGCAGCATCCGAGGACTTTCCGAGGAAGCACTGACAAACCTTATCCTGACCATATAGTGCAGATGCTTCGTAAGAAATGAGGGCGATTATTTTGCCATGTCGGGAAAAGTTACTATTTTTGAAGCGTGAATTAACATAAACTACATATCATGAGCGACAAAAGAACCTGCCTCTACGAGAGGCACATCCGGCTGGGAGCCAAGATGGTCTCCTTCGGCGGATTCGAGATGCCCATCCAGTACACCGACATTACAGACGAACACGTGGCCGTACGCACGGCCTGCGGCGTGTTCGACGTGAGCCACATGGGCGAGGTGCTGGTCACTGGGCGCGAGGCTGAGCGCTTCGTGCAGTACATCTTCACGAACGACGTAGCCGGTGCACCCGCAGGCAAAATCTTCTACGGCATGATGCTGCACCCCGACGGCGGCACCATCGACGACCTGCTGGTCTACAAGGAGGGCGACGAGCGCTTCTTCCTCGTCATCAACGCTGCCAACATCGACAAGGACTATGCCTGGATAAGCGGACAGGCCAAGCAGTTCGACGTGGTGACGGAGAACCAAAGCGACCATTACGGCCAGCTAGCCGTGCAGGGTCCCAAAGCCGAGCAGGTCGTGGAGAAGGTGCTGGGCCTGCCCTGTCAGGAACTGGTGTTCTACACGTTCAAAAGCCTCTCCCTACCCCTCCCCCAAGGGAAGGGAACCGAAACCATCATCATCAGCCGCACGGGATATACGGGTGAGGACGGATTTGAGATTTATGCTTCGCACGCCCTCATCCAGCAGATGTGGGATAAACTCATGGAGAGCGGCGAGGCCAACGGACGGAGCAGCGAGAGCCATCGAACAAGTTCGGATGGCCGAGTCGCGTCGGACGAAGACGTTATAGTCAAACCCTGCGGACTCGGCTGTCGCGACACGCTGCGCTTCGAGGTGGGACTGCCCCTCTACGGCGACGAACTGACCGACGACCTCTCCCCCATCGAGGCAGGTCTGGGCATGTTCGTGAAAGTGGAGAAGCCGGAGTTCGTAGGCAAGGAGGCCGTGGCCCGTCAGAAGGCCGAGGGCGTGAGCCGCAAGATTGTGGGCATCGAGTTGGAAGGCCGCGCCATACCTCGTCACGGCTACGACGTGGTGGTGGACGACCAGGTGGTAGGCACCGTGACGACCGGCTACAACAGCATCTCGACGGGCAAGAGCGTCTGTATGGCCCTCGTCGGCATCGACTACGCCAAGTTAGGCACGCCCGTACAGGTGCGCATCCACAAGAAGTTGCAGCCCGGCGTGGTGATAAAGAAGCGTTTCTACGACAAGAACTATAAAAAATAAATAAAAACTATGGCAAAAGTAATTGAAGGGCTCTACTACGCAGAGAGCCACGAGTACGTGAGAGTGGAAGGCGAGTATGGCTACATCGGCATCACCGACTATGCACAAGACCAGTTGGGCAACGTGGTGTACGTGGACATGCCCGAAGTCGATGACGAAGTGACGGCTGGCGAAGAGTTTGGTGCCGTGGAGAGCGTGAAGGCCGCCAGCGACCTGTTCAGCCCCGTCAGCGGCACCGTCGTCGAGGTGAACGAAGCTCTGGAGAACGAGCCCGAACTCATCAACAAGGATGCCTTCGCAAACTGGATTATCAAGGTGGAACTCGCCGACAAGAGCGAACTGGACAATCTGATGGATGCCAAGGCTTACGAAGCAATCTGTAAATAACTATGTACAAGTACTTTCCCCATACCGCCGATGACGTACAGCAAATGCTTGATGTCATCGGCGTTCGCACGTTAGACGACCTGTATGCCGAAATACCCGAAGAAATTAAACTCCATCGGGAGTTGGATATTCCCAGCGAAAAGTCGGAGATTGAGGTGCGAAACATCATCCAAGGCCTGGCCGCCATGAACAAACCGTTGGTTTGCTTCGCCGGCGCAGGCAGTTATGACCACTACACCCCGAGCGTGGTGCCCTTCCTGGCCAGCCGTTCGGAGTTCAGCACCAGTTACACGCCCTATCAGGCCGAAATCAGTCAGGGCACGTTGCAATACATCTTCGAGTACCAGACCCTGATGGCCGACCTGACGGGCATGGACATCTCCAACGCCTCGATGTACGACGGCTCGACCGCCACCGCCGAGGCGATGATGATGTGCATGGCGGCTGCCAAGAAGCGCAACCGCGTGCTCATCTCCGAGACCATTCAGCCTGCCGTCATGGCTGTCTGCAAGACCTACGCCAAGTTCCACGGCGTAGACCTCGTCGTCGTGCCCGAGAAGGATGGCGTCATGGACAAGGAGGCCGCACGGACGCTCATCGAAGCCGACGACGTGGCTGGTCTCATCGTCACACAGCCCAACCGCTACGGTCTGATTGAGGACTTTACGGGACTGGCCGACCTGTGCCACGAGCACAAGGCTCTGCTGGTCGTGAACACCGTGGCATCGGCACTGGCCGTGCTGAAAAGTCCAAGCGAATGGGGTGCCGACATTGCCTGCGGCGATGCCCAGAGTCTGGGTATTCCGATGGGCTACGGCGGTCCGTACATCGGTTACCTGTGTACGAAGGATTTCCTCGTGCGCAAGATGCCGGGCCGACTGGTGGGAGCCACGACGGACACCGACGGACGACGAACTTTCGTCCTGACCATGCAGGCCCGCGAGCAGCACATCCGCCGCGAGAAGGCCACCTCGAACATCTGCACCGCGCAGGGTTTTATGTGCCTCTATGTGGCTGCCTACCTGAGCCTGATGGGTCCCGAGGGCATGAAGGAGGTGAACGAACTGAGTTATGCTTCTGCCCACTATCTGCATGACGAACTGCTGAAGACGGGCAAGTTCGAGGAGGTGTTCCCCAATGAACCCTTCCTCAACGAGTTCACGCTCCGCTACAAGGGCGATGCAAAAGCCCTGCGCATGACACTGGCCGAAGAAGGCTACCTGCTGGGTGTTCCCACGCTCTTCAAGGATAACTGCCTGACCATCACCAGCACCGAGCAACGCAGCCGCAAGGAGATTGACAACATGGTTGAACTGATAAAGAAAGTAGCCCTATGAACAGAGCATACTACGGAAAGTTGATATTCGAACTTTCACAACCCGGAAGAAAGGGCTACTCGCTGCCCAAATGTGAGTTTGAGGGGTATGACCTTCTTCAGTTGGGCGCAACGGCATTGCGCCAGACAAAGACCATCCTGCCCGAGGCCGACGAACTGACCGTCGTGCGACACTACACCAACATGTCGAACAACAACTTCGGCGTGGATACGGGCTTCTACCCCCTGGGCAGTTGCACCATGAAGTACAACCCGAAACTGAACGAGGAACTGGCCGCTCTGCCTGGCTTTAACATCCATCCGCTCACGCCAGCCAAGTTCGCACAGGGCAGCCTGAAACTCTACGACGAAGTGCAGAAGACACTGGCCGAGATAGCCGGTCTGAGCCGCTTCACGCTGAATCCCTACGCCGGTGCTCACGGCGAACTGACGGGCCTCATGGTCATCCGCAGTTATCATATCAGTCGTGGCGACGTGGCCCGCACGAAGATTATCGTCCCCGACTCGGCACACGGCACCAACCCTGCCTCGGCTGCGGTATGCGGACTGCAAATCGTGGAAGTGAAGTCGTTGGCCGACGGTACCGTCGACGTGGAGGCCCTGAAGCCTCTGCTCGGTCCCGACATCGCCGGCATGATGATGACCAACCCCAACACGCTGGGCCTCTTTGAAACGAAGATTCCCGAGATTGCCAAACTGGTGCACGAGTGCGGTGGCCTGATGTACTACGACGGTGCCAACCTGAACCCGATGCTCGGCGTCTGCCGTCCGGGCGATATGGGTTTCGACGTGATGCACATCAACCTGCACAAGACCTTCTCCACGCCTCACGGCGGCGGCGGTCCCGGCAGCGGTCCCGTGGGTGTAAGGAAGGGACTGGAGCAGTTCTTGCCCAATCCGCAAGTCATTAAAGTTGAAAGTTCTTCGACGAGCGAAGCGGCAGAGCCGATTACAAAATTGAAAGTTGAAAGTTTAGCCTCCGGCGAGGTTGAACATGATAACAAGAACGCGAAGCAACTTTTAACTTTCAACTCTCAATTTTCAACTTATGAATTGTCCTGCAAGGACGAATCGCTGGGCTACGTGTCGTTCTTCCTCGGTAACTTCGGCATCATCGTCCGCGCCTACGCCTACCTGCTGAGCCTCGGCAAAGAGAACATCCCGATGGCCGGCAAACTGAGCGTGCTGAATGCCAACTACATCAAGGAGTCGTTGCGCAGTCACTACAAACTGCCCATCGACACGGTGTGCAAGCACGAGTTCGTCTTCGACGGCCTGCGTGAGGAATACGGCGGTGACCACCACGACCCAGCGCACGTCACCACGCTCGACGTGGCGAAGCGTCTGCTCGACTACGGTTTCCATGCGCCCACCATCTACTTCCCCCTCCTGTTCCACGAGGCACTGATGATAGAGCCCACCGAGACGGAAAGCAAGGAAACGCTGGACGACTTCATCGCCGTGATGAAGCGCATCGCCGAAGAGGCGAAGGCCGACCCCGAGTTGCTGAAGACTGCGCCCCACGACACCCCCGTCCGCCGCATGGACGACGTGAAAGCCGTCAAAGAACCGAAGTTCACGTTCAAGGCTCTGTAGTATTCTTCCCAAAAGAAGATAAGCAAAACGAAGCACCGCAGCCCCATGTCGGGGAGTGCGGTGCTTCTTTTGTTTACGACCGTATAAGGAACGGATGTCACTTCACCACGACCTTCACGGAGCGGTTGCCGATGCGGACGACGGCAATGCCGTGATGCAGATTCGTCCCGAGGGTGGCCTCATTGCCGTGGACGGTGGTAGTGCCCAGGAGCTGGCCGGAGGTGGTATAGACACTTACGGGCGTGCCGTCCCCGGCTCCCGTGATGCGCAGCGTGCCGTTGCTGCTCTGAATGAGTACGGGCAGGGCGGACATCTCCTTCACGTCGGTCACGATGCCTTCCGTCTTCGGCTCCACCTCTATCCAGCAGAGCGTGGCAACGGCCTCCTCACTGTCGTAATATTCTGGGTGAGTGGCATGCACACGGACGGTATAGGTCACGCTGAGGTCTATCTCGGCTTCTTTGTATGCCTTGATGTCTGTGTCCGTGATGTCGGATACGAACTCCACGCCCTCCGTCTCGCAGGTGAAGGAGAGCCTCCCCTTGTCGTAGTGGATGGTGGGCGTAGCGCACTTCACAAGTGAAACCGTAATGGTACAATAGGCCACATAGCCCCCGTCTTCCGTCGTGGCACTCACCACCGTGGTACCTTCTCCCGTGGCTACGACCAGTCCGTCCGATACGACACAAACGGCATCATTGAGGCTTTTCCATGTCACCTTCTTGTTCGTGGCATTCTCGGGCAATACCGTAGCCTCCAACTGAACCGTTTTGCCCAAACGGGTCAGCGTGTAGGACTCGTAATTCAGGGTTATACCCGATGCTGGGACATAGCGAACGGGGCGGACACTCATACCTACAGCACGACTTCCATACCAAGTCTTGCTAATGCTTGAATTGAAATACAGACGATAGGCATGGCTCATGGTACTTGCATCAAGTTTACACGACCAATAGTCACCACGCGTATTTTGGGGGCAATCGTTGAGATACCCAGCAGCTGGAAGAAATATGGAATTTCCATTATGCATACTCGTTATTTTCAAGCCATATACTCCATTTGATATAGTCCATATTGTTGTTGAATTCTCACTATCTATAAGTTCTTCAAATTGTTCTACGCTCGGTATCCGCCAATCCTTACCCCAGTTCGCATAAGCGGCATCGTCGTCCAATTCCAACTCCGCCTTGTTATCTACCGTGCCGTAACTACTGTCTGTACAGTATTTAGTTAAAGTCGATTCGGAACCATTACACCATTTATAGGTTGTCCAATTATAGTTTGATTTTGTTTCGGTCTCTCCCCATGCAAAGTAGTATCCATACTCTTCGGGGCTATTGGCACCTACATTGCAGGTCGCCCAAAGGGTTCCGCTGGGCAGGCCCAAATCTACATACTCGTGCTCGTCGGCACATACCACACTTGCTGTCATGCTCATGAGCACGGCCAGCATCATTGATAACATTTTGTCCTTCATTGTTTTGTTTATTACAAGGTTAAACATAAAAGTTCGTCTATGCACACAAGAAAGGCGTAAGTCTTACTTATTACTGTAGTGAGGCCTTAGACTGCCCTATTCATATAATAAGCAGAACTCACGCCTTACGCATATACGATACGCCCTCGCGGGTAATCATACGAGCATAGACGTGAGCGTTCTTACTGCCTATTATCCATGAATATGAAAGTGTCTAAGTTCCACTACAGGATAATATCGTAACGCTCAAACGTTTTCCTTATGTCATCTGGCTTACGCACACCGCCATGTGCACCAGAATCACGGCAAAGTTACGAAATATAATTAAAAATTAAAAATTAAAAATTAAAAATTGTATCTTTGCAGCAATTTATAGAAGGTATGGCAGAACGGGAAAAATGGCAATGGCAGGAGCCAGGCAAGGCATGGAAAGGGGCTGGCCTGTATCATATCACCCTGACCGTCACCGACCGCCAGCCTGTGTTGGGCCGGCTTACGATGCCTGACGACAATCCGGCCAGAGCGTGGGTAATGCGCACGCCTCTGGGCGATGCACTGGTAGATTGCCTGATGAGCATACCACGGCACCATACGGAAGTGCAGGTGCTGCACTTCTGCCTGATGCCTGACCATCTGCATGCGGTGCTGTATGTGCGGCGCACAATGGAGAAGGGCATCAAGGCAGTGGTGAGGGGCTTCTGGCAGGCAGCCAAGAAACTGGGGCGGGCATGCTCGGCGATGGGGGCTTCTTTTATTGTCCCGAATGAGATTCGGAAAGAAGTCAAAGAAGGGAGCAGGCGACTGGAGGACATGGCAGCCACCCTGCGCGAGCAGATGGGCGAGGAAGCATACTACCGCCTTGCGCCCGTCTTCACGGAGATGCCATTCATCCGCCCGATGGCCCGCTACTCGCAATTGCAGAATACCATCCGCTACATCGACATGAACCCCCAACGATTGGCCACCAAACGCCTCCGGCCTGGATTCTTCCGAGTGCAGAAGGACATAGCCATAGGCGACAGAATGTACGACGGTGTGGGCAATGTGGCCTTGCTGATGAACGAACGGTACGCTACCGTGCATGTGCGGCGCACAATGGTGGAACAGGCCCAACACGGCTGTGCGGAACCGTTGCGCCAATACAAGAACGGCTGTGTGCTGAAGGCTCGCGAAGGGGTGGTGATGGTATCACCGTTTATATCGCAGGACGAGAAACAGGTGATGCAGGTATTGCTGACAGAACGGCATCCGTTCGTCCTCCTGACCGACAACGGTTTCCGGGATTACTACAAACCAACCGACCTGCTATTCGATGCATGCGCAGAAGGCCGTCTGCTCATACTCAGTCCGTGGCCGTATGACGGTGGAAAACGACACATCAGCCGTGCTGACTGTGTAGCCCTCAACACAATGGCTGAGGAACTATGCACAAACATATAAGGGATGTTCTAT
>FLNZ01002951.1_pt1 | contig 12935 bp, 9 predicted proteins | sample 1140391 | NCBI WGS metagenome assembly FLNZ01 (sample SAMEA3878171, study PRJEB12797) | bioreactor metagenome | biome: Moose rumen | place: Sweden | collected 2011-10
CGGCGCAGACCTCCGCTACTCAGTCTATAACATAGGCGGTATCATCAAGCGCGACACCGAAGAAGGCGAGGCCTACGGGACTGGTGCCTATGGAGGTTATTCCATAATGCTTAACGAGATGTGGAATCTGGACCTTGGATTTGGCGTCTGGGGCGGATACAGGAAATATACGCGCTATGCCTGCCCGGTGTGCGGCCCGGTGACCGACGAAGGAAGCGGCGTATTTTTCCTTCCCGACGCCCGCATAGCCATTCAACTGATTTTCTAACTGTCTTTCAAATGTCAAGAAAAGAATATAAGAAACTGGCAGGAATTGTGGCGGCATTTCTTTCAATGACACTCGCGTGCGGCACGCCGTCGAAGGTAGAGAGGGTGCGCTCGCAGCAACTGTCTGCCCGCCTGGCCCTTTCACGCAGCGAACTGGCCGACGAAAGGAAGGTTATTGCATCCGGCCGGCGCGACACCATCAAGGTTGAAGACATGGAGGGAAGGGAGATGTTCCTGATGAAGGCAATCCGCGACAACGAAAGCGGCGAAATGGTGGCAAACGAAGTGATAGACGCCGCCGTCATCACAGCCCGCTTCAGGAATGTTGCCGAGCGTCACGGAAAGATTGACCTCCGGTTCGAGGTTATAGTACCGGAGGAGATGATTGACAAGAAGTGGCAGCTTCAATTCTATCCGGACATGTTCATCCTGGAAGACAGCATTAGGCTGGAGCCTGTCATCATAACCGGAAGTGAATTCAGGAAAGCGCAGCTCAGGGGCTACGAACTGTACGACAAATACCTAAGCTCAATCATCACGGACACCACCGCCTTCATAGACTGGCGCAACCTCAATATCTGGATTTCACGGAATCTGCCCGACCTGTACAAATACAAAAGCGACTCTTCATATGTAGACGTGCAGGAGTTCCATTCCCTCTTCGGCCCCACTGAGGCCGATGCAATAAGACACTATACATACTGGACAAGGCGCCGCCGCAATGAAAAGAAATGGCGCCTCAGGGGAGAAAAATTCAATGAGCTGGTAAAGGCGCCCATAATGACAAAGGGCATACGCCTGGATACGGTCCTGAGGGACATTGAAGGGAATTTTGTCTATCAGTATACACAGTCAATTGAAACACGTCCCCGCCTGAGGAAGGTTGACATAGTTCTCTCCGGAGACATCTTCGAGCAGGAACGACGCCTTTATACCATGCCACGGAGCGAACCACTAACCTTCTACATAAGCTCACTTTCTTCGTTTGTGGACGACAGGGAGCGCTACATGTCGAAGGTGCTTGAGCGCCGCGCATCGGCAAATACCGCCTGTTACGTAGCTTTTGCCGAAGGGAAAAGCGACATAGACCTCACCCTTGGCAACAACCGCGAAGAGATGGGCCGGATTAGCGGAAACATAAGGGAGTTGCTTCAGAACACCACCTATGACATAGACAGCATAGTCATTGCCGCATCGGCCTCTCCCGAAGGAAGCCTTGCATCAAACGAGGCGCTCACCCGCCGGCGCGCCGCCGCCGTTTCCGGCTATTACGACGAATTCATCCGCCGCTACAGGGACTCAGTGCGCCGTAGCGAAGGCTTCCACTTTGTGGTTGGTGATGACGGCGGGGAAAGGGCCGTACGCGGCGAGTCGTCAATCCCGGACATAAGGTTCTCATCGCGATCGGCAGGCGAAAACTGGACAATGCTGTCCATGCTCGTAGACCAGGACAGTATCCTCACGGACACCGACAAACGTTCCTACATGAAACACCTTGAGAACGGTAATCTGGACCAGCGTGAAAAGGAGCTGCAGGGAGAACGGTTCTACCGCTACATGAGGGAGAATATATATCCCCGCTTGAGAACGGTTCTCTTTGACTTTTATCTGCACCGGAGGGGTATGATAAAGGACACCGTTCACACGACTCAACTGGACACAGTTTACATGAAGGGGGTACAGCTTCTTAAGGACAGAGATTACAAAGCTGCCCTGGGCTACCTTAAGGACTACAAGGACTATAACACAGCAATCGCCTATGTCTCACTTGATTATAATGCATCGGCAATGCAGATACTGCAGGGCCTGGAGCCATCGGCACAGGTGAACTACATGATGGCGCTTCTGTATGCAAGGGCGGAGGATGACGAGAAAGCAGTGAAACACTACCTCGCCGCCTGCCGCGAGGAGCACTCATACGTATTCAGGGGAAATCTGGACCCTGAAATATACGTCCTCATACAACGATACGGGCTCAACAAGGACGACGACATCAACATATAATCATTTATCCATAAACCTTCAACAAACAAAACTATGAAAAGATTCTTACTACTCATGGGAATTGCCGCCTTCACCTTCGCATCCTGCAACAAGCAGTCCCTCCGAGACGGTGGCGTTTCAGAACTTTCCTCCTCCGGCGGTAAAATAACCGTAAGCATCTCCTCCGGGGATTTTCAGACCAAGGCGGCGCATGCCGACGTGAAAGACTTCCAGATTAACAAGTTCCAGATATTTGTCTTTGACAGTGACGGCAAACTGGAAACATCCCTGTACAAGGAGATTACTCCAGTCCAGGCCTCAGTGAACGCCACCCTTGCCACTTTTACCGGAGCAAAGACCGTATATGCACTTGTAAACCATCCGCGACTGACCCTCAAGAAGGACTACCCGCTCTCCGGATTTGAAGCAGACCTCACAGACCTCAGGAACAACAGTGCGGGAAATATTGTAATGTCCGGCAAGAACACGCTCACCGTCAAAGAATACGACAAGAACAAAAACAGCGGAGCGGGGCCACAGAATCTGGACATCTTTGTAAAACGCCTCCCCGCAATGATCGTGCTTGATAAAATCACGGTAGACTTCACCGGGACAGATCTTGAGGGAGCATCCTTTTCTGCAATGGAGTTATACTTGAAAAACGTGGTGGGTAGATGCCATTACGGTCTTGACGGGCTAACGTCTTCGGAGAACACCGGCGTAATGCCCATCCCCCTCCTTGATGCAGACCACAAAAACCAGGAATACTGGTACAACAAGATGACAAGAGTGTCCGGAGACGATTCCCCCGCCATATTCGATGCCTGGACCGCAAATCTCACCACGAGTGGCGCGGAGAGCACCTGCGGCAGGGCCCTTTTCGCATATCCCAACAAAGAAAGCGGAGATTCACATGCCAGCACGTTCAGTCCACGAAAAACACGTCTTGTACTTAAGGCACATGTGACAAAGGGGGATGTTACGGGGGCAGGCGGTGTTGACACGTACTACGTATTTGACCTGCCGGTCCTCCAGGCCAATACCGTATATACCGTAAGGAACATAACTCTCACAATGTTGGGAAAGGACAACGACAACAACGATGACGACATCCAGGCCGGAAAGATAACCCCCAAGATCACCGTGGATGAATGGAGCGGCGAAGTGGGACTGGAATACGACTTTTGAACCCACGCGCTAGCGCAGAGAGAGGAAAAAGGCCTCACAACCGGGTTCGATTCCCGGCTCTGCGCCAAATGAAAACAACAGAAGAGATGAAAAGATTGTTTTTGATTATTCTCATGGCCATTCCGCTCATTGGCTGCAGGAAAGTTATTTTCGAGGACCGTATCGAATGCCCCAGTTGGATATATTTCGACGTAAGGAATGCCGAATACTTCGCAAGTTATGAGCCTGTGACCATTATTGTTGACCGTCAACCGTCCGGCGGGCGTCTTTCCATTGAGTCCCCCACCCTACAGGCAATCCAGGACCGCTCGTACTTCGTAGAAGTCAAAGGTACTCCGGCGGTGAAGGGCTACGGGGTTCTGGGCGACACCGGAGTAAGCCTCAACCAGGGCGACGAGTGGAGAATCCCCATCGGCTGCCAGAGCGACACCCTGTACCGGTTTGCATATGCAGCGACCGTAGAGCCGGAATCATTCACCATCCCCGTGAAGATGATAAAGGAACACACGAAAGTGACTGTGGAGTTCGTAGGACTTGAAACATTCACCATGGCGGGAGGCAAATGCCCCTTCGACATAGTGATAAAGGGAAACACATGCGGCATAGACGCATCAACGGGCATTCCCGTGCGAGGCCCTTTCGAGTACAAGCCCAAGGAAACCACCATCGGACTCTTTCAGTTTGTACTCCCCCGCCAGGCCGATGAGTATCTCTCCCTTGAGGTGTACGGCAGAGAGCATCTCTACGAAAAGGCCGGATTCCTTGAAAGCTACAACCTGAACAAGCTTCTGTACGATCTTGGGGGCGTAACATGGAGGGAAGTCAATCTTCCCGATGTGCATATAACCGTAGATTACAAGCAGTCTGTGTTCAACGTAACGGTAGATTTATGGGACACCCTTGAACTTGAATATGAAAACTAACACTACAGACATGAAAAACACAAGAATCATTTGCAAGCTAGTCCTGCTTGCCCTTGCAGCCGGGCTGGTCTTCTCCTGTGCGAAGCAATATGTTTCCCCTTCAACAGATGCCGTCCCGGGAGAAGAGGATGGGACGGCCGAAGTAATATTCCAGGCGACAGACAGTTCCAACTCAAAGGCAACAGGAATAAGCGCAGAGGACGAAAGCACATTCGGCCGATGGGCCGTCTTTGCCTTCGACGACCATACGGGACATTTCAAATGGAGTTCATCCGAGGGAGGCGAACCAATAAGCATGAATCTCATCTGCTCGCACAGTTACACCTGCTTCGCCATAACGAATTATCCGGTTTCAGGGGTAAGTGCCTTCAAGCCGGGATCCGTAAAATCTGCGGCCGATATCTACGACAAAGTCGCATACCTTGGCGATAACTCGGAAGGAAGCCTGCTCATGTTCGGAAGCGACGGTTTTATAATGCCGGAGTCAAGTGGGGATGGAACACCCATTTCAATCTCGAAAACCATAACCGTACAAAGAACGGTCTCCCGTCTGGATGTGCCGGGAATCAGAGTGGACTTTTCCGAGGCGCCGTCACTCGCCTCCAAAACATTTACCCTTCGGGCAATATACATCACAAATGCCTATAGGACAAGTCGTTATGGGGCCGATTACAGTGCAAATGAACTTTCTTCCGACCGCTCTTCCTGGTACAACACGGGCGGATGGCACCGCGGAGAAAACTCTGACGGCGGAATGGACGCCCTTTTGGGAGACCTGAACATAAATTCGGTAATCACAAAATCGGCCCCCTACAACGTAATGCATTCATTCTATGTGTTTCCAAACGCTACGGAAAAAGCCGATGACGACCACCAGATGGATGCATGGACCCGCAGGTGCACACGGATAGTTATTGAGGCCACATTGGACGATGAGACAATGTATTACCAGATTACCGCTCCTTCGTTAGAGCGCAACCGCATATATACCGCAAAGGATGTAGTGATAAGGGGGCGTGGATCCCGTGACCCGGAAGTAATTGATATGGAGCCCGATATCGAGTACGAACTGGAAATATACCAAAGTTCACAGGGAGATGGAGACTGGCAGAATCCTGTAAGTTTCAAGGCAGTGTACTGGACAATTGAAAACGGGGTGAAAACCACATCCGTAGATGTCACGAACATGGCTCAATGGTCTGTGGACGGAGGAAGCAAGTACGTCATATCGGCAGGAACGGTGGCAGCAATTCCCACGGAAGATTCGCCACAGATAGCGGGGACAGTGGGCGTACATGCCAGTTACTCAGAGAGCGACGCAACTGCAAATGCCACTTTCATAGACGTTTACACTAACGAAGTAAAAATAACGAGGAGTTATGGCGGGGCTGATGTTGAAATTACAGATCCACTAAAGCTTGCGGTGGGATACTACCGCCAGCTTGATGCATGGTACAACAGCTTCATCAATGGTTTCTGCGTATCCTCAGACAAGGTCACGGAAGAGGCCGAATGGACATCTTCCGGAACCGCCGCATCCGTATCCGGAGGCAGGGTCACTGGAGTAAGTCAGGCTTCCTCCGTGACAATTACGGCTGCGGCTGCCCCTGAAGGCAAGACTCTGGAGAAGTCATCGGCCGTTCTTCAGATAGTTGGAGGCAGTGGCGACAACTGGGATGACAACTGGGAGGACTATGGAGAAATTATCCTGGACTGATGATAATAATACCTAAACTATAACTTAAAGTAGTCTTATGAAAAGGAAGAAATTATTCGTTTTATTTCCTGCTGTCGTTACTCTCTTTATGGGGTGCCGACAGGAAATTCCCATTGAAACAGAAGTTGATGCTGCAAGGCAAAGGAATCCTGTTTTTGCATCGGTCCCCGTAGAAATCAAGGGCGGATTGGATGACATGGAAACCAAGTCTGTGGTAACCGTCGAAGTGGAAAATTTCCGGGACGCCTATCTCTTTGCATTCTACAATGATAGCAAAACCATCTGCTCCTACGGAGAGGAAGGCGGAGACAAGGAGGGGGCTCCCGTAGCCATCTATACAGAGTCAAAATCATTCAACTGGGCCGTTCCAATAGGGGAACAGATAGATGTGCTGGCTATTGTAAACGCCCCTGAATCCCTTCGCGAAACCCTTGATTCATACCTCTCCAACGGCAGTCTCAAGGAATCGGACCTTACCGCTTTCATGTTCACCTGCTCATCGGCCGATGAGCTGAAAGCCCTTGAGGACGGCGGTAAGGGGATGCCCATGTCATCAATGCAGAAAGTGAAGCTGGATGACTTCAATTCAACCATGACTATAAAAGTTAAGAAACTCTTCGCCAAATACAACATTACGCTGGACTGCTCCGGATATGAGTCTGAAGGCTGGAGCGTTACCGCCGCCCGCATTGTCGCTGCAAGATCCAACACTTCCGTCCCCTATTTCTACACGGGCGACGGTCTGGGATACAAACAGACCGACGCTTCACTCCTCGCCGCCGTAGATACGTCAGATGAGGGAGACCTTGTAGACCTGAACACGCGTGACGGTTCATTCATCTCCAATCCTGTGAGCTATTACCTTCTGGAAAACTGCCAGGGCATTACCCAGAAGGCCTCTAAATGGAGCAGCGTGGCTTCGGAGCTGGGTTCCCTTGTCTCCCTTTGCTCATATCTTACCGTCACTGTATACGCCACCAAGACAGGCTATGGCAACCGAACTTTTACATATCAGATATACCTTGATTCCACGGCCGATTCCGGCCTCAGGACAGGATTCAACGTTGTGCGCAACACATTCCGTTCAATTATCCTCAAACTGGGAGAGCCGCAGATAAGCTTCAGATGGACCGGAGAAAGGGCGCTTGCCGTGTGCTGCGGCAGAAGCCTCACCGGCATCCCTTATGAGACTACGCTGAGCCCATTAGAAGGAGATTACGTCTATTTCAAGGTGCTTGACAGCAGCGGAGGAGAAATTGCAAGTTCCGTATTGACAAAGGACTCAGACAAGGATTTGAGCATTCGTGCATATGACGAAACCGTATCCATAAACACATCTGAAGGCTGCGAAGAAGGCACATACACCCTTTGGGGCGGGAATGCCGATGCATCTGACGAAGTGACTCTTACCGTTGCGGCACCGGTGTACTATCTGGAACTCAGCGCAAGCCCGAATTACCAGAAAACAACCGCAAACAGCATCAGCGTAGGCGTGAAACTCATAAAGAAGGACCCCATAACCCGGGAAATCCTCTCTTCCACTACCCTGTCGGCGTCTGACGTAAATTGGAGCTGGGTTCATGAGAACTGCTACAAGTCAAGTGCGACAATCTCACTAAGCCGCAGCGGAAACAGTTTCCAGCCTTACAGCTACGGCACAAAGACCAGTACAGACGAGCTTATTTACCTTGTAAAAGCCTCCTATACAACGGGCGGCAACACCTATACCGGCTCATTACATATAAGCTGGGGCCCCACACATTTCATAAAGTTCTCAAGAGGGATTCAGCAAGTGGGAAATACAGGGCGGTATATTATTTATCCAAAGGCATCCGAGAGGGTTCCATTGCTCTCCAACGGGTACACTATAAGCGTTAATACAATCATCAGCATTCAAAGCGGGGTTACGGTATATGGCAACAGCTACCATACTACCATCGGCTTCAAGCCGGGGAGCAACATGCCCGAATATACCCTTAACGAGAGCGAGTAGCCCGTACTTAACTACAGCGACAGGACTTATTTCCAGATAACATCCGCACGCTTCAACATGACGGGAACGCCCGGGGAACTTGACAATACCGCCGTGGACGGAACGTATTACTATCTGTATATAAACAACAGTGACTGGGAGGAGTCAACAGGTGATGACAGCTACTACAGTTTCACCCTGTATCCGGAAATGTATGCCGAATATGTGATAGACTCGGAGTACGGCCTGTGGGATGGCATGTTCCGCCGTTTTACAGGGAAATACACCTTACGGCTTTATACCAACATAGAGAAGCAGACAGATATACCTTTGCTGTCATATTCCGGTGGTGACAAGATAATCACTTCCAGCGGATATGTCAATATTCAGGACGTAATAAAGCACATAACGGTAACAACAGGCAGTGGCGTATACTACCTCACACCCACAAGCTCCGAAATATCGGCCTATGACAAGTTCCCCTGCGACTACGATTTTGATTACAGCGCAGGCCTTCTCTACCCTGATACAGAACCGCTTTACAGCTATTTCTTCGGCGGCGCCACATCGGCTGTATTCTCCGCCGGTGACGACATTGACTGGAGCGACGTGACTAGCGTAAAAGTAGCTTTCACAGACTCCTACGCGAATGATTATACAATAGCTGCAATGCTGTGTCCCCTCCCTCCGGCCAAAAAGTAACGGAGTCTAAAAAATGCCTTCCGGAATATCCAGAAGGCATTTTTTGTGGAGGTGAGCGGACTCGAACCGCTGTCCAAACGCCGGGCCAGGCGGCTTTCTACATGCTTATCCGGCCTTTGATTGTAGGGAAGGACCTGCCGGGCGGCGGGCGAATCCAACCTTAGCCTTTAGGTCTTGACTGCATTTAAAGGCGTCCTGCAGCGCAGCCTCAAATTGATGATACCCCTTTGCCGGTTCTTAAGAGGCGGAAGCCCCGAGGGATACTCGTCGGCCCCGCAACCTTGGCGGGACGGATTAAGCTAATTGGACTTGGCCGAATTAGGCAGCGAGTGCATAGTTGTCAGTGGCAACTGATTTTTTGAAGTCTCACTTGAGCGGGCAAGGCTTCGAGGCCCGACATGCTTACCGTCCAATCCAAACGCTGTCAAAACCAAAACACCCCCATTGGACAAGTGGATGCAAAGGTAAGAAAAAATTGTTTAACTTTGCAACCAATGCGAAAACATGCGTTAATATTGCTTTCTGTCCTTGTTGCTGCTTCCTGCGGAAGTTCACGAAAGGCAGCCACTCCCATAAGCGCAGAGGATCTTAACACATATCCCGTTCAGCAGGCACAGATAATCCAGACAGAAGTGGGGGAAGTCTCAAAAGAAGAAGTCTCCTCTTCCCCGGAAAAACAGGAGCCGGAGGAAGCCGCACCTCAAAAAAAGGACCTTGCTTCCCAGATTTTAGAATATGCCCGCACTTTCACCGGAACGCCTTACCGCCTTGGCGCGCGCGGTCCTAAGGAATTCGACTGCTCAGGTTTCACGACCTACGTTTTCAAGCACTTTGGCTATGACCTGCCTCCGTACAGCGTGAGCCAGTTCCGCGAAGGTACCGAAGTAGAGTCCTTCGGAGACCTGCGCCCCGGAGACCTTGTTTTCTTTGGAAAACGCGGCAGCGTTCGCAATATCGGCCATGTGGGAATAGTTGTTTCCATAGACGAGGAAAGAGGCGGGTTCTACTTCATTCACGCATCTACGGCAAAAGGGGTGAAGGAAGATTCATCCCTTCACCCCTATTATCTCATGCGCTACATGGGCGCACGGCGCATTATCAAGGATTAGTGCTTCTTGGGCGCGATATAGCGTACATAACCAAACTGAATACCCAGCTGCTCGACGTCGCGTGCGATGGTGAATCGGTCAAGCTTTCCGCCTGCTCCCACAATAACCTGCCCCTCTTCGTCATTTGCAACACCCCACTGCTTTGTCTGGCGGCTTGTCTGATATGCAACACCGAAAATGGGGACGCTAAGGGTTATGGCACTTCCATCCCTTAGGCGTACCGCAAGACCGCCGCATGCCTTGAATCCGATGTCAAAAGCGCGCGTATGACGTATTTTGACGCTTTCTGAACCATCCTTTGGAATGGGCCTGGACGCGACTACGCCATAATTGCTGTAGAGGCGGGCTTCGCCGAAGACTCCCACAGTCCTGCTGCCGAAAAATGACATGTATTTGCGGCCGTTAAAGGAAACGCCGCCGGCATGGCGAAGCATATGACGGTGTGAGAACTGCCAGTTGAGGTCTTCTTCGTCAGAACCTATGACGTCACGGAAATCCAGCCGGAGGTCTGTATCCAGGAGATAACCGCTGTAATGTACGCTCACGCCAATGGAAAGATCGTCGGCGATAAATGTGGAGAAGGAAGGTGAAACGCTCCAAATCTGTGCTTTTCCGTTGCCGATATTGAGGAGTGAGAATACGGAATAGCCGTCTCCGTCTGCATTGCCGGAAGCGACAAAACTACGGAACGTTCCGCTTATACCGAAGGCATGGTTGCCCTTTTCAATGAAGGTTACGTGTCCCTTTTCGGGATCTGTGTATCTGTTCAGGATTCCCGATAATCCCTGCCCGGAGGCACCCAAGGCAACAGTCACAAGGACCGCGGTAAGAATGAGTTTTTTCATGGGTTACTGAATTTCAAAAAGATTAAGGAAACCCGTCATCATGAACACCTGGCGGATGTCGTCATTGATGTCTTTCACAATAACCTTTCCTCCTTTTGCAGCCGCTGCCTTGCGCATTGTAAGGAAGATGCGAAGCCCTGATGAGGAGATGTAATCAAGACCGGAACAATCAACGATAATGGTACCGCTCGCGTCTTCGAGGACGGGTTCCATCTTTGAAGATACTTCTACGGATGACGGCGTGTCCAGACGGCCCACAAGGGCCACTGTGATAACTTTGTTTTCTTTGGTAATTTTCACTTCCATATCTTTACAGTTTTTTTGTCATTGTGAGTATATTCTTGTCCTCAAGGCGTTCGTAGCTCACCTTGTCCATGATTTTCCTTACAATGTGAATACCGAGACCGCCTATTTCGCGTTCTTCGATACCAAGGGTAATATCGGCCTCAGGAGCAGACGTGGGATCAAATGGCACTCCACTGTCCGTCACCGTAAAGTCCAGACGTTCTTCCCTTATGATGGCCTCGATATCCACCAGACCGTCGGTGCCGGGGGGATAGGCATAGAGAATAACGTTGGTGACCGCTTCCTCCAGGGCAAGGTTAAGGCTCATGGAAAGGCCGGTATCAATCTTGGCTTCCCGTGCCACGTCTTCCATGAACCCGGCGAGCTGCGGGATTTGCTGGATGTCATTGTGGAGGACAAGACGTTTCTCCGTAGGTACTTCGTCGTCTTTCAACTCCGGCAGATAATGGATGAACAGCATGGTTATATCGTCGCTTTGGGGTGCTTCACCCACGTAATTGGAAATGGCATTCTGCATGGCCACGAGATGGTCATGAGCCTGCCGGCGCATGTGCAGTACGTTTTCCATCCTGCTCTCACCAAACAGGTGATGATGTTCATTCTCGGCCTCGGTAACGCCATCCGTATATAGGAAAATTGCATCGTCGTACATGAGCCTCGTCTGCTGGGCAGTGAAAGTCTTGCCGCTCACTATAGCGAGGGGTAAGTTGGAATCTACTTCGAGTTTCCTCACCTCGTCCGAAAGTATGAGAGGCGCGTTGTGTCCGGCGTTGCAGTAATCAAGCTGCCCCGTCTTCATGTCAAGAATGCCCAGGAAGAAGGTGACGAACATGTTGTTCTCGTTGACACCGGCCATGGAATCGTTTATTGCCGATACTATTCTTGCAGGATTGCTCTCATGGGCCGATACATTGCGGAACAGGCTGCGTGTGACCGCCATCACGAGGGAAGCCGGAACACCCTTCCCGGAAACGTCTCCTATGCAGAAGAAAAGCTTTTCGTCCCTTATATAGAAGTCGTAAAGGTCTCCGCCGACTTCCTTCGCCGGAACTATGGTTGCAGCCATGTCTATGTCTGTTCTCTCCGGGAAAGGAGGGAAAGCCTTGGGGACCATGGACATCTGGATGTCACGGCCAATCTTGAGCTCGCTTTCCATGCTCTGCCTCTTCTCCTCAACCGCCTGGAATTTTATCTGGTTTTTAGCCACAGTCCTCAGAATGAGAAGGAGCATGGCGATGCCGAGTATCTGCAGCAGAGTTACCCATGTGCTTGTTTTCTTGAGATTGGCAAAAATCTCGTTCTCGGGGATAACTGTTGACATGGACCATCCCGTTCGCTCTATGGGAGAGAAATAAACATAATTGTTTTTGCCTTTCAGCCCCTTCACCTGCATCATGCCGCTCTCCCCGCTTAACATGGCGTCGGCAATCTTGTTGTAATTCTCCTTGTCACTCAGTTTTTCGGCAAAGTCGTACACGTTGCTCCTCATCACCAGGCTGTCTACAGGACACATCATCACCGTGCCGTTACGGCTTATAATTGTCCTGAAGGAATGCGGATACAGCGCTTCGGATTCACCCAACTGCTCATACAGCCAGTCAAGAGCGACATCTGCCGTGAGAACCGCAGCATTATTGCCTTGCTTGTCGGCGATGGGGATGGAATACGTTGCCACGAGGCGTTCAGAGCCCTGAGTGTCGTAATAAGGCTCAGACCAGTGACCTTCACCCATCTCCAGCGGTTTTTTGAACCACTCGCGGGAAGGGTAATCATACTCTGGAGTAGCAAGTGACTTTACGATAAGTTCCCCCGTGTCTTCATCTGCATATGCGAAGGGTGCAAAAAGCGGCATCTTGCTGTTATAGCCCGGCACAAGTGAAACAGAACAACCCACGATTGTGGGATTGTCATTAACCAGGCCGA
>FLNZ01000109.1_pt1 | contig 12900 bp, 12 predicted proteins | sample 1140391 | NCBI WGS metagenome assembly FLNZ01 (sample SAMEA3878171, study PRJEB12797) | bioreactor metagenome | biome: Moose rumen | place: Sweden | collected 2011-10
CGGCGGGCGCGTTGTCGGGCGCCACCCCTCGTTCTCGTGGAACTGGAATATGACCCAGATGCGTTCGAACCCTTCCAGGTCGCGGAGCGCCATCTCGAAATTCTGCCCCGCATTCAGTTCAATGCGACCCGGATGCCCTGCAAACAGACGCCCCTGCCGAGGAGCGTCGTACTTGTACACGGCATCGCCGTAGAATGTGCCTATCGGGGTGAACTGCATAAAATGCATTGTACTAAACAGCTATATATCATGCAAAATTTAATAATTTATAATATATGAATAACGAACCGATTGAGAATCCAAACCAAACGCAAAGCGCCACAAACGACCCCTCCTTCGTGGAACAGGTTCTAGACTCTATTGGCGACCATGCCATCGATGCGGCCTTCGATACCGTAGTCGACAAAATTTCAAGCATCGCCAAACCAGCAATTGATGCAGCCGGGTCTGTTGCAGAAAAGGCTATTGACGCTGCCAGTCCTACAATAGACCAAGCTATCGACGCTGCCGGAGAGGTAGCAGGAGGCATAATTGGTGGATTTTTAGACGGACTCTAAGCCTTAAGCCCATGTTTCCTAAATTGGCGCTTCTTCGAGGCGCTTTCCTTTTTTCTATTTTTACCCCCCGATGAAAGACAAGGCTCAAAAACTGATTGAAAAGTACGAGGAACTGGAATCGGAACTCGGGAACCCGGACGTTCTCGCCGATCAGGCCCGCTACAACAAGATTCACAAGCAGTACAAGGGTATCGAGAAGGCCGTACAGAAGGCGAAGGAATACCTGCAACTGGTAAACGACCTCGCCGAATACAAGGCGGCACTCGGAGACCCGGATCCCGAGATGGTCGCGATGGCAAAATCCGAAATTTCGGAAATCGAGAAGAAGTTGCCGGGCGTGACCGACGAGCTGCAAATACTGATGGTGCCGAAGGACCCGTGGGACTACCGCAACGCGACACTCGAAATCCGCGGCGGTACCGGCGGCGACGAATCGGCGCTCTTCGCGGGCGACCTGTTCCGCATGTACCAGGGCTACTGCAGCCGCATGGGCTGGAAGATGACCATCCAGGATGCGAGCGAAGGCACCGTGGGCGGCTACAAGGAAATCCGCGTGTTTATCGAGGGCGACAGCGTGTATGGAACGCTCAAGTTCGAGAGCGGCGTGCACCGCGTGCAGCGCGTGCCCGAAACCGAGACGCAGGGCCGCGTGCATACCTCCGCCGCGACCGTCGCAATTCTCCCGGAAGCCGAAGAAGTCGACGTGGAAATCCGCGAAGCCGACATCCATATGGACACCTACCGTTCTTCGGGTGCGGGCGGCCAGTACATCAACAAGACGGACTCCGCCGTGCGACTCACCCACATCCCGACAGGCGTGGTGGTGAGCTGCCAGACCGAACGTAGCCAGCTGCAGAACCGCTTGCATGCCATGGAAATGCTGCGTTCCAAGATTCTTGACGCGGTCATCGCGAAGAAGGAACAGGAAGAGGCGGCAAGCCGCAAGGCCCTCGTGGGTACGGGCGACCGCAGCGCGAAAATCCGCACCTACAACTTCCCGCAGAACCGCGTGACCGACCACCGCATCGGCCTTACCCTGTACAACCTGGACAAGGTCATCACCGGCGACCTGGATGAAATCATCAACGGGCTCCAGATGGCCAACGCGCAGGAGAAACTCGGGAAGTTCAACGCTTAAAGGAGATGCCCGCCTTCGCGGGCATGACAAGAAAATGCCGCAGATGACCGTACTAGAAATTCTGAACCGCACCAAAGTCTTCTTCGAGAAGAAGGGCGTGCCCGACGCGCGCCTCGATGCGGAATACATCATCAGCTACGGCCTCGGCATGAAAAACCGCATGGACCTGTACCTGAACTTCGAGAAGCCCCTGACCGCAGCCGAACTCGACACGCTCCGCCCGCTGGTAGCGCGCCGCGCGAACCGCGAACCGCTGCAGCACATCATAGGCGACACGAGCTTCCGCGGGCATATCATCAAGTGCGACACGCGTGCGCTGGTCCCGCGCCCGGAAACCGAGGAACTCGTCGACATGGCGAAGAAATCGCTGGAAGGCGTTACGGCCCCGTTCATCGTCGAAGTGGGTACGGGCACGGGAGCAATCGCGATTGCCTGCGCGAAGGAGATCGAGGGCGCGAAGGTCCTCGCGACAGATATTTCCAACGACGCGCTCGCGCTTGCCCGCGAGAATGCTGCTGCAAACGGGCTCGATACCAACGCCGCCACGACAAGTTCCGCAGCCGCCGGCGATAGCAACGCTCCGGGCGAAAAAACTGCGGGTTCCCTGCAATTCGCGCAGGGCGACCTGCTGGACGCCGTAACGGGCGACATCGTGGCGAAGGTTGCCGGCGCTTCGGCTGGTTCGGCAGGCTCACCAACCTTATCAGCGACCTCGCCTAAAATTGACTGCCTTATCGCGAACCTCCCCTACATACCCGATGGCGAGAAGGGGAAACTCCAGCCCGAGGTGGACAAGTTCGACCCAGAACTCGCCCTATACGGTGGACCCGACGGACTCACGCTCGTGCGCAAGATGCTCCAGCAGACCGAAGGCAGGATGAGCGCGGGCGCCCCGATTTTCCTGGAAATCGGTTCGGAACAGGCCCCCATGCTCGAGGCGGAAGCCGACAACTACCCCTGGCTCGAATTTACCGGAAGCCACAAGGACTTCTGCGGGAACGTCCGTTTCGTCAGCTACAAGGCTAAATAAGCACAGGTATAAACCGCATGGATCCCCACCGCTGCGCGGCGAGGATGACGGCGGGTTACACCCCAACAGGGCAACCGAAGGCAGAAAGCACGTAGGTTTCGCTCTCTCCCATACGGTAGAACGGGAGCAGGGTCTCGTCGTCAGCGAGGGAACCGTCGATGCCGTTCATCTGCAACTGCTCGCCGATACGGCGCTTGAACACGGAAAAGCCGGAATCCCACAGGTTCTTCTCGGGAAGCCTGTAAGCACGCGCCATGTTGTTAAACCTGTACTTTCTATCCATATTTTACCTCTTTTTCTCAAAGAGAAGCACACAAACGTTCAAGTGCTTCTCTGTGCAGTAAAATATAGAATCATAGAATGTCATAATATGACATTTTCGGCATTTCACTAAATTTTTTCAAAAAAATTATTCAATGACGGTTGCGACAACCTCGGCATGCCCGACCTTGTCGAGCCCGATTTTCTTGCCGGCGGCGACGCTCAAGTCAAGAATACGCCCGTCCACGTATGGCCCGCGGTCGTTCACGCGCACCACGACGCTACTGCCGTTATCGACACGCACCACCTTGAGTTTTGTCCCGAAAGGCAGGCTCTTGTGCGCACACGTGAAGTCATCCTGGTCAAAAATCTCGCCACTCGCAGTCTGCTTGCCATGGAATCCGGGTCCGTAGTAACTTGCCTCGCCCTTAATCTTGAGGCCAATTTCAGCCTTCTCGCCCGAGGCATACTGTTTTTCCGGAAACCGCACGTAGCCCTTGCGCGAAGCAATCTTCGCGTTACCGGCAGCACAACCCGAAAGCAAAACCGCAAGGCAAACCAACAGGCTAAAAAAACGCACGTAAGCCCCTACTCGAAATCGTACATGCTGTTGTACGTATTCTCAAGAACCTCGTCTTCCTTGCTCTTGACTTCGGCCTTCTTCTCTTCAGGCTTCTTCGCAAGTGACTCGTAATACTGCGTAGACAGGTTATCGATATGCTCCAGACTCTGGGCAACACGCCTGCGCAAGCGATCAAGATCAACATCTGTAATCTTGAGCCGCGTATTCAGCACGCTCGCCGCCTGCTGGCCCCAACGGGTACGGCCGTGCTTGTCGCGCAGCACCCTGTAAACCGCTGCAGCACTGTCCAGGCGCTCGGGATTCATCTGGAAATAGATTGCCTTCATGTAGAGCGCCTGTATGCCGGCCTCCGTCTCGGGATACTGCTGGTACAGGCTATCGAACACATAGAAAGCAGTCGCATACGCGGTATCCACAAGTTCCATCTGGTCAAGCGGCATTTCCGAGGCAATCGTCCACAGGCTTTCCGCACGCATGTACATCTCGCGCGCCTCGTCGTCGGGAGTCTTCACCGTCACCTTCATGCCCAGGTTCACCTGCGCCTGCTTCGCGTACTCGGTGTTCGGGAACTTCTCGATAACTTCCTTGTAGAGTTCCTCGGCCGTATCGACGTCGCCCTTGAACTCGTCGTAGATAAACGCCCTCGCATACGATGCTCGCAGCACCTTCGCGGAGTCGTCCGTGCTCTCGATGATGTTCGTGAGGCGCGCAATCGCGCTGTCCACTTCCGAAAGCTTGAAAAGGAACAGTTCCGCAATCTGGAATTCCGTACCGAAGAAGCGGTCCATGTTCGGAATGGAATCCTTCTTCATATCGTCGCTCTGCCCGCGCAGGGCAATAAGCCTCCGCAAGGCATCCCTGCGCTCACGGCTTTTCTTCGCCCATTCCGAGATGCTCCTGGAAACAAAGCTCGAGTCGTAGTAGACAATCGCCTTCTCGTAGTCGAGAGTCTTGTTCTGCTCGTAGTCGCCCAGGTTGTAGTAACTGCGCGAAGCAAATGTAGAACGCGGGTATTCCGTGTTCACCTTCTGGAAAATCACGAACGCATCCGGGTAACGCCCTCCCATCAAGGTAGCCTCGCCTATGCGCACCAGGTATTCCGCCTTCTTGGATTCGTACTCGGGATTCTTGTAGAGTTCCTTGTACTCGTCGGCGCCCTTCAAAAACTCCTGCTTGTTGATGAGGCATTCCGCCGCCTGCTCGCCCGCGGTCTGGCGTTCGCGCACGTTCAGAAGCTCAATTTCCTTGGCCTTGTAATGCTCGCGGGCCTTGTCCCAGTTTTCTTTCTTGTAGTAGAGCCCCGCCAGCCGGAAATGCGCCTTGCCCTTCATGAAGGGCGTTCCCGCAGTATCGGCAAGCACGGCCTCGAGAGCCTCGATGGCCTGGTCCGGGTGTTCGGACTGCTCGTCCAGCAGGGAAAGCAGGTTCAGGCCCTGAAAATAGTACGGGTGGTTCTTGTCCGAAATTACGGGCTCGAGCGCAAAGCGGCTGATGTTGTATTCAAGATTCCTGTAAAGGCAGTAGGCGCGCTGGTATTCCACAGTACGCATGGAGTCGTGGTCGGCAAAATAGCGTTCGAACTCATCGTACTTGATAATCGCCTTGCCCCATTCGCCCTTGTGCCGGAAGGATTCGCCGATAAGGAACACGGCCTCGGCGGTACGCTTCTTGTTCTTGGGGAAGCGTTCGAGCACGCGGGAGCCCTTCTCGATAACCTTGTCGTACTTCTGGCGTTCCTCGCTGGAAGGCGACGAAGCCTCCGCATCGGGCACGCTGTCGAGACGCGCTGTGCGCATCTCGCCCGCCTCGTCATACAGGCGTTCCGCATTGAACATATGGTTCAGGTACGCACAGCAGGTGCAGCCCTCAAACAGGAAGGCTGCTAAAGCAAGCAGGGCATACGCCATGTAGCGGGTGCGGAACATGGGAATAAAGATACAAAAAGTAGGGAGCGGGAACAAACCCTAATTCGGAAATGAGGGACGTGAGGTGCATGAAGCGCTATCAATCATCACGCAATCCACATTGCACATTTCGCATTCTAGAATTCTTTCAGGTACGGGATGTAGTCGCAAAGCTTGAGGCCGGGCGGGAGCGCCGTCTTGTCGAAACGGACCATGCGGACTTCGGCGGGCTTGCCCACCACGCGGGCGAGAATCTCGAAGTTGTCCTGCGTTTCCCACACGGCGGCATCCAGGACGGTGCTATCGCCGCAATCGGTTTCACCGGTACTGCTCCCGATGCCGGAAATACGCGAGTTCTGCTTCAGGAGGCGCGTAAAGACTTCGGGCGCCATTCCCATGTGGTTCGACTTTGCAGAAGAATCGAACACCACCACGTGCACCTCGCGGAAATGATTCAGCGAGTCGAACACGATGGTGTACGTATGCTTGTAGGGCGCCTCGTAGAACGATTCCTGCCACACGTTGGTACGGATGGGTCTGAAGTTCCCGATGGCATATTTCTTGAAGAATTCGCCCGGGGTAGCGCCATAGCGGACAAGGTAATGCCCGAGCATCGTCGTGAAGTCGTGCTCCTTCGTGGGGAGGTTTGCACCCTTGATGCTGTCGAGGGCGCGGTTCAGGTTTGCGGCAAGCCCGTCTGCCGCAGAAACAGGGGCGGGTTTCGTGACGTTCGCTTCCTGGATGCGCAGGCGAATATCCGGATATTCGGGATCTGCCTTGAGGATTTCCTGGAACTGGATGCGGGCACGGTCGAACTCGCGCCCCTTCAGGTAGGCAAGCCCGAGCGCCTCGCGCAGCGGGAGATTCTCGGGATAGCGATCCACGAGCGGCATCAGGATATCTACCGCCATCTGGGCGCGGTCGCGCGGAGTGAGGTTCACGGAAGCGCCTGCACCCGGCGGGGACTTTTCACCGAGGGTCGCTTGCGCCTCGGAAGCCTTGCGGAAATCCGGATTGAACGCGAGCATGCGCTGGTATATCTTGTCGGCGGCATCGAAATGCCCGCGGTATTCGGCGAGGTAGCCCTGCAGCAGGTGTAGTTCCATATCGACCGGGAACTGCGTGAGCGCATATTCCACGAGGGCGGAGCAACTGTCCAGCAGGCCCTGGTCGTGATAGAGTTTCGCCATAATCTCGTAGGCTCGCGGGTCCGCACCCACAGAGAGGCTTATCGCCGTGCGGCCCTCCACGGAAGCCTGCGCGAGCCTGCCTTCCTGAAGGAGGAGGCGGGCCAGCCACAAACGCGCATCGTAAAGTGCAGGGGCCTTCTCGACCGCGACCTGCGCGAGCTGTTGCGCAAGTGTCGGGTTCGACATGCGGTAGGCGAGCCTACTCTCGATATACCTCGCCACGCCCGTATTCAGGAACCTGTTCTGGAGCATGTCGGCAAACTGCTTCATGCGGAACTCGTCGCGGTCAGACAGCGAATCCATTTCGAACAAAGTATTAAGTTCCTCCCACTGGACTTTCAGGACGTCCGGGTAGATCATGACAATCGCTTCGAAAATTTCGACAGCCGCCTGGTAGTTGCCGCTGCGGGAAAGTTCCACCGCACGGCGCAGTTCGGCCTGGGTCTGCACCGGGAGCGAAGACAGTCCCGCATCGAAATCGGGGGTATCGCCACGCACGACCGACGTGCCGGCCGGGAGCCCGAACGGTACCGCCTCGACAGAAACCCTCGTCGGGCCGAATTCATCGTACAGTCTAAAGCCGCCAAGTGCAAGGAGGGCTCCGCAGCAAACTGCCAGGAACCAGTACGCGGCCTTACGGGCCGATGCCGATGATCGAGACATTAAAGCTCCAGGAAGTCAGCGAGTTTTTCTTTGTGTTCCTTGCTCTTCTGCAAGCGACGCAAGGTCTTGTTCTTGATCTGGCGGACGCGTTCGCGGCTTAGGCGCAGGTCTTCGCCAATATCCTTGAGGGTCGTATCTTCCACAGTGTCGAGGCCGTAGAACATGCGCAAAATTTCTTCTTCGCGACGCGGGAGCGAGGCGAGCGTTTCCTGGATGAGCTTCTTGCGCTCTTCCTTCTCCATGTCATCGTCCTGGTTGCCGTCGGTACCGAGCACGTCCATGAGCGTACTTACCGAGTCGGCTCCGCCACCACCGACATCATCTCCGATCGGAGCGTCGAGCGAGATATCGACGATCTTTTCCATGACCTCGACGATGTCCTTTTCGAACGGGGCAAATTCTTCCATGGAGATAGTCTTGTCGTAGTCGCCGCCGTTGAGCATGAGCGCTCGCTTGAAGCGGTTGACCAGGGCAAGCTTGTTGGGCGGGATGCGTACCGAGCCCACCTGTTCAAACAGGGCCTTCTGGATAGACTGACGGATCCACCACACGGCATAGGAAATGAACTTCACGTCCTTTTCCATGTCGAAACGCTTGGCCGCCTTGAAAAGACCGAGGTTGCCTTCGTTGATGAGATCGAGAAGGGCGAGGCCGCGGCCCTGATACTTGCGGGCGACGCTGACCACGAAGCGGAGATTGCCGCGAATGAGCCGCTGGAGGGCCGACTTGCGGATTTCTTCACTCTCGTCCGACCGGATAATCGTCAACAAGGCCATCTCCTCCTGCGGGGAGAGGGTCGGGTAGCGATTTAAGTCGCGAAAATAAAGCGCTTCGTTAAAATCACTCATAAACTTTGCACCTATCTATCTTCCATAACCTTTCGGTCAAACAAATATGGTTTTTTACGCCTTTTTCGTCAATTCTTTCAACTTGTCGTAAGGGTAAATTCCCGAGTTGTGACCATCACTGAAGGTTAGCCCCGCAGCATAGCGACCGATGGATTGTACCCTCTCTAACTTTATATCGGCAGGGACGGTGGAATCGTCAAGCAGTTTTTTGCCGGTATGTTCATCGACACAGAGGGCACACGGGCACGCCAGGCGAAGTTCACGTACCGAGCACGCACCTCGCGTACCGTCGTTCCACTCGAACCCAAGCTTGCCATTCTTTGTCCTGAAAATCTTCTTGGGCTGAATCATACTTCTTCCTCCGGCAGTTCCGCAAATTCGAAATTGAACGTCTTGAGCACGCCGTCGCCCTCGGAAGTAAATACCGAGAGCGTGCGCACCATGGCATCTGCCGCCTGCAAAAAGGCCTTTGCAGATTCTGAATTCGGGTACCGGAGCACGGCCGGAGTTCCCTCGTCGCCACAATCGGCAACCGCAGGTTCAAGAGGCACCTTCGCGATGAGCGGTACGCCCCAGCTTTTCGCAATGCGGTCACCGCCACCCTGGCGGAATATGTTGTGGTGCTTGCCGCACTGGTCGCAAATAAAATAGCTCATGTTCTCGACGACGCCCACCACGGGTACGCCAACGCTGTCGAACATCGCGAGCCCCTTGCGGCAGTCGGCGAGCGCCACCTCCTGCGGGGTAGTCACCACGACGGCACCCGCCATCGGGCAGTTCTGCGTGAGGGTGAGCTGTATGTCGCCCGTTCCTGGGGGGAAATCCACCAGCAGGTAGTCGAGCTTGCCCCACCGCACATGGTGGATAAAGTGCTGGATCATCTGCGAGACCATCGGGCCGCGCCAGATGGTCGCCTTGTCGCTGTCCGCAAACATGCACATGCTGACGATGCTGATTCCGCCCTTCGCCTCGACCGGCGCAATCGTGTTGTCCTCGAACACCTCGGGAGCGCGGTCGATGCCGAACATGAGGCCCATGGAGGGGCCGTAAATGTCGGCGTCGAGGATACCCACGCGGGCACCCGAGAGGCTGAGCGCCATCGCGAGGTTCGCCGTCACCGTAGACTTGCCGACGCCGCCCTTCCCGCTCGCTACCGCGACCACGTGTGCAACCTCATTGATGTAAGAAACCTTCGGGGCCTGCGCTGCGGTATTGCCCTCGCCCACGCGGCCCTGCGCGGTAAACGTCACATTCACCTCGTTTGCACCGAGGCTTTTCACGATGGCGATGCACTGGTCCTTGAACTTGTCGCGGATGGGGCATGCGGGCGTCGTGAGCCGCAGGTCGAAACTCACCCTGTCGCCCTCTATCTTCAGGTTCTGGACAAAGTTCAGTTCCACGATACTCTTGTGCAGGTCAGGGTCCTGGACCGCCTGCAAGGCATTCAGTATGTTCTGTTCGTTCAATTGCATAATCACCCCGAGAATTTGGGCATGCGGAGGAGGTGCGTCATGCAGGGGGGCCATTCCTCTTCGTAGTGGCTCACCAGGATGATGGTCGTCTCCTTCGAAAGCAGTTGCAACAAGTTAAAAATCTTTTCGCGGTACTCGCCCTTGAGGCCCTGCGTGGGTTCGTCGAGCAGCAGAACCTCGGGCGGGCGGATTGCCGCACGCGCCATGAGGATTACGCGCTTGTCGATGGGAGAGAGGTTGCGGTAGCGCGCCTCCACATCGTCAAAGCCCAGGTACGTAAGCCACTCCTTCGCCTTCGCGCGTTCTTCCCAAGTGGTATTTTCCGCCTTGCATAAATTCGCGGTAAAGCCCGTGCACAGCACCTCTTGCAGGTTCAGGTCCTCGCGGTACTGGAGCGCGAGCTCCGGCGAGAAAAACCCGAGTTTCGCCTTGTGGTCCCAGATGTTGAGGCCGTGCCCCGGGCGCATTCCTAACAAAGTAATATCGTTCTTGTAGATTTGCGGGTGATCTGCGGTGAGCATCCCGAGGAGAGTGCTCTTGCCGGCACCGTTCTCGCCCATCACCGCCCAATGTTCGCCCTTGCGCACCGTCCAGTTCAGGTTCTTGAGCACCGTCGTATCGCCGAACTGCACGTTGACATTCTTCAGGTCGAAGAGGATTTTTCCATTATTGTCATCCCCGCGGAGGCGGGGATCTCCCTTCACCCCGTTCAAGATGACGATTTCGTAATCCTTCAGTTCCGCCTTCGTAAATTTCGGCTTCGCGACTTCGGAAGGCAACTCGCCCGCATACTGCGTGAAGGTCTTGTTCGCATACACGAATGCGGGAATTTCCGGCAGCAGTTCGTCTTCGCGGGCAAGGCGCACCGCAACTTTCAGGCCCGGGCGCCTGCAGAGTTCCACCACGCTTGCGGCAAGGTGCCTGCGGTACTCCGGGTCAAGCCCGCCAAACAAATCATTGAAGTAAACCCACTCGGGCTTTTCCATCCACATGCGCGCAAGCAACACGCGGCGCAGTTCACCGTTCGAAAGGCTCAGCAGTTTGCGGTCAAGAATTTCCTCAGAAAGGTCAGCAATCTTCAAGGCTTCGCCCAGCTTGTCCGGGTCCGTTTCCGGCCATGCCATGTCGTCGATGTAGCGGTCCGTCTGCAAGAAGAATTTCTTTTTCAAAAGCAGGTGACGCACCAGCGGAGCTTCTTCGTCGTGCAGGCTGATGAACCGCTGCTGGAAAAACGGAGCGAGCGCATGCTGGATTTTCCGCTGCATCGCTTCCGACATCGTGGAAACATTCTTCTGCTGGTTCAAAAAGTGAGTAATGACCCGGTCAAGGTCCTCGCCCTCGGTGCTGAAAATCTGCACCTGCGGGAACATTTCAATCAGAGCCTCAAAACGCTTGAATTCCATATATACAAAGATAGAAAATGAGACAAGAGAGGGTTAATCAAAAAACCTCCCCGGCCGTAAAGCCAGGAAGGTTATTGGAGTGTGGATGTGTGAACTTTCTAGAACTTGCTGAAGAATTCCCATGTGGCCTGCGGAACCCAGGACTTGTTCTGGCCAGGATCCTTGTGGTCCCAGATGTGGCCGCCATTCTGCGTGCACCAGCGGACCGGGAAGCGTTCTTCAACTGTCGTGTAATCGTAGCAGACGTGCGGACCACTGCCGCCGTATTCCTGGGCCTTTTCATTCTTGGCCTTGCCGTTTTCGGAGTTGAGTTCCAGGATGATGTCACGAGCGGCGCGACCCATTTCAGGGCGGCAAAGGTCATCTTGCAGGCCGAGCACGCCCATCCAGCCGATGCCCATCTTCTTGCGCTGCGGGAGCCAGATGTTGCGTTCTGCAGTCTCGTACACGGCAACTGCACGGAGCACATCCTGGTGGTTCCAGGAAAGGCCGTTACTGAACATGGAACCGTAGCTGAAGCCCGTAGAGAACACGCGGCTAGAGTCAATGCAAAGATTGCCCTGCAAATCGGCCAAAAGTTCATCGAACAGGAGGTAGTCATCCTGACCCCACGGGGCCTGGTTTCCGTTGCCTTCGGGAGCGACATAGATAGCCGTCTTCTGGGTATCAAGCGGCTTGAGGCCATAGTAGCCTTCCTGCTGCACACCGCCGGCCCAGCCGCCCATGCAGTGCATGCCGAAAATGAGCTTGTACGGTTTCTTGTTGTCGTAATTGTCGGGAATGTCGATACGGATGGTACGCTTGCCCTTGCTCCACTGGAATTCGTAACTGCCGTTCTTCACGCGGTTCCAGGTCTTGCCGCAACCACGTGTGGGCACCGGATCGTTCTTGAGGCCCCAACCGTAGGCATACTGCGACTGAGCGGCCTTCTTCTTGAGCGTGAGCGTGAGGTTGGTATCAAGGTTGTAGAGTTTCACGCTGAGCGTGTCAAACCCTTCCTTTACAATGCGCAAGATATCAGAGTTGTCAATCTTGAGGAGAGCCTTTGCGGGAGTCTTGTCACCGAAGGAGGCATTGAAACTGCCATCTGCGGTGAACTTGAAATTCTGCTGGGCGCTCCCCACGCGGACGCGGGCGAAATACGTACCGTGCGCCTTCACGGAAGCCTTCATGTCGACAGAACCCGTACCGTACAGGGTTTCGTTGAGCAGGCGGTTGCCCACCATGTCGAAAATCTGCACCTGCACCGGAGCGCTGGAACTCTGCGAGTACGAAAGCACGCCGTTATTCACGGACAGGGAGCCGACCATGCCGGAACCCGACATAGTCAGGGCCTGCGGGTCTTCCCCTTGGAAGGAGAACACGCCATCGGCATCCGTCTTTGTACTGAGTTTCTTCTGGACAAGGGTAACGTCAGCGTCCTGGACAGCCGCCCCGCTTTCGTCTTTCACCTTGCCTGTAAGGGTAAATGCATTTGCCGCAACGGCAGAAATAGCCATGGCGACGCCGAAGGACACACCTGTCCATAGAGTATGTTTCATACCAAACACTCCTTTAGAGTAACACCTGGTACCAAAACTACCCTATTCCAAGTGACATCGCTCACATGGAAATTCAAATTCCGTGGACAATAAGTCCACAACCAAACGTTTACAAAGCGGCGAAAAACAATAGGCGGATTTTTGTCGCTAACGCAATCGGTCAGCTTGTTTAACTTGCATACAAATATACTCTAGCGGGGTCTTAAAGTCAAGCCTTTTTCTTGGCCTGTTGTTGAGTTTGTCCTGTATCCACCGGACTTTCTGCGGAGATAATCCCTTGAACGACTTCTTTTTTGGCAGATACTGACGT
>FLNZ01002953.1_pt1 | contig 12875 bp, 8 predicted proteins | sample 1140391 | NCBI WGS metagenome assembly FLNZ01 (sample SAMEA3878171, study PRJEB12797) | bioreactor metagenome | biome: Moose rumen | place: Sweden | collected 2011-10
CTGGCTCGCGTCAAAAATTTGGCGTTTTTTGACGCGGGGGAACTACTATTCTTCAAAATAAGCCACGAGCCGCGCGTGAAGATCAGTTCCCCAGTAATCGGTGTTTCCCTTTTGAGAGGCATTTGCACTGGAAACAGAGCCGGGGATAGTTTTAACCTTTTAATTATTTATTTAATCAGTGTCGATTAACAGCCGCCGGAAGGGCTGGTTCGCGAAAAAGGGCTGCGTGAGGGTAGGAAGGGCGAAGGGAGTATGGGGCAGGTTGGGGCCTAAACTGCGGCAGGTCAATGTTTTCCACTGGAGCATAAACAACTGTTACACAGAGAGTTACGCAAAAGTCCCTGTCCCAAACGGAGCAGGGAGAAAACGTCAACTTGTTGATAGACAGTGGGTTCCGTACCAGTCAGGGCAGGGAAAGGGGCGGCGGGGAAAGGACCGAGATTCCGCTGCGCTGCGCTTGCGCTATCTCGATGCGCTCCCGCGGGGCCGCTTAAATCGGGAATGGCATCCGGTCACTACGTTCCCTCTGTGCTTTTCCGCTGCCCACCCCTTACGAAAACAAGTTTTCGACGGGCTGGCCATCAAAAAAGCACCGCAGCTGCGCTGCGATGCCATTCCTTGATTTGCGGAGAGACCGAGATTCGAACTCGGGATACCCTTTTGGAGTATACACGCTTTCCAGGCGTGCCTCTTAAGCCACTCGAGCATCTCTCCAAGGCTTATTTCCCTAAAAAGGGACTGCAAAGTTAAGAAATATTTTGTAACTTGCAAAAATTTTGGAGCCGATGATTAGAAGACGTCTTATACTGGCCTGTATACTCGCCCTGGCGGCAGCCACAGGCCTTGCAGCACAGGAAAATCCGGAAGCATTGCAATTCGCACGCGGGGAACGCAATCCACGCAACGCGGCATTTGCCGGAGCGGGGGCCGCATCGGCATACTCGCCCGCATACGCGGCGCTGCGGGGCAATGCGGCAATGATTCCGCTCTACGGCGGCACGCTGGACGCGGGTGCTGCATACCAGAAAGCAAAACCCGGGAACGAATACACCAAATCCAACAACTTCCAGGCTGGGGTTGCGGGGAAGATTGGCCTGGGAGATTACGGCAACCTGGGCCTGGCGCTGGGCGCTGCGTACGACAGCTACGAGCCGGTGGGCTTCTTCACTCCCTCCGGCCTTCTGGTGGCACTGGGCGCGGCATACGGCATTGGGAACAATTTCGGCATAGGCGTGAGCGCACGCTACGCGAAGGAGAGCATCACGGAAAACATAAGCTACGGAGCATTCAGCGCAGACATAACGGCATCGGCCCGCTTTGCGGAGGACTTTACCGCGATAGTTGGAGTGGCGATGCTGGGGCCCAGGGTGCAGGGCTCTGCCGAAAGCTACCCGCAGCCCGCGCATGCGCTTGCGGCCCTTGCCTGGAGGCACGTCTTCGAGCAGAAGCACTCTCTGGAGATAATGGCCGATGCCGAGTACTGCTTTGAGGGAAGCTTCGGCGCATCTGCGGGCATTGAGTACGGATATTCAGACATGGTCTTCGTACGGGGCGGATTCCGCGCAGGAACGCCGGCACTCCCCTCCCACTGCGCCGCGGGACTTGGCTTCAAGTATTTTGGCATCCGGCTGGATGCGTCTTACATTTTTGCATCGGAAATCCTTGGAAACGGCCTCTCTGTGGGCCTGGGATATAGTTTTTAGAAAGATATGGAAATCAGCCTCAATCGCCGGGAAGTCCCGGTTCTTCTCCTTACGGGTTATCTCGGAAGCGGCAAAACGACGCTTCTCAACCGCATCCTCTCAAACAAGAAGGGAATAAAATTCGCCGTCATAGTGAATGACATAGGCGAAGTGAACATAGACGAAACGCTCATAGAAAAGGGCGGCGTAGTGGGTTCTACGGACGACAGCCTCGTGGCCCTGCAGAACGGATGCATCTGCTGCACCCTCAAGATGGACCTTGCGGCGCAGCTGGCAGAACTCGTATCGGCAAAAAAGTTCGACTATATTGTGGTGGAGGCAAGCGGCATATGCGAGCCGGCGCCCATTGCGCAGACAATTTCCACCATGCCGGCCCTTGTGCCTGCTGCCCAGCTGGGAGGCGGCCTGCCGTACGTGGACTGCATAGCGACAGTGGTGGATGCCCTGCGCATGAAAGACGAGTTCGGCAGCGGAGACGCCCTGCAGAAGGAAGACATAGGCGATGACGACCTTGAGCGCCTCGTAATTGAGCAGATAGAGTTCTGCAACATAGTGCTTCTGAACAAGGCGGCCGATGTCTCTCCGGAAGATCTTGGCAAACTGAAGGGCATAGTGAAAACCATAAACCCCGGCGCAAAAGTGCTTGAGTGCAACTACGGAGACGTAGACCTGGACGAGATAATCTACACCGGCATGTTCGACTTTGACGCCGTGGCAACATCGGCGGCATGGATTGCCGCCATAGAGGGCGAGGACGAGGAGGAGGAGGCCGAAGGCGAGGCGCTTGAGTACGGGATTGACACATACGTGTATACCCGTCGGCCGGCGCTGGACCTGAATAAGTTCGACCACATGGTCGCCACAAAATGGCCCAAGGAAATAATACGCGCAAAGGGCCTCTGCTATTTCTCTGACCAAAAAGACCACTGCTACCTCTTCGAGCAGGCGGGAAGGCAGAAGAGCGTGAAGGACGCCGGCCTGTGGTTTGCCACCATGCCGCAGGACGAACTCGAGGAAATGATGCGCCGGGACCGCAAGCTGCGCGCCGACTGGGACCCCGTCTACGGAGACCGCATGCAGAAGATAGTGTTCATTGGCCAGCATCTTGACAAGAAAGCCATAGAGGAGCTAATGGATTCCTGCCTTGAAAAGTAAACTCCTCAGTATCATTGCCTTAGCGCTACTGCCGCTGTGTCTGAAGGCGCAGGACCTGTCCGTATCCGGGTTCGGCATGGACCCTTCCGACGAGGCTGCAGTGAAGGAGATAAACGCCAGGATGGATTCCATCCGCCGGCACAGGCCCACGGTGGCCCTTGTGCTTGGCGGAGGCGGAGCCCGCGGCGCAGCGCATGTCGGCGTTCTGAAGTACATTGAGGAGCGCGGCCTCCCCATAGACCTTGTGGTGGGAACAAGCATGGGCGGCCTTGTGGGCGGCCTTTACAGCATGGGATACAGCCCCACGCAGCTTGATTCGCTCCTCAGGAGCATAGACTGGGAGTGGCTCCTTTCCGATGACCTCGGCCGCCGATACGTTCCCAAGCAGCGCATGCGCTATCAGGAAACCTTCGCCCTCACGATTCCCTTCGGCAAAATTGGTGACGCAATACCCTCCGGAGTAGTGCGCGGGCAAAACGTGACCAATCTCTTTGCCGGAATGAGCGCGGGATTTGCCGATTCAACGGATTTCCTCCGCTTCCCCGTCCCCTTTGCATGCGTGTCCACGGAGCTCGTGAGCGGCCGCGCGAAGGTGTGGCACAGCGGCAGCATAGTGACTGCCCTTCGTTCCACCATGTCCATTCCCGCGCTGTTCACGCCGGTGAAGAAGGACGGAATGGTGCTTGCGGACGGCGGCATGCGAAACAACTATCCCTCCGTCCTCGCAAAGCAGATGGGGGCCGATCTCGTGATTGGCGTAGATCTTTCCGAGGAAGCGAAGGATTTTGACGACGTCAACAATCTCGTTGACGTAGTGACGCAAATGGTGCTCATGATGAGCCGCGACGCCTACCGCAGGGGCCTCGAAGCAGCCGACATCAACATAAAGCCGGATCTTCCCGTGCCCCAGTACGGCATGCTCAGCTTCTCGGGCCCGGCGATAGACTCAATCATCCGGCGCGGATACAGGGCATCGGCAGGCCGGATGGCGGAGATAGACGCCATCGTGCAGAAGACCGGCAAGGCGTCATACAGGACCGGAGGCCGCCACGCGACGGACGTGGGAACAACGCCAGTGAGGATAAAGGACGTTGAATTTGAAGGGATATCGGCCGAGGAGGCAAGGCTTCTTCGCCGCAAGGTAAAGCTGCCGGGGGACATGAAGGTGGACAGGGACAAGCTTGAAGAGCAGGTCGCAACGCTTTACGGCACCGGCGCCTTCAATACCGTTGAATATTCACTCCTTGGCACAGGTGAGCCATACACCCTTCTCCTGAAAGGCGACAAGGGATACCCCAACCGCTTCGGTCTGGGCGTCAGGTACGACTCCGAGGAGCTCGTGTCGGCCATCATCAACCTGGGGCTGGGGACAAGGCGCATAAGCGGCCATTCGCTTGACATGACGGCAAAGATAGGCCTCAACTCATACGGGGCGCTGGAGTACAAGTACAGGCCGGCGGCGGGGCTGGTGCTGGGAGTAAAGTCCTACCTCCACATGACAGACCGCAGCAAGCTCATGCACGAGGACATGGACATAACAATCCACATGCTCCAGAGCAGCCAGGAGTTTTCCATATCCGGCTTCGGCACTGGAAAATTCGACCTCCAGATGGGCGTGAGGCACGATTTCTTCCGCATAAGGGATCTTCTTTACTACTCGCCTGAAAGCCCTAACAGCTCGTTCCTTTCGGCCTTCTTCCGCGCGGGCTACGACGGCCTTGACAGCGGTTATTTCCCTAAAAAGGGCTGGAAGGCCGATGCGCAATACGCCGCCTGGCTGCCCCTCGGCAAGGAGGACAACTCGCCCATACATGTAGTGAACGGCAATTTCTGTGCAGCGCTCACCTCAGGGCGCGTCACCTTCACCCCGTCCGCGTGGCTGCGCTTTGTTCTCTCCGGCAGCGATGAGCCTGTGCCGCTGAGCAACATGGTGGGCGGCATGATTGGGGGCCGGTATCTTGAGCAGCAGGTGCCCTTCGCCGGCATTTCCAATGCAATACTTACCCCTTCGCTCCTTGGCGTCGCGGGCCTGTCGGTGAGCTGGGAGCCCTTCGACAGACATTTTATCTCCGTCATGGGCAATGTGGGCGATTCCGCCTTCAGCTTCGAGGATATGGCTAAAAAGGATACGATGTTTGCAGGCGCGGCGCTCCAGTATGCATACTACTTCCCCTTCGGCCCGATAAAGGCCGATGTGCACTGGAGCACGATAAACCGGAAATTCGGAGTATATCTATCCGTGGGATACGACTTTTAATTTGAAAGGCGCGTGCTTCACAGCAGGCGCCTTTCTTTCTAACCTTAAACTTAACCTATTAAAAAACTATTCGTGATTATTGGCTGCAAATTCCGTGCCCAAAATCTCGTTGTTCATTGATTCATTGGGTTTTACGCTCTTTATAATAACCGGATCGAGGGGCCTGTCCCTGTTGTCCTTTTTCACGGCGGCAATCTTGTCTATGACATGGAGACCGGCTACGGTTTCACCGAAGACCGTGTATTCCCCGTCAAGATGGCGGCAGTGATCAGGGTCCTGGACAAGGTAGAACTGGGAGCCGGAAGACTCTTTGTACGGGTTTGCTATATCCCCTTGCCGGGCGGCGGCAAGAGCTCCTTTCACGTGAGTGTGGAGGGGATTCCCTTCGGCATCCCTCATCTCTGCGGGAATGGTGTAGGACGGGCCGCCCTCGCCCCACTGGGCAATGAGGGAGGTGTCGCGGGTGAACGGGTCTCCGCCCTGGATTACGAAGCCGTTTATGACGCGGTGGAAAAGCAGGCCGTCATAGTATCCGGACAGGGCCAGCTTCTCAAAATTGTCCCGGTGCAGCGGCGTGTCCTTGAAAAGGCGCACGCGGATGGTTCCGTAATTGGTAACAATGTCAAACACAGGTTCTTCCGGCAGCGCCATGGAGGCTTTCACGGCAACTATGCTGTCCTCTGGGCTCACCTCCACGGGCCCTGCAGTGCGGGGACGGCCCTTGCAGGAGGCAATCAGCAGAAGGACGGCGCATAAAGCGTAAACAATCTTTTTCATTCCTTACATTTTTTCACACAAAAATAATTAATTTTGTAACAATATGGCTAATCCTCTCAAACAATTGGCGGGAGAAACCGCCATCTATGGCTTCAGTTCCATCCTTGCAAGGGTATTGAATTTCCTCTTCGTGCCCATTTACACGCGCATGCTCACGCAGGCGCAGTACGGAGTAGTGACGGAGTTCATGGCATATATAGCCATCCTCCAGGTGGTGCTGGTGCTGGGGCTGGAGACAGGCTGCTTCCGCTTTGCAAACAAGGAGGGGGAAGACCCGCACAAGGTGTATTCCGGTGCGCTCATCACGGTATTCGGCCTCAACCTGGCGTTCCTCGCGGTTATGGCAGCGTTCTCGGAGCCCATATCGGCCGCCCTGGGATATGAAGGATACCGCGCGCTCATAATCTACGTTGCATCAATCCTTTTCTGCGACAGCATCACTGCCATTCTCTTTGCAAAACTGAGGCAGGAGCACAAGGCCGTGAAGTTCGCCGTCCTCAAGACCATAAAAATACTCACGGAGACGGGCGCCAACCTGTTCCTTTTCTTCGTTTATCCCGCAAAGCCGGACTTCACGTATCCCATAATTGCAATCTTCATAAGCTGCGTGGTGTGCCTGGTGCTGTTCATACCGGACATATTCAAGCTAAGGCTCACATGGGACGGAAAACTGGTGAAGAGGATGCTCCTTTACTCAATCCCGCTCATGGTTGCGGCGCTTCCAGGTGTTGCCAACGACTTCCTTGACAGAATCCTGTTCCGCTATTTTGACACATCATCGGAGTCATGGCGCGCCTCCCTGGGCGTTTATCAGGCGGCCGTAAAGCTTGCCGTCATTATGAACCTCTTCATCCAGATGTTCCGCTATGCGGCCGAGCCTTTCTTCTTCCAGAGGGCCCGCGACAAGGGCTCCAAAGAGCTCTACGCCGCGGTGATGAACTATTTCACGGCGTTCTGCGGACTGGTATTCCTTGGAGTGGTGGGCTACATCGACGTCATTTCCCTCCTTCTTGGCCGGGATTTCCGCGTGGGCGTGGGCATCGTGCCCGTCATGCTCCTGAGCTACATGCTCCTCGGCATGCTATTCAACGTGTCCATGTGGTACAAGCTTTCCGGAAAGACCAACATGGCGATATGGATAACCCTCGCCGGCCTTCTTGTGACGGCGGTCGTGAACGTGGTGTTCATGCCGCGCTTCTCCTACTGGGCATCGGCCTTCGGCCATCTTGCAAGCTACCTTACAATGTTTATATTCTGCGCGGCGCTGGGGGCGAAGTACTATCCCATCCCGTACAAATGGAAGAAGATACTTGGCATCTTCGGCCTCATGGGCGCAGCGTATGCGCTCATCTCTCTCGTGGGCGGCACCTTCCCGTCCGTTTACCCCGGCCTGGGCCTTTCCACCTGGGCGGGAATGGGCGTCAATACGGTAATAATAGGCCTTTACTGCGCCGCCGCATGGCTGCTTCTGCGTTCCGACAAACCACAAAACATATAACAAATGAAAAAAGCACTTATAATCCTTTCAGTGCTGGCGGCAGTAGCCTGTGCAAAGCCCCAGCCGCAGGAATTCCACGTTATCCCCATGCCGGAGAGCGTCACATTGCTTGACGGCGTTTTTCCCGTCGCGGGAGCCGATATCGAGTGCGCCGAAGAGTTCGACGCCCTCAGCGCAAAGGCCGTCGCCCGTTTTGCCGACGCCCTTGCCGCCGCAACGGGCGTGAAACCTTCGGGAAAAGGCCTTATCACCTTTGAGAAAGACGATGAAATGGCCCCGGAGGAGTACAGCATTACCATTGACCCGGACGGAGTGGCAGTGTTCGCCGCCGGCCTCAACGGAGTCATCTACGCCTGCGAAACCCTCAAGCAGATGCTTCCTGCAGCCATTTACGGCGGAAAACCCGCTAAGGCAGACTGGGTTCTCCCCTGCTGCAACATAGTGGACAGGCCGCGCTTCGGCTACCGCGGAATGCACCTTGACGCCTGTCGCCACTTCTGGACTATAGATGAGACCAAGAAGTATCTGGACGTCATGGCTGCCTACAAGCTTAACCGCTTCCACTGGCACCTTACCGAAGACCAGGGCTGGAGGGCCGAGATAAAGGCCTATCCCCGCCTCACGGAGGTTGGCGCCTGGCGCAACGGCACCATGATTGGCAAGGACTGGAGCTCCAACGACGGCATCCGCTACGGCGGCTTCTACACGCAGGAGGAGATGAAGGAAGTGGTGGAATATGCCGCCGAGCGCGGTATAACGGTGATTCCTGAGGTCGATCTTCCCGGCCACATGGTGGCTGCGCTGGCCTCATACCCGGAGCTTGGCTGCACCGGCGGTCCCTATGAGGTGTGGACAAAATGGGGCGTTTCCAGCCAGATTCTCTGCGCCGGCAACGAGAAGGTGTACACCTTCCTCGAGGGCGTTCTGTCCGAGATTATGGACATCTTCCCCTCCGAGTACATCCACATCGGCGGCGACGAGTGCTTCAACGAGGATGAAGGCATTCCGTGGGACCACTGCCCCAAATGCGCAGCAAAAATGCGTGAGCTGCGTATAAAGAAAGGCCCCGAGGCAAAGCACCAGTTGCAGACTTACGTCATGAACCGCGTGCAGAAGTTCCTCACAGAGCACGGAAGGATGGTGATAGGCTGGGATGAGATTCTTCAGGGAGACCTTGCCGAAGGCACCACCATCATGTCCTGGAGGGGCGTGGACGGCGGAATAGCCGCTGCAGAACGTGGCCATGACGCCGTAATGACGCCCAACAGCTTCCTCTATTTTGACTACTACCAGAGCAAGGACCAGGACAATGAGCCCCTTGCGATTGGCGGCTACCTGCCCTTGGAGAAGGTGTACTCATATGAGCCCTTCGACGGCATCAAGAGCGGCGCCGAAAATCATATAATCGGCGTCCAGGCCAACCTCTGGACAGAATACATTGCAACGCCGGAGCATCTTGAATACATGCTCCTGCCCCGCATGTGCGCACTCTCGGAGGTGCAGTGGTGCAAGGCTGGCTCCAAGGACTGGGACCGCTTCAGCGCTTCGCTTGGCCATACGTTCGAGATTCTCGACGCGATGGGCATGAACTACCGTCAGTAGAGCAAAAGACCCAGCACCGCTCCCGCGAGGATCACATAGATGGGATTCACCTTGCCCCAGTATGACGCCGCGAAGGCGCCGGCAAGAAGCACCCAGCTCTTCCAGTCGGGAAAATTCTCACTCACCACCTGCACCGCGGGCACGCCTCCGGTCCAGGTGGTTTTGAGTATGAGGATGACGGCCGCTGCGCCGATAAGACCAACAACTGTAGGCCGGAGCCATCCCATTGTACCTTCGTAAAGCTTGCTTGTGCGGAACTTAGTGTAGAACTTCACGATGACCAGCATTATGGCAAAGGATGGCAGCATGAGGGAAAGCGTGGCCACTACCGACCCCAAAACGCCCACCCAGTGCAGCCCGGTGGCGTTATACAGCACCGTATATCCCACATAGGTTGCCGAGTTGATGCCTATCGGCCCCGGAGTCATCTGCGATATCGCCACTATGTCCGTAAATGAGCTTTCCGTTATCCATGCGTGCTGCACAACCACCTGGTTCTGTATGAGTGACAGCATGGCATACCCTCCGCCGATGGTGAAGGCGCCTATGACGAAAAACGTCCACGCAAGCTGCAGTATGAGATACAGCGTTGTCATTCTGAGCGAAGCGAAGAATCTTTTTTCATCCGGCAGTACGTTGCGGCAAAGCCTGTCACTATGACGCAAAGAAGAATGTAAATGGGCGAAACGCCCAGGAACGCCACCAGAATGAGGGCCGATATCGCAAGGAGCCACTTCCACCAGGTAGTGCAAGACTTTTTGGCCATGTTTACCATGGGCACGGCGATGAGGGCCACCACCACCGGACGGATGCCTTTGAAGGCCCGCTCCACCCACGGATTGTCCCTGAAGGCAGAGAAGAACATGGCTATTGCAAGGATGATGAGGAAGGACGGCATGATGCTGCCCAGGGTGGCGGCGATAGAGCCCTTTATGCCCCTCAGCCTGTGGCCGGCGAAGATGGAAATGTTCACCGCCATCACTCCCGGCGCGCTCTGCGACAGGGCAACGATGTCCGGCAGTTCATCGTCCGATATCCAGCCCTTGCGGGACATTTCGGCCTGGATGAGCGGTATCATGGCATAGCCTCCGCCGATGGTGAAAGCGCCAATCTTGGCGAAGACCTTGAATATTTGCCACAGCGTTGCCTTTTGCTTTTCCATATCGCTGCAAAGATACGGAAAAATTCATCTTCTTACCACACCATGTTCCATGCGGCATTCTGCGCACGACGGTTGTGGGCTGCGTTCATCTTGCCGAAGTTCCATTTTACGCCGAAGAGGATGTATCGGCCCATAATGAGCCGATAGCTGTCTTCCACGTAATTGTCCGTAACCGTATGCGTGAGATTGCGTGTCTGGTTGAGGATGTCGTGAACTTTGACACTCAGGTTGAAGGCGCCCACGTTCTTGGAAATTTCGGCATTCCACTGCCATTCGGGCTGTCCGTAACCCGCAGCGTAGCCTTTGTAGAACACGTATGACAGGTCCGAATTGAACTCAAACTCGTGCCTCGTGGTGTAGGAGCCCCTTCCGCCGAATCTCGTATCCAACGTGTTCATATTGGCACCGGGGTCCAGCGAGTAGCGTGAAATGCGGCCGGAAGTACTGGCGGCAACGCTGAAGGAGTAGTGGTCCTGATTGTATTTTACTCTCACGCCTCCCGTGGGAGCAAATAGCCGGGTGTTGCTCTGGGCAAAGCCGCTCTGCCCGCCGTAGAAGCGGTCTCCGGAAGCATTTCCCCAGAAATCGTCCATAAAACTTGAGTAATCGAATGTATCCTTGTCCAGTCCGGCGAGGGCTGTCCTTGCCTGATAGCTTACGGACGAGCTGAACGCTGCGGATCCGTAGAGGGAAAGCGACCATAGCTTCTTGCCGTCAAGCGGAGTTGTATAGTTTGCATACAAATTACCCGTAAAGCCTGGTCTCCGGGAATTGACAGGGACGGAGTACATGATGCCGTCCTTGTCGTACCAGCTTGCACTCACAATGGGAGCCGTATTCATGTTGACGTAGAAATACGCCATCAAATTGGAGAAGCGCTTCACATTATTACGTGACCAGTCTGCACTCACATATATCTGCGATGACGGCTTCAAATATACATTGCCAACGCTCAGTCGCGAAGGGTTCGTAATATTGAGAACCGGCAGCATCCTGGAGTTGGACGGACGGTTGGTTTGACCTGAGGCCGACATGGAGAAGCGGTTAATGTCTTTGCTCAGAACAAGGCGGATGGTTGGTACCACATACCAGTTCCATTCGTCTTTTCCGCTTATGGCCTCTATTCCGTAACTTTTCGAGTAAGTCTCGTTCAAAGAACCCGTTACTTTGCCGCCGAGGGTAATATAGCTCTGCCCTCCGAATTTATACTGGACGGTGAGGTCGTAGCGCTGCTCGGCATAATCCGTGCGGCTTTCGGAAGAATAGTAGTCGTTTCTTCCGGCCCCGTCAAATGCGTCGCGCACACTTTCCTGGCTGCCTGCAAGATAATAGGCCGATGTACTCAGAGTCCATTTTTCTCCGAAAGGCTCGGTATAGCGCAGCGAGCCGCTTACGTATTTGGAGTTGCCGTCAGAGACGTAGCTCATGCTGCGGGTATCTTGGCTGGAAGAAGTTGTGAGCACAGACATTTCCTCGCTCTCGCCATCGTTCACCCCATACCCGAAATCTGCGTCAACGCGTAAGGAACGCTGCTTTTTGCCCCAAAGCTCGCGGAAGGTGAAATCGTTGTCAAAATCCAGGCGTTTACTGGAACTGACTCCTTGAGTTGTATTTTTCGAACTGTTTATAAAAGCGCCTTCCCTCGATATTTCCGACTCCCCGCTGCTCCTTGAATCGGATTTGCTGTAGCTGAAGGCAGGGCGCACGTGAAACCAGAACTTGCCTTTCTCCTTCTGGAACTCCATGTTGGCCCTGGACGATTGGGCGTATTGCTTTCCGATGTTCTGCGTGGAGGAATAAAGGTCTCCGTCATCCTGGAAGGTGGTTCTGTCGGCCTTTGTCCCGGAATCCGTATCCGAATACTTGTAGTTTACGCCTGCTGTCGTCTCTACATCCTTGATCCGGGAAGTATTGGCATTGACGCCAAACTGTGCTGCCGTAGAGAGTCCCTGGTTCATGTTGGTGCTTTCTCCGTTATCCTCGAACCTGACGATCACGACATTCGAATCGTTGGTGTTCTGGGCGTTGGCAATCACCGTTACCTGGTCTTTCTCGCTATAGGCCGATACTAGCGCGTTCCCGCTCCACAGGAGGCCCCGGTCATCCCGGAGGGGGTTGTCCTCATCTTCCTTTGCGAGCGTTGTGCCGCCCTTGATGCCCACATTTCCGAACCAGCCCTGCTCGTACTCTTTCTTGAGCGCGACGTCCAGCACCTTCTCCCTGTTGCCGTCCTGAATGCCGGAAGCGCGGGTTTCTTCGGATTCCCGGTCTATAACGCGGATCTTGTCCACCACTGCCGCTGGCAGATTGTTGAGGGCTGTGCTCTGGTCGCCAAAGAAGAAGGTTCGGCCCCCCACTGTGAGCTTGTCAATCTCCTGGCCGTTGAACTTTACCTTTCCGTCATCCGTGATTTCCATTCCCGGCATGCGTTGGAGCAGATCCTTCAGCATGGCATTGGCACCCACCCGGAACGAAGATGCGTTGAATTCCACCGTATCCTGCTTCACCACGATGGGATTGCCGATATCAGATATCGTGGCCGCCTGCAGGAACTGCTCGTCCACCTGCAATTTGATGGTACCCATATCCTCTCTCCTCTCCCTGAAATACTTCTCCTTTGTGAAAGGTTTGTATCCCATCATTTCCACGTGGAAAACATAGCTGCCGTATGGTACTTCCTCCAACTTGGCTTCACCCTTCGCGTCCGTGAGCGTGAAATTC
>FLNZ01003271.1_pt1 | contig 12866 bp, 13 predicted proteins | sample 1140391 | NCBI WGS metagenome assembly FLNZ01 (sample SAMEA3878171, study PRJEB12797) | bioreactor metagenome | biome: Moose rumen | place: Sweden | collected 2011-10
TTTCCTGTTTCATGACTTTGTAAGTTGAAAGTTGAAAGTTGAAAGTTTTCTCATTCTCTCATTCTCTCATTTTCTCATTCTCTTACCTTACTCCGTTACGCTGCCACCGCCGCCGCTGCCGCTGCCGCCGCCTTGGTTGTCGTCGTCGTCGTCGCTGGTCTCTGCCTGGGGCAGGGTGGCTTTGGCGGCTTTCTTGGCTGCGGCCTGTTCCTCGCGGGTCATCACGTACTCGTAGTCCACGTTGGTGTTCACCTCCGAGGAGGCTTCGCTGGCCACGCGAGAGCGAATGATGAGCTTCTTGATGTGCGTGGCGGGGTTGAAGTCCTGCACGGTGTCCACCAGTTCGGTCTTTGCGCCGAGGTAGAACTTGGTCAGTCCGTCGAGGCTGACACTGTAGCCGCCCTTGAGCAGCTCGATGACACACGACACCATGTCGGTCAGTACGCCCTGGATTACTCCGTGGGTGAAGGGGGTGCCGTGGTCGGCCATGTGCTTGGCCAGCATGGCGAGGGTGATGCACTCGCGCTCCTGGAGGGTTGCGCCGATTTTCTTCTCACTTTCGGTGTCGCCCGGGTTCACGGGGCGAAGTCCGAGGCTGTAGGGAATGCTCCCGATTACTTTGTTTGCCATAGTTTTATTTGGTTTTAATTGGTTAAACTTTTGAAAGTTGAAAGTTGAAAGTTGAAAGTTGAAAGTTTTCTCATTTTCTCATTTTCTCATTTTCTCATTCTCTCATTCTCTCATTTTCTCATTCTCTCATTCTCTCATTCTCTCATTTTCTCACTGTCTTTCTTCCGTCGGAGGCCCGCTAATGCGTCGCGACCTACACTATTGCGCCTTCCGTCTTCTGATTGACACTGCAAAGTTACGAAATCCCTGCGGCTGCGCCAAATTTTTTACACTCCGTATAAGATTTCGTATAAGATTTCCATTTTCTTATACGTTTCGTCAAATAAAAGCTGCCGCTTTTTGTGCGATGAGGTAGTGGCGACGGAACTTGTCGTAGCCCACGCCCTCGGGCTGCCAGTCGGGGAAGCGGCGGCGGTGCGTGTCCCACTCGCCGGCGGCGATATCTTGCCTTGAGGGCTGCGGAGCCTCGGGGGCGTACTGCGCCACGAGGCGCACCACGTCGCTGTAGCCCCTGATGAGTTTGCGCTCGCGGAGGAGCATGTAGAGGGCTGCCCAGTCGCCCTTTCGGGTGACCAGCGGGGCGCACTGGCGCACAGCCTCGGCCAGCCCCGTGGCGACCTGCACGGCGGGGTCGGCGGCGGCGAAAAGAGGGAGCACCCGACGGTCGTAGTCAATCAGGGCGCGCACGGCCATCAGTGCCGTCTGCATCAGTTGCTGCCGCCCTGCAACGAGTGCGTCGAACTGTTCTTTTGGTAGTGGATGAGGGTTTCCTGCCAGGCGGTGTCCGCGAGGGTCACCTCCGTCTGCGGCTGCGGTGCACTGGGCTCTGCGCTCTGCGGCTCGCTGCAGGCTGAGCAGGTCAGCAACAAGGCGATAGTCGTCGTCCAGAGGGTCGGGCTGCCCCCCCCTATCAACTGACTGATAATCAAGGACTTATCGCGGTGTGTCTGCATTTTGCTTCGCTCCTGTTGTGTTTTTGTGATGCAAAGATACGAAAATGATGCAAATGTTGCAAATGTTGCACCAAGTTTTTTTTTCACTTTTACCCCACCCCCTGCACCCCTCCCCTCAAAAGGGAGGGGGGTTGGGAGTTTAGTGCTGCCACAGTCTCCCCTCGTAGGTGCGGCGCACCGACCGTCCAGACGGGACTCCCCGCCCCTATGAGGGGAGGGGTGCAGGGGTGGGGTAAACAAGAGGATATGGTTATTCCCCGCCCCTGTGAGGGTACGAAATTTGTTGCAAATGTTGCAAATGTTGCACCGAGTTTTTTTTCACTTTTCGCCTATATTATATTATATTTATATTATATTATAATATGCCAATATAGTAATCATGATAATATATAGGGGGTCACAGCCCCGAAGCGGCGTGCAACAAATGCAACAAATGCAACAAAATGCAACAAAAGCGTAAAGAAGTCGGTAAAGAAATCCCCCGTTTCTCTTTACGGATTTCTTTACGCGCCCTTTTTTTCTTGTCGCTCTTCGTGCTTTTGTGTACCTTTGCACTGGTGATTCGAGGTCGCGACCGAAGCACCGAGACGTTCTTTGAAAATCTTTGCCAAAAATTGTTGCATTTGTTGCATTTGTTGCATTAAGAAATGAGAAAACTTTCAACTTTCAACTTTCAACTTTCAACTTTGCCACTTCGTTGCCACTTCGTTCTCGCTATTCGCTCGCGACCCCTTTGGCGTTCAACTTTCAACTTTGACCTTCGGTCGAGTTCCGACGCGACTCGGCATAGCTCGAACGAGTTCGGCTCTGCACTCGCTGCTCCGTCACTTCAATTTTCAACTTTCAACTTTCAATTTTCACTTGCCCTGCGCGATACGCTCCAGCGTCTGCCACACCTGGAAAAGGCCACGGGGGACGTGGAAACAGCCCTTCCACTTGCCGCCCTTCAGCGTCAAGAGGACTTCGCCGCGGCGGTTGAGGTAGCCGAACCATTCGGGATGCTCGGGGTCGCGGAAGTGGCTCCACGTGTAGTCATGCACTCGCTTGAACCACTCCAGACACTGCTCGCCCGCCGTCAACTGCCCTTCGGGCTTCTTCCCTTGCGACTCGGCAAAACCGGAGCACGTTCCGTTCTGCCCTCGCTGCATGGTCAGTTCGTAGCCCTTTATCATGGTGATGAGCGTTTCGATGTGTACCCACCAGAGTTTCTGGTCCCACTCCAGTTGCTGTAGTGGCCGACCCAGACGGTCCATGAAGTAGAAGATGCCGCCGTATTGCTTGTCCCACCCGTATTCAGCCTCGCGCAGGGCGATGTGTACGGCCTTGTCTATCAAATCCCGGCGCCCCAGGCGACGACCCAAATCCATGATGAACCACATGGCCTCGATGGCGTGGCCGGGGTTCTGCAGACGGCCTTCGTGGCAATCCACCAACTGACCATCCACGGAGACGTTCTCCACAATCAGGTCCAGTTCGGGACGGTAGAACACATCCAGCACTTCATGCAGACAGATGTCGATGGTCTCATTCAGGAATGCGGGGTCGAGCAGGTCCTCTATCTCCAGGGCCACGTTGCAGAGTATCATGGGCAGGGCGAAGTCCTTCAGGGCACGCGCTCCCGAGGCAGCCTTGCTCCAACGGCCTTTGGGGTTCGTGCGTTTCTGCAGCACGATGTCGAACGTGCGCTTGGCTATGTCGGCATACTCGGGGTTGCCCGTGGCCTTGTACAACTGACCAAAGGCGATGACGGCAAACGTGTAGGAGAAGATGTTGTAGGGTTCCACTAAGGGCTTGCCCTCGCGCGTCAGCGAGAAGTACCAGTTGAGGTTGCCGTCGTGGCCGAAGCGTTTCAGGAACTCTGCTCCCTGTATGGCGGCATCGAGCCATGACTGGCGCGTCTCTTCGCCGACCTCCTCGCGCGGTACCTTATTATATAATGTAGAGAGCATCCACACCTCACGCCCCTGAAGCCAGATGAACTTGTCGGTGTCATAGACCTCGCCGTCGCGCTCCAGGCAGGTAAAATATCCACCGTACTCGTGGTCGATGCTCTTCTCCATCCAGAAGGGCATCACCCGTTCCAACAACTCACTCTTGTACTGCGCCGCCAGCGCCTTGAAGTTGATTTCGCTTTTCATAATACTGAATTACCATTTACCATTTACCATTTAGTCAAGGTGAGAAGTGAGAAGTGAGAACGCCGAAGGGGTCGCGAGCGAATAGCGAGAACGAAGTGGCAAGTGAGAAGAGAAATGTATTAGACTGGCAAAATGATTCTCAAGAGGAAAACGTATCCTCTTCTCACCTCTCACCTCTCACTTCTCACTATTTCAATTTTCAACTTTCAATTTTCAACTTTCAACTTTCAACTTTCAACTTTCAACTTTGCCACTTCGTTCTCGCTATTCGCTCGCGACCCCTTTGGCGTTCAACTTTCAACTTTCAACTTTCAATTTTGCCACTTCGTTCTCGCTATTCGCTCGCGACCCCTTTGGCGTTCAACTTTCAACTTTCAACTTTCAATTTTCAACTTTCAACTTTCAATCATGCCTATTTCCATAAATATTGGATTACGGCACAAAGATAAGGAATATTTTCGATATTCGAATTAAAATTCCTAAATTTGCGCCATGATTCTAATCGATGACCATATCCAAGACTACACGCCCGAGCAAATTGCCCAGTGGCTGGACGAACTGCCCCAGTGGCGAAGGGAGCAAGCCCTTGCCTTCAAGCACGATGCGGGCCGACGGCAGTCGCTGCTTGCCTATCGGCTGCTCTGCCAGGGGCTGCGCGAGGAATATGGCATCACGGAACCGCCCACCTTCGTGTATGGGGAACACGGGAAGCCGCACATCATAATTAAAAAAAATGAAAAATTAAAAATTAAAAAATCTTCATCCTTCACCCCTCGCCCTTCACCCCCCTTCTTTTCCCTCTCCCATTGTCGCGAGGCGGTGGCATGTGTCATTGACAACCTGCCCTGTGGCATAGACATAGAGAGCCCTGACCGTCGCATCACGGAAAGCCTCATCCAATATGCCATGAACGACGACGAGCAAGCCCTTATCCGGCAAAGCGACAACCCTCAGCGCACCTTCCTGCGCCTCTGGACGCAGAAGGAGGCCGTGATGAAACTGACAGGAACGGGCATACGCGATGCCATGAGGGATGTACTCAACGATACGCCCTATCACATTGAGACGCAGGAAACCAGCCGCTGGATTATGAGTGTGGCAAGTGACGGCCTTCGGCCAATTGATAATTGATAATTGATAATTGAAGTGACCTCCCCTAGCCCCTCCTGTAGGAGGGGAATATTCCTCCCCTACAGGGGAGGTAAGGAGGGGTCATGTAGGAGGAGAATATTCCTCCCCTACAGGGGAGGCCGGGAGGGGTCTCTTCTCTAAATCACTAAATCACTATTGAAAATTGAAAAAACTTTTGTACCTTTGTTGCCACAAAGAAAATGAGAAAATGAGAAAATGAGAAAATGAAGAAAATGAGGAAATGAAGGAAATGAGAAAATACCTGATTGCGACCATTATCTTGGCAGTTACGAGTTCCATGTCCATGGCACAACCGAAGATGAGTCCCGACAGCAAAAGCATCAAGTTGGGTGACATCATGTGGCAAAACCCCAAGAATGTGACATTTACATTCTCGAACACGGGCAGCGACCCATTGGTCATTACCGAGGTGCGCCCCTCATGTGGCTGCGTTTCCGTAAGCTATCCCCAACATGCCGTTGCCGCAGGGGCTCATGCCTCGATACAGGCCACCTTCGATGCCGCGATGCTGGGCACATTCTACCGCGAATTGGCAGTATATACAAATATGGGACAGGAGCCCTTATACTTATCGTTCTCAGGACGAGTCGTGGAAACAGCCGTAGATTACGAGGGCGATTTCCCAATTGACCTGGGCAATGTCAGGTTGTCGTCAAACTATGTGGAATTCGACGATGTACAAAAGGGAGACCGCCCAGTAGTGGAACTGCAAGTGGCAAACACCTCCAGTGCAGTCTATGCCCCCCAACTCATGCACTTGCCACAGTATCTTTCGGCAGAGTATCTGCCACAGCAGATTCAGCCAGGGCGCACGGGCAAGATACGCCTGACGCTGGAGAGCGACAAACTATTCATGGACGGACTGAACCAAACTTCCGTATATCTGGCTCGCCGAATGCCTGACAAAGTGGGTGAGGACAACGAAATCGTGGTTTCTGCCATTCTCATTCCTGCCTTCCAGGGACTGACGGCACAGCAGATGCAACGTGCTCCCCGCATTGTGATGATGGACGGTGACGCACTGGTCAAGGACGAGACTCAAATGGTGATGGGCAAGAAACAGAAAGCCACAAAGACATTGAACGTAACAAACATCGGAGAGGAGACACTCTTCATCAGTGCCGTGCAAGTATTTAACCGCGCCATCTCCGTAAGTCTGGGCAATCGCAACATCGCTCCGCACCAAACCACGAAACTGAAAATCACGGTCGATGCCAAACTATTGGCAAAAGCCAAGAACGAACCGCGGCTGTTACTCATCTCCAACGACCCGCGACAAGCAAAAACAGTTATAAATATCGAGGTAACCTCAAAACCTTAAAAAACCTCACCATGGAACATCCCGAGAACAACGAAGAATATAAGGGACTGACCGTAAACAGCGGCGTTGGTCCCGTATCAATAATAAATCCCTATCTCCAGCGTGGACGATTTGCCCGCCGTAAACTGACGGCAAACGACTATGTCGAAGGCATACTCAAGGGAGACTCCGCCATATTAGGGCAAGCCGTGACACTGGTGGAAAGCACACACCCTGAGCACCAGCAGGTGGCACAGGAGGTCATAGAAAAATGTCTGCCCCACAGCGGCAACTCCGTACGCATCGGCATTAGCGGTGTGCCCGGAGCAGGCAAGAGCACCAGCATTGACGAATTTGGCATCCATGTGCTGAAGGAGCGCGGCGGACGACTGGCGGTATTGGCCATCGACCCCAGCAGCGAGCGCACGAAAGGTAGCATCCTGGGCGACAAGACACGCATGGAGAAACTCTCCGTCCACCCCGATTCATTCATTCGACCCAGCCCCTCTGCCGGCTCCTTAGGTGGCGTGGCACGCAAGACACGCGAAACCATCATCCTGTGTGAAGCCGCAGGCTACGACAAAATATTTGTAGAGACGGTGGGCGTAGGACAAAGCGAAACGGCCTGCCACTCGATGGTTGACTTCTTCCTGCTCATCCAGTTGGCCGGCACAGGCGATGAACTGCAAGGCATCAAGCGAGGCATCATGGAAATGGCTGACGGCATTGTCATCAACAAATGCGATGGCAACAATGTGGAGAAGTGCCAACTGGCAGCTACCCATTTCCGCAATGCCCTCCACCTGTTCCCGCCCACGGAAAGCGGATGGATGCCCAAGGTACTTTGCTACTCAGGTTTCTACGGCCTCGGCATCAAGGAAGTGTGGGACATGGTGTTTGAGTATGTCGATTTTGCCAAAGCCAATGGATATTTCGACTACCGGCGCAACGAACAGGCCAAGTACTGGATGTACGAAAGCATCAACGAACAACTGAAAAACAATTTCTATCAGAATCCCACCATCGAGGACATGCTGAAACTGTCGGAACAGAACGTGCTCAAGGGGGAAAAGACATCATTCGTGGCTGCCAAGCAACTGCTCGACACGTATTTTGCACTCCTCCATTAACCACTTGGGAGTGCTTGTGGCACCACAAATTCCTATCGAATCACAATCAGTCAGCCAGAGGGGTAGAATCTCGCTGGCTGCGTCTATCATATAACTGTGGGGATTCACACGCTGACATTCGCGGAACAGGGCACGGCCGTTCGATGACTTGCGCCCACACACAAAAAGCACCACATCGTGCTTGGCAGCAAACTCGCGGATGTGTGGCATGCGGTTGGCCACCTGACGACAAATAGTGTCGTAATACTGGAATTGGGATTCGGGGGAAATATGTGCCTTGATGTATTCCACGATGCGACGGAACTCGTCCAGGGTCTTTGTGGTCTGACTATAGAGATAAATATCTCGGCTAAAGTCGAGGCTCTGAACATCCTCAAGGCGTTCGATGACAATGGCAGTCCCCCCGGTCTGACCCACCAACCCCAGCACCTCGGCATGACCAGGCTTACCAAAGATGACAATCTGTTTATTGCGTTCGGGGTCACTGTCATATTCACGCTTGATGCGCTCCTGAAGATGCAACACCACAGGGCAAGTAGCATCAATAATCTCGATGTGGTTTTCCTGTGCCCGATGGTAGGTCTCAGGGGGCTCACCATGGGCACGCAGCAATACCGTGGCATCATGCAACTGGTCGTATTGCTGGTGGTCGATGGTTTTCAGCCCCATACGCCCCAGACGGTCGCACTCCATGGAGTTATGTACGATATCGCCCAGACAATACAGCGGTTGCGTGCTGTCACCCAGCACCTCCTCGGCTTTGCCAATGGCGCGTGTCACCCCAAAGCAAAACCCACTGCCGCTGTCTATCTCAACCTTCATTTTTCAATTACATGTTGGTAGGCACGGAGCAACCACTGCTTCTGATCTTCAATTGTAAGGTGACTGTTGTCCAACACGATGGCATCGTCTGCCTGACGGAGCGGACTGATGTCACGGTGTGTGTCTATATAGTCACGCTCCTCCACGTTACGCAGTATCTCCTGCATGTCACAGACCTCACCCTTCGCCGTCAATTCATCATAGCGACGTTGGGCACGAATCTCGGCAGAAGCCGTGACAAAAATCTTCAGTTCAGCATGGGGAAATACAGTAGTACCAATGTCGCGACCGTCCATAATGATACCTCCCTCCTGTCCCATACGCTGCTGCTGACGCACCATTTCCTCACGCACAAAACCTAATGCCGCAATAGGACTGACATGACTGCTCACCTCCAGAGTGCGTATGCGGTCCTCTACGCGCACACCATTAAGATAGGTATCGGGGCGACCACGCTCGGGATTGAACTGAAAGGCTATCTGAATGTCTGACATCGCAGTCTGCAAGCCCTCCACGTCAATAGAACCGCCTTTGGCAATAAAACCATGCTCCAAGGCATATAGTGTGACAGCACGATACATGGCACCGCTGTCCACATACACATAACCGATTTCGCGAGCCAAGTCCTTGGCCATCGTGCTCTTTCCGCACGACGAATATCCGTCTATGGCAATCGTTATTTTTTTCATTGGTTTTTAAGGTCTTTAAGGTAAACTATAGTTTGCGCTGAAGGCCAAGGTGGGTGCACTGACATGGTACTTGGCATACGCCAGACCAAACTTGAATTTCTTGATATTGATGCCCGCACCGAACGAAAGACCAGCACCATGACTGCCGCCAGCAGCCTTCATCTCATAGGCACGGCGGAAATTATAGCCCGCAGCAATATAGAACTGTTGTATAGGGATAATGTCCACGCCCACGTCAAAGTGGTTCATCAGTATGCTTCCGCCCTTAGGCTTTTTGCTGACATGATAGAAATATTTACTTCCCCAGCGTGTCAGGTTGTTCATGGCCACGGTAAACCGGATAGGGGCATGTCCCAAAGACTTAGAGAAACCCACCTGCAGGTCGAAGGGCAAGTGCTCATGGTCATCGCCAAAGGCCTTTACCTGTCCACCCATATTCGCTGCTACAACAGAGAAGGAGAAGTCATTCTCGTCATCGTAGTAATTCAGTCCCAGGTCCACCGCCAGTGCCACAGAGGAGTAATCGGCATACTTTGAGTAAATCATCTTGCCTGTGGCACCTCCCACCCAACGTTCACTCAGCATATAACTATACATCCCATTGAACGCCATGTCAATTGCATGCATATCACCCAATACCTCGCCAGCCGCGTTGGTTTCCTGCATGCTACCGTATCCCAGAAACTGTATGCCCGCGCCCCATGTGCCCCTCTCCCCCTGGGTGCGTACAAAGGAGGCACTGCCCGTCTTCGAACCACGCATATAGGTCATGAAGTTGAGGTTCATGGTATTGTTGCTGACACTGCCAAGCAGGGCTGGGTTCTGGAATATCAGGGAAGCGTCATCTTCAATCGTTGAAATGTTCTTGCCGCCTAAAGCCACCGTATGTGCCGACGTTGGCAGTTCGAGAAAAGAAAATACACTGCTACTCTCCTGCCCCCACAAAATAGTGGTGCAACCTAAAAAGGACAGGACAAAGAGTAAACGATGTGACATTTAATGCGCAGATAACTTTTCTTGTGCAAAGATACACTTTTTTCCATATATAACCTTAAATATAACGCTAAAAGTCCCCCAAAAGTTGTATGAAGAGCATAAAAATATACGAAATATGAAAAAAAAATCAATGACAGCGAACGTAAATAAAAAAAATGTGTTACATTTGTTCCCGAAGTACCGAAAATTTGCTTTCGGCAAGCAGAAAAATTAACAACAATCTATATGGAAAACGTAGAAAGAACTGTAAATGATGAACTCAACGAGCAATCATGGACCAGTATGCTCATTGGTTATGTGCTCGTATTGGCCGCAATCTTCGTGGCCTTTGAGTGGACTCAGCGCGAAATCAAGATTGAGGATAACAGTGAACCAATCTATGACATGGCCGTTGAGGAAGACATGATTCCTATCACCAAGCAAGAGCAGCCCATGCAGCAGCCGCCACCACAGGCAGCACCCATGACTCCTGAGATTCTGGATTTGGTGGACAACAAGGAGGAAATTCCTGAAGAGGAAATCCAAACTACCGAGGAAGTCAACCAGAGCATTACTTCCGTCGTTGGTACAGGTGCCCCCACCACCGTTGTGGCAGGTCCTCCCGCTCCCGTGGTAGAGGAAGTCGATGACGACCGCATCCTTGATGTCCCCGAGCAGAGTGCCGAATTCCCTGGCGACGTATATGCTTGGCTGAACAAGAACATCAAGTATCCTCCCATCTGTCAGGAACAGGGTATCCAGGGTCGCGTCAGCGTACAGTTCGTTATCAATAAGGACGGTTCCATCGTGGACGTAAAGGTACTTCGCTCGCCTGACCAGCACCTCTCCGACGAGGCAGCCCGCGTGGTGAAGGCCATGCCTAAGTGGAAACCCGCCCGTCAGGGTAACAAGCCCGTGCGTATGCGCTACGTGCTACCCGTCATGTTCCGCTTGAGCTAAACCATATTATATTATATAATAATAGGGAACAAGACAAGGCTGTCGGCTTCGGCCGATGGCCTTTCTTTTTGAAACCTTAACCTTGACGATAACCTCACAACCTCACACCATGTTCACAAGCAAACAAATACTGGAGAAAGTCAATCAAGCATTGGCATCCCTACCCTACGACCGTTGTCCGTCAGGACTTTACGACCCCGTCCGCTATGTGCTCTCACTGGGAGGCAAACGCATACGCCCTGTGCTCATGCTCATGGGTTACAACCTGTGGCACGACGATATAGACAACATCCTAATGCCTGCCCTTGGTCTCGAGACCTACCACAACTATACCCTGCTCCACGACGACCTCATGGATCGGGCCGATGTGCGACGCGGTCACCCCACCGTCCACCGTAAATGGAACGAGAACCAAGCCATCCTCAGTGGCGACTCCATGCTCGTACTTGCCTACCAACGCATGGCAATGTGCAACGACCGCCTGCTCCCTCAGGTCATGAAACTCTTCACGGAAACAGCATTGGAGATTGGCGAAGGGCAGCAATACGACATCGAGTTCGAGACACGCAACGATGTCCGCGAGGATGAATACATCGAGATGATACGCCTGAAGACCAGTGTCCTACTGGCCTGTGCCTTGAAGATGGGTGCCATGCTGGCAGAAGCCCCCGCCAAGGATTCTGACATATTGTATCGGTTCGGAGAACAGATAGGACTGGCATTCCAGTTACAGGACGACTACCTCGATGTATATGGCGATTTCAAGACCTTTGGCAAACGCATCGGTGGCGACATCCTGTGCAACAAGAAGACCTACATGCTCATCAATGCCTATCTGCATGCCAATCAGGCACAACGCGCAGAACTCGACCGTTGGCTTTCCGCCACACGGTATGACGAAGAAGAAAAGATTCAAGCCGTCACCCGCCTCTACAACGAGATTGGCATCCCCCAGATGGCACGCCAGAAGATAGAGTATTATTACACCTTAGCCGCAGAGAGCCTGTCACGCGTGCATCTGCCCGAGGAACGAAAGGCACCACTGTGGCAATATGCCCAGGAAATGCTAAACCGGCAGAGTTGAGATATGATTGACACGCATAGCCATATCTACGAACCCGAGTTCGACGAAGACCGCGAGGAAGTAATCCAACGTGCCCGCGAGGCAGGTGTGGAACGCATACTCCTGCCCAACATCAATCAAGAAAGCATCCAACCCATGCTCCATCTTTGTCGGCAACACCCTGACTACTGTCTGCCCATGATGGGCTTGCATCCCGAGGATGTCAAGAAAGATTACGAAAAAGTGCTGGACGAGATGTGGCAACTACTGCAACCCGCCGACCATCCTTTTATCGCCATTGGAGAGGTCGGACTCGATTTCTATTGGGACACCACATACCGCAGCGAACAACTTGCCGCCTTCGAACGACAAGTATGCTGGGCACGTGACCTCCACCTACCACTCGTCATCCATTGTCGCAAGGCACACCGCGAACTGGTGGATATCATGGAACACTATCGCACAGAGCACCTTACAGGCATCTTCCATTGTTTTGGGGGAACCACAGAGGAGGCACTGGAACTCCTTTCCTTCCCTGGTTTCGTACTGGGCATTGGCGGCATAGTCACCTACAAGAAATCCACGCTCCCCGAAACACTTACGCATATACCCCTGCAGCGCATCGTCACGGAGACCGATGCACCCTATCTCGCCCCTGTCCCCTACCGGGGAAAGCGTAACGAAAGTGCCTATGTCGCCCACACTCTGCAATGTTTGGCCACAATTTATGGCGTCACCGTGGAAAAGATAGGTAAAACCACTACAGAAACGGCAAAACGCCTCTTCAACCTTTCATAAAGAACCATAAAAAACGCCTAAAACCAAGAAATCACAAAAAAACATACATTTTTGTCACAGAAAACGAGGTCAGTTCACTTTTTTTTCGTAACTTGCACACCGATTAAAGGCGGAGTGGGTAAAAAAGATGCCCAATATGCCGATTAGGGAGAGATGCTCGAGTGGCTGAAGAGGCACGCCTGGAAAGCGTGTAACCGTCCAAAGCGGTTCCGGGGTTCGAATCCCCGTCTCTCCGCAAGGAGAATGGGGTTCAAAG
>FLNZ01005245.1_pt1 | contig 12866 bp, 10 predicted proteins | sample 1140391 | NCBI WGS metagenome assembly FLNZ01 (sample SAMEA3878171, study PRJEB12797) | bioreactor metagenome | biome: Moose rumen | place: Sweden | collected 2011-10
AGTCAGAGTGACGTTCCAGCGTAACAATGTTATTAAATCGCATGATGAGACAACCCCTTTATCTGAAAGGTTGCCCGAAAGGTTATCTAAAAGGTTGCCTAAAGGGTTGTCTAAAACAACCATAGGCGTCTGCTTCATGATGTATTCCAACAGGTATATCAGCAGGAAAGAAATGGCAGACAGCATGGGAATATCAACAACCTCTGTCCAGAAACATATCAATAAACTGAAGACCATTGGCATCTTGAAGCGTGTCGATTCTGCCAGAAACGGGCACTGGGAATTTGTTGACAATGAGACAGAACAATGAAGAGTAGAAATGTAAATAGCAATTATAGAATCATTTAGCCACAATGAGCAATTTAATCTTTTCTTGTGCCACAGGGACAGGTCTCTGACATCAACCAGAGCAATAGGACAAGGAAAAAACGTTATAGCAATATGGCAAAGCGAAGAGAAATAAGAAACAGCACGGCTGAATTCCTCATCTTTCAGATTGAGGGAAAGGAACAGGGCGTGGAGGTATATTACAAGGATAAGACCGTGTGGTGTACCCAGAAGGCGATGGGTATGTTGTTCGACTGTACATCTGACAATATAAGTGTGCATTTGCAGAACATCTATGATACGGCTGAACTTAAAAAGGAGGCAACTACCGAGAAAATTTCGGTAGTTCGACGCGAAGGCAACAGGGATGTCAATCGTACACTCCAGTTCTATAACCTCGACGCAGTTATCAGCGTGGGCTATCGTGTCAATAGCATCAGGGCTACTCAGTTCCGTCAGTGGGCTACGAGCGTGCTGCGTGAGTATGCCATTCGTGGCTATGTGCTGGACAGGAAGCGTATGGAGAATGGCACGTTTTTGGACGAGGACTACTTCGAGCATCTGTTAGCGGAAATCCGTGAGATTCGTCTGTCTGAGCGACGTTTCTATCAGAAACTGACGGACATCTATGCCACAGCCATTGACTACAATCGCGATGCACCTACAACAAGGCTTTTCTTCAAGATGATGCAGAATAAAGTGCACTATGCTGTACACGGTCGGACAGCCGCTGAGTTGATTGTAGAGCGTGCTGATGCGGAACAGGAGCACATGGGGCTGACGACCTGGGAGAATGCACCTGACGGGAAAATCGTGAAGACGGACGTCTCGATAGCAAAGAACGTTTTCGTTAAGCCAAATGACCAAAGGGAGCTCGCTCACTTTGGCATGGCGAGAAAACGTGGGATGAAATCCAACTATCTGAAAGAAGTGGAACTGGCAGACATGGGACAACTGGTGAATGGTGTGCTGGAACTGGCAGAGCGAATGGCCAAGCGCCATATCCCCATGACAATGGAGGACTGGGCCAAGCAGATAGACACCATCTTGGCGGCTGGCGGCAATGAGGTATTGCAAACTGCAGGCAGGGTGTCGGCTGAAGAGGCAAAAGAACATGCAGAAACCGAGTTCGAGAAATATCGGATAGTACAAGACCGTCTGTTCCAAAGTGACTTTGACAAGTATCTGGGAGAGTTGCCTTTTGATGGCGAACGGTGATTACGCTTGATGCTACTGGGATAGGCGGCTGACATCAACCAGAGCAATAGAACAAGGAACAGAAACGTTATTAGAATATGGATGAGAAGACAATAAAAGAAACATTGCTGAAAGGCGAACGGGTAACGCTGGAGTGCAAGAAAGCACAGTCGAATGTGCCAGTGGATGCATGGAAAACGTATTCTGCGTTTGCCAATACATACGGTGGACTTATCCTTTTAGGAGTTCATGAGGACTTGAAGGAGAAAGACATCAGTAAGCGATTCACAATAACTGGTGTGGATGATGCAGATAAGATACGCAAGGACTTTTGGAACATCGTCAACAACCCAGAGAAGGTAAATGTGAATCTGTTAAGGGATGAGGATGTCGAGACGATTGTTATCAACGGCAAAACTATTGTTGCCATCAGTGTACCACAGGCAGACTATAACACTCGCCCTGTCTATATCAACAACAATCCAATAAGAGGAACGTTCATCCGTAACCACGAAGGAGACTATCATTGCCCTGAGGAAATGCTCACAATGATGATGCGTGATGCTAATCATGACGGCAATGACCGTCTGTTTCTGAAGAACTACACAATGGATGACATTGACATTCCGACATTGGAGCGTTATCGCCAGAGATTTCATAACAGATATACAGAACACCCGTTCAATGATCTCGACAATCAAGAGTTCTTACGTCAGATGGGTGGATTCACAAAGGATCGTGAGAGTGGATTGGAGTGTCTGAACATGGCAGGTTTGCTGATGTTTGGAAAAGGTTTGCCCATTCGTGACCGCTTTGATAATCTTCGTTTGGACTATATCGACAAGTCGGGACTGATAGGTGACCAGCGGTACAGCGATAGACTGACATATGATGGTACATGGGAGAACAACCTCTATAACTTCGTCACAATGGTTCTGCCGAAACTGACAAAAGAACTGCCGCGCCCTTTCAAGATGGTGGGATTGGAGCGAGACGATGACACGCCACAGCATAAGGCTATACGTGAAGCAATGACCAACTGTATTATCCACGCTGACCTGATGCTAAATAGTGTGCTGAAGGTGGAGAAGTACGATAACAAGTTTGTATTCACCAATCCTGGCTTGTTGCGGCTACCTGTAGAACAGATATATGCTGGCGAGGAAACGAGGGCCAGAAATCAACGCATACAAAGTATGTTCCGCATGATTGGTTTTGGCGAAAACCTTGGTTCTGGATTCCCTCTCATCCTCAGTGCATGGAACGAGAAACATTGGCTTAAGCCTGAACTCATTGAACAGCGTGATCTGATGCAGGTGAAACTTATACTGTCTATTGAGACAAAGGATGTCGTAAAGGATGTCGTAAAAGATGTCGTAAAAGATGTCGTAAAAGAATTATCTGAACGTCAGAAGATTATATTAGATTTCATTGCAGAGAACCCAACTCTTACCGCCAAGGCAATTTCGGAAAAGATTTCGGAAAAGACTTCGGAAAAGACGGGCATTGTACCGCGAACTATCCAAAGAGATTTAGCAGATCTTCAGACGAAGGGCATTATAGTACGTGAAGGTGGCCGTAAAGAAGGTAAATGGGTAATCAAAGTGAATAAACGTAATTGAATAATGACATCAAAAAGACAAATATGACAGTATGGGAACAGAGAGCAGATACAAGACACGCGAATCATTCATAAGCGAACTGGCTTTTGCCATGAGTGATCACGACATTCTGGAGGAACAATACCTGAATTTGACCCAGCAAATCCTATCAGTCATTCAGCGAGAAGATTACTCCTGGGGCAAGAAATGGCCTGCGGAAGGCGATGAGGTGATTTTTGTGGATAAGGCCCCCTCATGGGAGGCTTTTCATCAAATGGAAGAATTTGCCGACAGCATAAACGACAGTCGAATCGCGCGACAACTCTACAATGCCTTGGAGAAGCGTCATCCTTTTAGCGCATTCCGTGATGCTGCAGAGCGAACAGGCGTCGTTCACAACTTCATAACTTGCTGATTTACAGCAGCAGTGAATTTCGAGGAGGTGAAGTAAAAAACTGACAAATAAAAAATATCATAAGGAAAACCCGTGTGAGCATGACTTACACGGGTTTTTATTGTTCCTTTCAGAATGTTTAGATGGAAGCAAACACGTTGACTGAAGTGTCTGACAAGAACCTGCTTGAGGCCATTGCCGGACGGCAGGCCTTTGCCAAGTCGGTTCCCGTCTCTCTCGTGCTCGTCAGCACCAAAGATTCAGAGCGTGCTCCCAACGACAAGTTTGGAGCAATGGACGCAGGCTACGTCTCGCAGAACATCTATCTCGCTTGCACAGCCCTCGGCCTGAAGACCGTAGCACGCGCCACGATGGACTTCGATACGCTGAAGCGCAAACTCAATCTCGCCGATACCAGTTACCTGGAACTCAACCATCCCGTAGGATATTGAGCCAAGGCGACAGAGACGAGCGATGGATTATTAATTATTAAGCCGGCCGAGCATGGCATCGCGAGTCATATAGACGGCTACGGTCTTATGGCGCAGATAGTCGGACGACATGTACATCAGTCCGCCATAAGGGCCGACATCACCCCATGAGTTTTTCATAATGAAGAAGAGACGCCCGTCGGCAGGATGGCGCGCCAAGCCGACAATGGCCATGCAGTGATTGTCGGTGGGCAGCGATGAATCGTGAGCGTCAGCAATGCCAAGGCGCACGGAGAAGCCGCACTCGTGGGTGTCGCCCTCCCAGCAGACGCCATGGCGATTGCGCACAGCGCGCTCAACAAGGCGGAGCAGTGTGTCGGGGGGCACGTTGAGAAAGGAGTTGCGCTCCCAGTTGTCGGGCAGCGGCAGGACAACATGTTGATAGTATGGATGGCGCGGACTGCTGGTGAGCGCCACATACTCGCCAGGGGCACACACACTGTGAGCGAACTCGCGCGGAGTGTAGCGTGCTCCGAGCATAAACACCCAACGCGGCAAAGGTCTCTTATCAGAGAGCGAGTCAGGATAACTGTCGAAGGGCACTATGCCATAGCGCTCGATGGCATGGAGCAAGGTGTGGCCCATGCCACGCTGGCTGGGATTCGCCACAACATGCCTGACATAAGCCACGGAGAGATGGACGGAGTCGCCACGCGTAATATGCTCGGTCTCAATAGTGGAGAGCATGGCATACGCCCAGCACAACTGGCTACGCCCCTGATGCTTGACAGGGGTCATGGGCAGCAGCACCTCATGGACGAAGGCTGTGCGCGCCACTTCCTGACGGCAAGAGGCGAAGAGGAACAAACAGGCAAGGGCAAACCAGAAACTACTGGCTCTTGTTCTGCTACACATAGGTTTCGAGCATCTTCAGCGTACCGTCTACCTTCACCTCGGAGACTGTGGCCGGCAGCAGCAGAGTCTCGCCGCCACTCAGCGTGGTCTGCTCACCATCGACGGTAACGGTGGCCTTGCCCTTAAGCCCGATGAGTATCACGAAGGAGTCAAGGTCGGAATAGTCGATCGTCATCGGCTCATTCAGATCGTAGACGCTGGTGGTGAAGTAATGGCAGCGCACCAGTTCTTGCGACTGGTTCTTAATCGGTGTGTAACGTGTGCGGTAGTCGTCGAGCACGGTATAGTCGATACTCTCGGCAGCCTCTTCGGTGTGCAGTTGGCGCAGGTTGCCGTCCTTGTCGCGACGCCCATAGTCGTAGATGCGATATGTAACGTCAGACGTCTGCTGTATCTCGGCAAGATAGCATCCAGCACCTATGGCATGTATGCGCCCTGCAGGGATGAAGAAGCAGTCGCCCTCACTGACAGCATATTGTGCAAGGGCTTCACAGATGGTGTCTTGCTCTACCATCTTCTTATACTGCCCGGGGGTGATGGCCTGCCGCAGGCCGTTGTACAGTTTTGCCTCGGGGGCAGAGTCCATGACATACCACATCTCCGTCTTGCCGCGAGGCTTGCCCTGACGGTGGGCTATCTCGTCCGTGGGATGCACCTGAATACTTAGATCCTGGTGAGCATCGATAAACTTGATCAGCAATGGAAACTCGTTGCCAAAGCGAGCATAGTTGTCTTTGCCGACAAGCGCATTGCCAAACTCACGTACCAGAGCGTTGAGGCTCTCTCCGCCGGAGAGCGTTTCGCTGCCCTCCACTCCAGATATCTGCCAACTTTCACTGCCCCAAATGAGTGTCTTGAGCAGGGGTTCAAAGCGATAGAACTTTTGCATCATATTTTTATTTTACTATTTATATCCAATGGTCAATGGTCCGCTCGGATTTGCCGCTTTGACCTTGGTCAAAGAATGGTCAACGGTCAATGATTAGTTGTCCTTCCAGTATGCTCTGGTGAACAGCACCAGCACCGACATTATCTCAAGACGCCCTATCAGCATGAGGGCGGCAAGCAGCAACTTCAACGGGTCGGCAAGTTCGCTCCACGACATCTCGGGACCAATACCTGTGGTGAGCGACGGACCTATGTTGCTGACGCAACTCAGTCCGATGGTGATGGCATTGACAACGTCTACATCGGCAAGTATCATCACGCCCGTGGCCAAAAGCATCATAAGAGTATATATTGTGGTGAAGGCGAGCAGCGTCACCAGTCGTCCACCGCCCACCGGCTGTCCGTTTATCTTGACTGGCAGCACGGCGTTGGGATGTAGACTGCGGCGAAACTCATTGCGCAGCACCTTGAACAGCATCACGACACGCACACACTTCAGTCCGCCAGTAGTGGAACCAGAGCAGGCACCGATAAAAGCCAGCATGGCAAGTATCATCCACGACAGCCAGGGCCACATGCTCACGTCGTCGTTGAACATACCCGTGGTGGTGGCAAACGACACAACCTGGAACAATCCTGTACGCAGGGCGCGGTCGAGCCCGTAGCCATTGTAGGTCATAAGCATCCAAACCACAACAACGGTGGCCGCAACAATAAGCGTCAGGTACAGGCGGAACTCCGAGTTGCGCAGCAAGTCGCGCATGCGCCACTTGAAGACAACGACATAAAGAAGCGTGAAGTTGATGCCTGCCAAGAACTGGAAGAGTACGGAGAGATAGTCTATCGTTGCCGATGCGAAATAGACGGTAGACGAATTGTGGGTGGAGAAGCCGCCAGTTGACGTGGTGGACATGGCATAGTTGGCCGCATCGAACCACGGCATGCCAGCCGCCCAGTAGGACACGCCGCAGGCTATGGTTAGCGCGAGATAGACAGACCATATCCACTTGGCCGTTGTGCTAAGTCGCGGATGCATCTTGGCACGCATGGGCCCTGTAGCCTCGGCAGCAAACACCTTGACACTGCCGCCTACCATCGACGGCAGCAGCGCTATGGTGAGGAACACTATTCCCAGACCACCTATCCACTGCGTCAGCGAGCGCCAGAAGAGTATGCCATGCGGCAGCCGCTCCACGTCGTCGATGATGGTGGCGCCTGTAGTGGTGAAACCCGACATCGTCTCGAAAAAAGCATCAAAGACATTGGTGAGATAGCCGCCAATAAGAAACGGCAGCATGCCAAGCAGACTGAACACCACCCATATCAATGCTACAAGGAGAAAGGCGTCGCGGCGACTCATGTCATTGTCGGCATGGCGACCAAAATACTTCATAACCATGCCGCAGCATACCGTGAAGAGCGTGGAAAGCACAAAGGCCATGATATCGTCTTCCCTGTAGTAGACAGATATCAAGCCGCATCCTGTCATAAGCATCCCGAGTAGGAACAAGAGCGACCCGATAATCTTGGATATCAGCCGAAAGTCTACCATAGTCCGCCTGCCTTGAAGAACTTCTCTACTTTCTTAAGGTTCTGCTCATGGCAGAACACCATGACTGAGTCGCCAGGCATAATCTGCGTGAAGCCGTTGACCAGTATGCCTTCATTCTGGCGCACCAACCCACCAATGGTGACACCAAGTGGAAGCCCGAGATCCTTCACTGCCCGTCGCGTCACCTTAGAGCCTTCCACGGCGACGAATTCTGCCACATCGCTGTCAACGGTCATCAGTGAACGCACATTGCTGACGTTGGCATCAATCATCATCTGGTAAATATGGCTGGCGGCAACAGTTTTCTTGTTGATGATAGTCCCTATGTCAAGACTCTCGGCCATATCGACATAATCCAGGTTTTCCACCATGGCTATCGTCTTGCGCACGCCGAGGCGCTTGGCTGTGAGACATGCCAGGATGTTCGTCTCTGCATTACCCGTGAGAGCCACGAATGCCTGCGTGGTCTGTATTCCCTCCTCCTGCAGCAGACCAAGGTCGCGCCCGTCGCCATGTATCACCATTGTGTCGCTGTTGCTGAGCAGTTCGTTGAGTTGCTCGCACCGGCGCTCGTTCTTCTCGATAATCTTGAGGTTCATGTATTCGGGCATCGTTAGTCCCACGCGCACCGCCGTCTTGCCACCGCCCATTATGATGACATTCTTCACGTCGGCATAGTGCTCCTTTCCTGCAAGTTTGCGAATATACGGAATGTATTCGCTTGTTGTCATAAAATAAGTGAGGTCACCACTTTGGAGTTGGTCGTTGCCGCTGGGTATGATAGTCTCGCTACCGCGCTTCACCGCCACGATATGGTATGGGTCCTTCGGCCCGCAGAGTTGCCGTAGCGGCTGGTTTAGGATTTCACTGGCATCGCGGAGTTTCACGCCAAGCATCACAAGCGCTCCGTCGTGAACATCCCAACGCTGGCGCGCCCACGACATCTTAAGACTGTTCACAATATCATGGGCGGCAAGCACCTCAGGATAGATGAGCGAACTGATGCCCATCTGGTCGAAGTATGTCTTATACTGTGGTGAGAGATATTCGTAGTTGTCAATGCGCGCCACGGTCTTCTTGGCACCAAGCATGTGGGCGATGATACAGGTACAAATATTCTGACTCTCGTCGGGCGTAACGCCGACAAAGAGGTCAGCACTGGCAGCCCCTGCATCGCGCAGCACCCGTATGCTGGTCGGCTCGCCGTGGACGGTCATAATGTCATACTTGCCGTCAAGACCGCCGAGGCGTTCTATGTCGGCATCTACAAGGACGCAGTCCTGATGATCGCGGGAGAGGAGATGAGCCAGATGTGTTCCCACAGCGCCAGCACCTGCAATGACGATTTTCATAAGACAAGCAGTTATGAGTGAGAGGAAAGCGAGACGACCGTATCGGCTATTGTCTCGGCATCAAGTCCTACGATATGTTCGAGTTCTGCCACTGTGCCGTGCTCAACAAACTCTGTGTCGGGCATTCCGAGACGCACCACACGAGGCGTATATCCATGGTCGCCCATCCATTCGGTTACGGCAGAGCCCAGTCCGCCATTCCGCACACCATTCTCCACCGTCACGATGCTGCTGAAGCGACGGCCTATCTCGTCAAGCAGTTTCTCGTCGAGGGGTTTCAGGAACCGCATATCGTAGTGGGCCACACTGATTGTTGGATGCTGCTCGCTGAGCAACTGGATGGCACGCGTTACGTTATTGCCTATCGGACCGATGCTGAGCACTGCCACATCGCTTCCGTCACACATCTTGCGACCAGTGCCAACAGGTATCTCCTCCAACGGGCAACGCCAGTCGTGGAGCACTCCCCCACCCCTCGGATAGCGTATCACGAAGGGGCCTTTGTCGGGCAACTGCGCTGTATACATCAACCGCCGCAGTTCGTGCTCGTCCATCGGCGATGCTATGGTGAGATTGGGTATCGGGCGCAGACCGGCCATGTCGAAGGCGCCATGATGCGTCGGCCCGTCTTCGCCGACAATGCCTGCTCTGTCAAGACAGAAAACCACATTCAGGCGAAGCAGCGCCACATCATGGATGATATTGTCATAGGCTCGCTGGGCAAATGCAGAATAGATGTTGCAGAATGGCAACAGACCGTCTTTCGCCATTCCGCCGGAGAAAGTCACCGCATGACCTTCGGCAATTCCTACGTCGAATGTCCTGTCGGGCATCTCGTTCATCATTATATTCATCGAGCATCCCGACGGCATGGCAGGAGTGACGCCGACAATGCGCGGATTCTGGCGCGCAAGTTCAAGCAGCGTATGCCCGAAGACATCCTGATATTTCTGCGGCTTGTCGGGGTCGTTGTCTACTATCCGCTCTCCTGTCTGCGCATCAAACTTGCCAGGAGCGTGCCATGTAGTCACATCGCGTTCGGCTGGAGCGTAGCCATGTCCCTTCTTGGTATGAAGGTGGAGCAGTTTCGGTCCCTTCATCATCTTCATCTGCCGCAGTATGCGCACCAGTTCCTTCACGTCGTGACCGTCGAACGGGCCGAAATATCTGATGTTCATCCCGTCGAAGATGTTCTGCTGATGAGAGATGGCGCTCTTCAGTGCATTTGAAAGTCGTATGAGCCCCTTGCGACGATCGTCTTCCAGGAAGCCTCGCCGGTGCATCCAGTGCGAAATCTTGAAGCGCAGCGCATTGTAGGTCTCGTTGGTATTGAGGTTCAGCAGGTATTGCTTCATGCCGCCGACCGAACGGTCTATCGACATGTTGTTGTCGTTGAGCACGATAATCATGTCATTGGGCGACGATGACACGTTGTTCAGTCCCTCGAAGGCCAGACCGCCGCTCAGCGCGCCGTCGCCAATCACCGCCACCACATGGCGGTCGTCATGCCCAAGTTTCTTCGCGGCCACCGCCATGCCAAGCGCAGCCGAGACAGAGTTGGATGCATGACCGCAGGCAAAGGTGTCGTAAGGACTCTCTGCCGGCGATGGGAAGGGACGTATTCCACCAAGTTTGCGGTTGGTGGAGAACTGTTCACGGCGACCTGTCAGAATCTTATGGCCATACGCCTGATGGCCGACATCCCATACGATGCGGTCTTCCGGTGTATCAAAAACATAATGGAGGGCTACAGTGAGTTCTACTACTCCGAGACTCGAGGCGAGATGCCCCGGATTTACCGACAATTCATTGACAATATCCTGTCGCAGTTCGTCGCAAAGTTGTGGCAGTTGGTCTACAGAAAGCCGACGCAAGTCGTCGGGATATTCTATTTGGCTGAGTAGTTCCACCTTGAGATTAGTTCTTTTTTCAACCTGCAAAGGTAGCAGAAAAAGCGGTATGCACCAAATATATTGTGAGAATTCGCGCCTGCGCGGCTCAACTTTTGACTTATCCCCACATTATTGCCCGCCCCCGTCGCCGCCTCGCAGTATCTGTTGGTATGCTCCTGGGGTAGTCAGCAACTCAAGGGCCTTTGCTACCACTTTGTCGTGCTGTATTGCGGCTTCCATCTGGCCTGCCTGATAGTAGTAGGCAGCCAAGATATGCTGCTCTATCATGCGGCATATCTCGTCGCGGTGTCTGTCAAGTTCGCGCGATAGGTCGTGGTGGTCGAGTTTTGCCTTGAGGACTTCGAATTCGGCCTTTGCATCATCGTAGTAGCCTTCGAAGCGCGCAACATCCACCAGTTCGTTATACTTTTTGCCACTGAGTTGGTCGTAGGTGAAGCCGGCCTTCATAACGCGCTGTTTGAATTCGTCGTAGTCGCTGTCTGAAAGATGGAATTCACGAGGCTGTGCTATCGTGGGATGACGCTGGATGTAGTCGGTGACAAAGTCGAAGACCGTTTCCGTAGAGTCGAGCCTGTTGAGATAGAGCGTGATATTCGACATCGTGTCGGGCTTTATCACCACGTCGGGCATTATGCCGCCACCGTCTCTGACCTCTCTTCCGCCTACGGTATGGAAGACGCATGTCAGCGAGTCGGCAACATGCTCACGGTATCCACCGCCTGTGTGCTTGTAGTTGACAGCCTGTATGCAGCGGCCGCTCGGTATGAAATATTTCGAGGTGGTCAACTTCAGCACAGCATTGTAGGGCAGTTCTATATTGGGCACCTGAACCAGCCCCTTACCATACGTGCGCGTACCTATAATTACTGCTCTGTCCAAGTCTTGCATTGCACCGCTCACTATCTCGCTGGCCGATGCAGTCTCGTCGTTCACCAGCACGGCGATGGGCATCAGCGTGTCGACAGGCTCCACGCGCGTGGTGTATTGCGTATTGGCACGGGCTATCTTACCCTTCGTTTCTACAACACGGGTGTCCTTCGGAAGCCACATGCTGGCTATGTCAACACACTCGGCCACCGAGCCACCCGTATTGTCGCGCAAGTCGAAGACCAGCCTGCGCGCACCGCGCTGTATCAGTTCCAGATAGGCCAGCCGCATCTGCTTTGCCGGCTCGCCAGAGAAGGTGCCAAGGTATATGTATCCTATGCTGTCGTTAAGCATGCCGTAGTAGGTTATCTCCGGCATCTTGATGGTACGTCGGGTTATCTTGAACGAGAGTTTCTTGCCCGTCTGTGGGCGCTCCACTTTCAGCACAAACGTAGTGCCAGGCTCTCCCCTGAGATGCTCGCTGACAAACGACACGTCCTTGTCTCTCACATCCAGATTGTCAATTTTCAGTATCACGTCGCCCTTGCGCAGCCCCACCTCGGCGGCAGGCATTCCAGCGTACGGCTCGTCTATCACCACACGCTTCAGCCTCTGGTGGTATCTCACCAAGGCGCCAATGCCAGCATACTTTCCCGTCATCATCATCTTGAGGTCTTTCTGCTGCTCCTCGGGATAGTATTCCGTGTAGGGGTCCAGCGAGCGCAACATGGCCTTTATCGCATTGCCCACCACCTCATTGGCATCGAGCGTGTCGACATACATGAGGTCAAGGTTGCGATACAAAGCATTAAACCTCTCCAGATTTTTCGCCACTTCAAGATTGTGGTTCCTGACGTCCTGCGCAGCAGCACCGCACGCCATACATATCAATACGACGACTGTCGAAACGCGCATAAGCGCCGTGCGCACCAGCCTGTCGAAAGTGTTCTCTTTCATCTCTGTCTTACTTGCTCTTACTCTGTTTTGCGTGCAAAAATACAAAAAATTAGCACTCACCGCCATTTTTTTCTTCAAAAAATTTGCACAGTCCGAAAAAAGCCTTACCTTTGCATCCGCTTAAACGAACAAACTGCTTCAGTAGCTCAGTTGGTTAGAGCACCTGACTGTTAATCAGGGGGTCGTTGGTTCAAGCCCATCCTGAAGCGCAAATCTGACAAGCATCAGAAAAAAATGAAGGGCAAGGAGTTAGACAAAATCTAACTCCTTCTTTGTTTTAATAAACATTCCAAATTTGTAGCCAATTCTTTGGCTCAAGCGAACTTTCCTCTGAGATTGGTTTGATTTCCAAACGTCATTATTGTAGTTTAGATGAGATTATCTCCAGAAACAGAGCCGGAGTTACTACACGCGCTGACGCAGGATAATGTTTCTGATTACCTGTCACAAGAAACGAATCCTCCTTGCTCAA
>FLNZ01000423.1_pt1 | contig 12827 bp, 9 predicted proteins | sample 1140391 | NCBI WGS metagenome assembly FLNZ01 (sample SAMEA3878171, study PRJEB12797) | bioreactor metagenome | biome: Moose rumen | place: Sweden | collected 2011-10
GGCAATCCTGGTGGCGGGCCTCATGCTCATCCTGCCCCTTTACATGCAGAACCGCTTGACAAAACTTTATACGAAATCGCATGAACTGGCGTACCAGATAGGGCAGCTGGAGCGTGAACGCACTTTGCAGGAATTGGAAATCAACAAGCTGTCTTCGCTGGAAAGCCTTTCGGCGTTTGCCGAAGAATCGGGACTGGACTTGAACGGCGTGCCGACAAAGGTGCGCGTGACGGGGGCGCCATGAATATCGTGAACTTGGATGCTCTTTCGGTCGGGAAGATGATTGTACTTGGCGTGATAGGCGTTGTGGCCTGGCAGACATTCAATATCCAGGTGATAAACCGTGGCGTCTACCAGGATGAAACCAAGCGCCAGGTGACGATGACCAAGAACATTTATGCGGAACGCGGTGAAATTTTGGATAGGAACGGTGTCGTTTTGGCGCAGAACCTGCGCGATACGGGCAAGGCCGAAGACTATAGCCGCATTTTCTTGCAAGGCAAGCTGGCGTCGCAGATTGTGGGCAAGGTCAGCTACGATGGCGTGGGAAGTATGGGAATGGAACATGTCTTTGACCTGCGGCTCCGTGGCAACGAGGGTTTCCGCGTGGGAATCAAGGATGCCCACGAGCATGAAATTTACGGGCGTTCCGAAAACGTGGCCGAGGCTAAACCGGGAAAAAACCTGGTGTTGACCATCGACAAGAACATGCAGGAGATTGTAGAAAAGGCACTTAAGGACGGCGTAAACGAATATAGTGCGGCCAGTGCCTCTGCGGTGGTCGTAGACCCGTATACGGGTGAAATCCTTGCGATGGCGAGCTATCCGACATTTGACCCGAACTCCAAGAAACAGGGAGTTGGCCGCATGGCAAAAAACGACATCGTTGCCATGGCGTATGAACCGGGTTCTACCTTCAAGGTGATTACGGCGGCGGCCGCGCTCGAAGACGGGATTGTTTCCCCTGACAAGGTGTTCTTGAACGAAGGAAAATGCTGGGACTGGTGGAAATCGAATCCGAAAATCAAGAGCGACAAGCCCATTTGCGATACGCACGTTTACGGTGACATGGACATGGAAGAGGCGATGGTGCAGTCTTCGAATATCGTGTTCGCGAAAATTGCCGATGAGGTCGGTGCCGAAAAACTTTATCGAATGGCGCGGAATTTTGGCTTTGGAATGAAGACGTCCGAGAATTTCTACGGCGAAGAATCCGGCCGACTTTATATGCCCTATGAACTGACGAGGGATGCACGCACCCTCAAGACGATGGGATTCGGTCATTCCGTGATGGTGACTCCCATCCAGATGGTGATGGCCTACGCGGCAGTCGCGAATGGCGGGATGCTGATGGAACCGATGATTGTGAAGGAATGGCGCGACTCCGATGGGAACCTGGTCGAAAAGAAGGATCCTGTCAAGATCCGCCGCGTGATTTCGGAACGGACGGCTGCTTCTATCCGCAAGATGCTCAACCGCGTGGTGAATAGCGGTACGGCAAAACTCGTGGCGAGCAAGAAGATTCCGGATGTGATTTTTGGCGGCAAGACCGGAACGGCCGAAAAGTACAATCAGGAAACGGGCAAGTACGACCGCGAGCACCAGGTGGCCTCTTTTATTGGTCTTGCCCCGGTCGAAAATGTGCGGTACGTCTCTTTGGTGCTGGTGGATGACCCGAATGCGGATAAGCGCAACGGCCATGCGGGCGGGGTGACGGCGGGACCTATCTTTAGGCGGATTATGGAAGGAATCTATTACCATCCTAAACTTTCTCCGGCAGCCCATGCGCTAGCACTGGTAAAGCCCGAATCGTCCTGCCAGGACGACTATGTGGGAATGATGGCCGGGGCTGCAAGGGAACTGTCGAAGTCCAGAAATTGCCCGGTATCGTTCGAAGGCGAAGGGAACCGTGTTGTCTCGGTACGCAGGGATAAGGCAGATTCGCTAACGCTAACCCTCACGCTTGGGAATGTGGAAGCGGAAAGAATGCCGGACCTGAAGGGACTCTCTTTGAAGGATGCCCTTGAAATCGCGGGAAATATCCGTATGAACGTGGAATATTCTGGAATGGGTCGCGTTGTTTCGCAGAGCCCGAAAGCGGGGGAGACGCTCCGCAAAGGGCAAATTTGCATGCTGATGCTAAAGGAGAAGGGCTGATGGTTTCTGAAACGCTGATGCAAAAATTGAATGTGAGCGGATTGTGTGACGACTCCCGCCGTGTAAGGCCGAATGACCTCTTTTTCTCCTTGCCCGGCGAAAATGCCGAAGTGTTTGCCCGTAGCGCAGTGGCGTCCGGTGCCGTCGCCGTGGTGGGTGAGACCGTGGCACCCGAAGGGCTTACCTCCAAGTGGATCCAGGTGGCCGACGTGAAGGCCGCCCGCCAGGAAGCGGCGCGGATTTTCTACGGGAATCCGTTCTCGAAACTTTCGGCCCATGCGGTCACGGGGACAAACGGAAAGACGACGAGCGCGTTCCTGATGGATGCGATGCTCACGGCCGCAGGCCATAAGGTCTCGCTCCTTGGAACAATCAAGAACAAGATTGGCGATAAGTCGGTTGCGGCGACGCTTACGACGCCGGGACTGCTGGACTTGTACGCCTTTGCCGCCAAGGCGGTGGAGGCCGGTTGCACCGACTTGGTGATGGAAGCCTCGTCGCATTCCCTGGATCAGGGGCGCATGGCGGGCGTGCGTTACAGGAGCGCCCTGTTCAGCAACCTGACGCAGGACCACCTCGATTACCATAAGACGATGGATTCCTACTTCGAGGCGAAAAGGCTCTTGTTTACGCGTTACCTTGCCGATGACGGAATTGCCGTAATCAACATCGACGATGCTTACGGAAAAAAATTATACGATTCCCTAGCCGGGATCGGAGCGGACCAGAGGGTGGCTGTCTCGCGCCTAGGGATCGTTGATGCTGTTGTAAAGCCCGAGGGGGCCGTTGAAAATACCGAAGACGGACTCAAGTTGCTATTGCCTGCCGTTGGCGCGCAACCGTTCGAGACTCCGCTTTGCGGCGACTTCAACGTAGACAACGTGATGCTCGTGCTCGCCTGGGCGAAAGCGATCGGCCTTGCCGAACCTGCCATGCGCAAGGCTCTGGCAGAAGTCCGCGTTCCGGGCCGGTTCGAAAAGGTCTGGAACCGGAACGGCCGCCACGTGATTGTGGATTACGCCCACACTCCCGACGCCCTGGAACGCGTCCTTACGACCGCCCGCAGCCTCTGCCGAGGCCGCCTTTCGTGCGTGTTCGGCTGCGGGGGCGACCGCGACAAGACCAAGCGCCCGATTATGGGGGCAATCGCTGAACGCCTTGCCGACAAGGCGTGGCTCACTTCCGACAACCCGCGTACCGAAAGCCCGGCGGACATCATTAACGATGTGCGCGTGGGCATGAAGACGGACAAGTTCTGCGTTGTAGAAAAGCGCGAAGAGGCGATTGCGAAGGCGTGTGCCGAACTTAAGGACGGCGACTGGCTCGTGATAGCGGGCAAGGGCCACGAGGACTACCAGATTGTGGGTAAGACCAAGCACCATTTTGACGACCGCGAAGAGGCGGTGAAGGCGATGGAAAATGTATAAGCTGGATTTGAAGATAAAAGAACTTCTAGATATTCTCGAAACCTATGCGGTCGGAGTCGACGGTCGTACCAAGAACCGCAAGGTAAACCTTTGCATGGATTCCCGCGAACCGGCGAAGGGCGTGGTCTTTTGGCCTATCAGGGGCGAACGTTTTGACGCCCACCAGTTTGTGACCCAGATGGAAAGGAACGGAGCTTTGATGAGTGTCGTGAATGCTAATGCCGAAGGCATCGAAAACTTCAAGATGTATGCGCCCGTCGACGATACGACGAAGGCGCTCCTCAAGCTAGCCAAGGGCTACCAGAAAAATTTCAGGGTGAAGAAGGTGGCCATTACGGGCAGCAACGGAAAGACGACCACCAAGGAAATGGTGAAGGCCGTCCTTTCGCAGAAGTACAATACCCACGCCACTGCGGGTAACTTCAACAACCACATTGGCGTGCCCATGACGCTGTTCCAGCTTAAACACAGCCACGAAGCCGCCGTAATCGAAATGGGCACGAGCGGTCCCGACGAGATCCGTCCGCTTTCTTTGGCGGTGGAACCCGACGTGGCCGTGATAACGAACATTGGCGCTTCTCACCTAGAACGTCTCAAGGACTTGGACGGCGTCTTTGCCGAAAAGAAGACGATTGTCGCGGGCCTCAAGAAGAACGGCGTATTGATTGTGAACGCGGACGATCCGAGACTTTGCAAGTGCCGCAGCAACACGAGCTACAAGGTCGTGACCTTTGGCGTAAAGCGCGGCATTGTCAAACCCGAAAAACTGGAATGGAACGAAGACAACTGCGCCACCTTCTTTGTGGAACGTACCAGGTTCACGCTGAACGTGCCGGGCATCCATAATCTCTATAATGCCCTTGCCGCCGTTGCCGTCGGCTTGCAGTTCAGGGTTCCGAAGGCCGAAATCGCGAAGGCGCTTGCGAATTTCCGTTCGACCAACATGCGCATGGAAATCAAGAACGCGAACGGCTTCAAGATTGTGTCGGACTGCTACAACGCGAACCCGTCATCGACGAAGATGGCGCTCCAGACCATTGGCAACATGAAGGTTGCTCGCCGCATTGCCGTTCTGGGCGACATGCTTGAACTGGGCGCCCAGACGGATTCCCTGCACCAGGAAATGGGCGCCATGGTGCCCGAAATGAATTTCGACATGCTCCTTGCCATAGGTGAAAAGGCGAAACTATACGTGAAGGGCGCAAAGTCCAGGGGAATGAAGAATGCGCACCATTTTGCAAGTGTCGAAGAACTGATCGACACCCTCGTGGAAATCGTTGCCGAAGGCGATGTCGTGCTGGTAAAGGGCAGTCGCGGCATGCACATGGAACGTGTCGTAGATGCGATGCTCAATCTCAAGAAGGTCAACGCATAGGTATTGAATAGATGGAAAATACGGCGGCACATACTGGCATGAACAAGCTGCTCCTTGTGACAGCGTTGTTGCTGATATGTATAGGTGTTCCTATCATCTATACGGCTTCGGCGCATTTTGCCGTGTCGAAAGGCTTCCCTGCGGAATACTACTTGCAAAAGCATCTGATCAAGGTCGTGGGCGGCCTTGTCCTGATGTTCATTTTTGCCCGTCTTGTGGATTATGGCCATTGGAGTTGGCTTGGCCGGGTGACTTTCGTTGTGGGAGTCGTCCTTACGATAGCGGCCCTTGTTGCAGGTCACGGTGTCAAGGGGGCGAACCGCTGGATTTACGGCATCCAACCCTCCGAAATCATGAAACTCGGGATGCTGATTTGTATATGCGGTAAGCTTTCGCAGGCAGGCGATAACATCAAGAGTGTCGCGTGCACGCTGGTTCAGCCGGGAATATTCTTTGGAATTGCAGCCCTGTTGCTGATTTTACAGCCAAACTACTCGATGATAGTGATGCTTTCGTTTGTCGTCGGATGCGTGATGGTGACGGCGGGCGTTAACCTGAAATACCTCGCGATGACGGCTTGTGCGGTTGCCCCGCTTGGACTTGTCATGTTGCTCTTGACAGGGCATTCCAGCAAGCGTATACATGCGTTCTTTGCTGAAGAAGGCGAAATGGTGGCGTCGAACTGGCAAGGTGACCATGCGCTACAGGCCCTGGGCAATGGGGGCTTTTCGGGAACGGGATTCGGTATGGGGGTTCAAAAACTGGGATACCTCCCCGAGGCGCACAAGGATGTCATCTATGCAGTTGCGGGCGAGGAATTCGGTTTTATCGGGACCTTTGTCTTGCTTTTCCTGTATGCGATTCTATTTGCCCAGGGATTCAACATTGCGCGTCAGTCTTCGACCCGTTTTGGCAAGTACATGGCGGCCGCGTTTACTTATTCCCTGTTCTTCAATTTCCTGGTCCATGTCTGTGTTTGTGTTGGGCTTTTCCCGATGACCGGACAGCCGCTGCCGTTTATCACTTTTGGCGGGACGAACCTGATTTACAGTTGTGTCGTGGTTGGAATTTTGTTGAATATATCTAGGCCCAATACGGGCAAGATGATTAAGGAACCCTATATGAGCGGCGCGTCACTGGAAAGTAGCGCCTATAGGAATGTTGATTTTACAAGGAGTGGCGTATGAAAAAGTTCCTCTTCGTGTGTGGCGGTACCGGCGGACATATCTTCCCGGCCGTAGCGATAGCCAATAGCCTCAAGAAGATGGGGGTCGAAGACATAACTTTCGCCGGTCGCAAGGATTCGATGGAAGAGCGCCTGGTGGCAAAGGATTGGCCTTACGAGTACATTTCGGCGGTTCCCTTGCATCGTGGGCCGTTTCTCAAGAATTTGGCCTTGCCGTTTAACTTGTCCAAGGCGATTGTCCGTGCAAAGAGCGTCATCAAGAAGGTAAAACCCGATGTCGTTGTGGCGACGGGTGGTTACGTGTCGCTTCCGATAGTGTTTGCCGCAGGAACCGCTGGCGTTCCCGTTTATTTGCAAGAACAGAATGCCGTTGCAGGGGTTGCGAACAAGGTCGGTTCCCGTTTTGCAAAGACGATTTTCGTCACATCCGAAGCGGCTGCAAAATTTTTCCCTGCAGAAAAGTGCATGATTTTTGGTAACCCCGTCCGAGAGTTGCCGGCGGAAGGGACATTGCCCCGTCCGGCAGAATTTTCCGAGGGCAAGAAGGCGGTGTTTGTCGTGGGTGGTTCGCAGGGTGCTGCAGGAATCAACAACAAGATAGAAGAAAGTATCCAGAAGATTGCCGCCCGCGACGATGTTTCTGTCGTGTGGCAGGTGGGTGTCAAGAATGTACAGTCCATCAGCGACCGCGTAGGCGAAGTGGAAAACGTGGCCATCCGCGGATTCCTGGATGGAATCTATGCCTACATGATGCATGCCGACTTGATTATCAGCCGCGCCGGAGCATCCGCCTTGGCGGAAATACTTGCTTTCGGCAAGCCTTCGATTCTTTTGCCGTTCCCTCATGCGACGGCGAATCACCAGGAACATAATGCCCGCGTAGTAGAAAAGGCGGGGGCCGCTTTCGTGGAACTCGATACCGAAGAAAATCATCTGTGGGAAAAGGTCGAACGACTTCTCGGTGACGAAACCCGCTTGAAAGCGATGGCTGATGCGGCAAAAAAACTGGGAATGCCCGATGCCGCCGACCAGATTGCGAATGTAATCCTCTCTAAGGAGAATGGTTAATGCAGATAAATGATTGTAAGCGCGTCCGTAAGCTTCATTTTGTCGGTATCGGTGGGGCCGGAATGTCCGGCATTGCCGAGGTGCTCTATGCGAATGGTTTTGTCGTGAGCGGTTCCGATACGGGCGAAAGTGCCGTGATTGACTATCTCAAGGGACTTGGAATCAGGGTATTTTCGAAGCATGAGGCATCCAATGTCGAAGATACCGACCTTGTGGTTTATTCGTCTGCCGTTCCGCATGATAACCCCGAACTGGTCGAAGCGCGCAACCGCCGCATTCCGGTGATCCGCCGTGCAGAAATGCTCGGTGAACTCATGCGCATGAAGTACACGCTTTCGATTGCCGGAACCCACGGCAAGACGACGACGACATCGATTGTCGGCCAGATTTGGGAAGAGGCGGGTCTCGACCCGACGATTATCGTGGGTGGAGTTGTCAAGGGTAAAGGTTCGGGTGCTAAGGTCGGCAAGGGCGACTATTTGATTGCTGAAAGCGACGAATTCGACCGCAGTTTCCTTTCGATGATGCCGTCTTCTGCGATTATCACGAATATCGATGCCGACCACCTGGATACCTACGAAAATATCGAGGACATCAAGGATGCGTTTGTCCAGTTTGCGAACAAGATTCCCTTCTACGGACAGGTGATTGTATGCCTTGACGACCCGAACGTGCAGCAGATTCTGGCCCGCCTCAAGAAGCCTGTGATTACTTACGGCTTTACGCGCCAGGCGAAGTACCGTGTCGATAACCTCCGCTTTGAAAAGGGTTTCCCGGTGTTTGAAATTTTGAACGACGGCAAGAGTCTTGGTGAATTCAAGTTGAAGATTCCTGGTCGGCACAATGTGTTGAATGCGACTGCCGCAGTGGCTCTAGCGATTGAAGAGGGAATTTCTGCCGATGTCGCTCGCAAGGCTTGCGCCGAATTCGAAGGTGTCAAGCGGCGGTTCGAATTTATTGGCGAAAAGAACGATATCCTTGTTTTCGACGATTACGCCCACCACCCGACCGAAGCGACCGCCACCCTGCTCGGTTTCCGCGACGCTTTCCCGGACCGCCGTATTGTTGTTGCTTTCCAGCCGCACCTGTTTACACGTACCCGCGACCAGCACGACGCCTTTGGCGGTGCGTTTGCGAACTGCGATGTACTCCTTGCGACGGACATTTATCCTGCCCGTGAAAAACCAATCGAGGGCGTGACCGGGGCGCTGGTTTCCAACAGTGCAACGGACCGCGGACATCGCGATGCCCGTTTTGTGGGAGACCAGATGAACCTGCTGCCTATCTTGAAGTCGGAACTCAGACCCGGTGATGTCGTTGTCCTGATGGGTGCCGGAAACATCTGGAAACTCGGGGAACGCATCCTCAAGGAATGCATCTAGGAGACTTGCTTGAAGGAACGTAGAACCACATTGCTTGGCCGACGTATCGGTACCAACGAGCGCCTGCGTAAACAGGAACGTGCACGTAAAGTAAGGCACGGGTTTGGATGCGCATGGCATTGGTTCAAGCGCAGGGGATGGATTCTGTGCCTAATCTTCGCTTTCCTTGCGTTCCTTGCGATTCACAACCGCTTCTATTTGCAACGTTTCAACCCGCTGGAGCTGCGTTACTTGCAGTATGTGGAAATCGAAGGGAACCGGATGCTTTCGTGGGAAGACGTGATGCAAAATGCGCAGGTGGAAACCGGAATGCGGATGTCCGAATTGAACGAGGATTCCGTGGCTACGGCACTGACGCAGTTGCCGCTGATCCTTTCGGCGAGTGTCGAAAAGAAGTTCCCGTCGTCGCTTTATATCAAGCTACACGAGGCGTCTCCCGTGTTGACGGTGCTTGAAGGAGGCAAGGCGACCATCTATTCGGAAAAGGGCCTGCCGCTTCCGTATTCGGTGGCGACCGCCATGCGGCTCCCGGTGCTGGAGGCGGAATCGTTAGACAAGGTCAAGATGATGTCGCAGTTCCTGCTTGCCATGCGGAATGCGGACCGTAGGCTTTATGAACGGGTCTCTCAGCTGGCATGGTCCGAGAACGACGCCTGTATCAAGGTTTTCTTCAGGGATACGGGATTTAAGTCGTTATTCCCGGCAAGGAATTGGAACAGGGAACTGTTTGTCCTGTTCAAGGCTGTTGAAAATGGATTTGCTGGCGATTTGCGGTGCGCAGGTGAACTCGATATGAGGTTTTCGGGCTTTGCATACGTAAGGAATTATGACAAGAGGTGCGTCAATGGATGACAATAAACAGGAAAAGAAAAAAGAGGAATACATCTTTGGGCTCGATATCGGGGCTTCCAAACTGAACCTGTTCGTAGGTATCTCGGAAGGCGAAAATGTCCGTGTCGTGGAATGCGGCGATTTCCCGCTCAAGAATGCCGACGAATTCGACTCGGTAGTGGAAACTCTACAGCAGGCGGTCCAGGTTATAGAAAGTTCGACGCGGGTCGATGTCCGGGATGTCTATGTAGGCATTGCAGGCAAGCATGTCCGCTCCTACAGCTTCCAGGGAATTGTAACGCTCCCGACGGGCGAAGTCCGTGAAGAGGATGTCGACAATGTGCAGCGTCAGGCGAGTACCGTGCCGCCTTCGGCAGGGGAAATCATTCATGTGTTTCCCGGCGAGTATTCCTTGGACGAAGAAGAGCATATCCGCAACCCCAAGGGACGTTCGGGACGTCGCCTGGGTGTCGAAGTCCAGGTGGTTACCGCCCGCCAGAATGCCATGCAGAACCTAGGCAAGATTATAAACCGTGCCGGTCTCAATGTGGCCGGTTTCGTGCTGGAACCGCTCGCTTCGGCAAGTTCCGTTCTTACCGATGACGAACGCGAATTGGGGGTTGCCCTGATTGACCTTGGCGCGGGAACGGCCGATGTTGCGGTCTTTGTGAATGATTCCGTACGCTTTACGACTTCCATTGACTATGCCGGGAACGTGATTACGAGCGATATCAGCCGTTGTCTCAATGTCCCGATTTCGCTTTCGAAGGCAGAAGAAATCAAGAAGAAGTTCGGGACATGCTCCATCAACAATTTAATCGAGGATGAAACATTCCCGGTCCCTGCGGTCGGAAACCGTGGAGACGTCCAGTGTTCACGCAAGTTGCTTGCGAACATCATCACGGCGCGCGTGAAAGAAATTTTCAAGATGCTGAACGAGGAACTGAAAAAATACCAGGTGGATTCCATTATCAACGGTGGAATCGTCCTGACGGGAGGCTGCTGCGCCTTGGAGGGCATCGAAGATGTCGCTTGCAGGGTGTTTGAAAAGCCTGTCCGTATCGGTCGCCCCAAAGGGATGAGCGGCATACAGGAAGCTTACCAGAATCCGTCCTATGCGACAGGAATCGGCCTCCTGTACTATGCGAACAAGCAGCACCGTGAAAAGAAGAGGAGCGAAACGAGCAAGATGCAGATCCCGGACACGTTCAAAAAGGGATTCCGTCGTATTCTTGAAATCCTCAGGAAGTATTTATAACAACATCAACACACTCAATATCAGGGAGATAAAAACATGAGTGAAATCGATAACTTCAATTTCGAAGTAAAGTCTCGCATTATGGGCGAGCTTCCGTCTAACAATAATGCAAAAGTCAAGGTGTTCGGCGTCGGCGGTGCCGGCGGCAATACCGTAAACCGCATGAAGGATATGAACATCGAGGGCGTGGAATACTACGCCGTGAATACGGATTCGATGGCGCTTGACCAGAGCAAGGCGGACCATACGATCCAGATTGGCGAAAAGGCGACGCGCGGACTGGGTGCCGGTATGGATCCCACAATGGGGCGCAAGGCTGCCGAAGAGAGCCTCGACCAGTTCAAGGAAGCCATGAAGGATTCCGACATGGTTTTCATCGCGGCCGGCATGGGCGGCGGAACAGGCACGGGAGCAGCTCCGGTCGTTGCGAGCGTGGCGCGTGAACTCGGAATTCTGACGGTGGCCGTGGTGACAAAGCCTTTCCGCTGGGAAGGAAACGCCCGTTCCTCGATTGCTCAGTCCGGTATTGCTGCGCTCCGTGAATGTGTCGATACGATTATCGTCGTCGAAAACAAGAAATTGCTCGGACTCCTCCAGGCCTCGAACCAGAAGGCTACAATGGAAGAAGCCTTCAAGATGGCCGATGAAATCCTGGGCAATGCGGTCAAGAGCATCTGTGGCATCATGTTCCACCATGGCCTTGTGCATGTGGACTTTGCCGATATCCGTAAGGTGATGCTGAAGGGCGGTACCGCCTTGATGGGTACGGGATACGCACAGGGTGAAAATCGCGGCATTATGGCGGCCGATATGGCCCTCGCCTCTCCGCTTCTCGAAGACATCAATATCGAAGGCGCTTCGGGCGTGCTGGTGAATGTGGCTCACGGCGAAAACTATTCCTTGCTCGAACATAATGACGCCATGGACCACATCTACGAAAAGGTGGGCGAAGAAAATAACCCGAATATCATCGTCGGCGACATCACCGATCCGAGCCTTGGAGAAAAGGTCTGCATCACGATTATCGCGACGGGTTGCGGCGGATCTTCCAAGGAAAGCCAGAACCAGTCTATCGACCGCACTAAGGTGGGGCAGTTGCCGCAGGATTTCATTCCGCGTTCAACTATCCAGATGAATTCGACCGTCCAGTCCCAGGCTGCGTCCTTTGCACCTCTGAACGCTGCCCCGACGGCTCCCGTTCAGCCTGCTGTGCAGCCGGCGACTCCGCGCCCGACCGCCGTCAATTTCTTTGCGCAACTCCAGTCCCAGCCTCAGCCCCAGGCGGAAAAGACGACCTCGATTCCGTCTGTCACGGAAACCCAGGTGATGGCTTCGGTGCAGTCATCGGTGTTCGCGGCTTCCGAATATTCGTCTCCGGCGTTTAACGCCAAGACCCCTGCTGAAGAAGTGGTGGTGGCCCATGGTTCCGATACCTCCGAATTTTCTGCCGTTGCGGATGAAGACCGCATGAATGGCGGACGCGGTGGCGTAGAGACCAACAATAGCCTTGGCGGATATGAAACGTCGTCCGTTTCTTGCCGTAACGAATTCGACCAGCCTGCTTATGCTCGTCAAGAGAAGGTGGAATCTACCGTGATGACCTCTTCCCAGGGCGAACCGGAACGCGAGATTGATTACCTTCAGCCCGCTTGGCTCCGTAACGCTCAAGGCAGTATGAACAACTTCTAATATGCTCTTGCTGATAGATTCGGCGAACCTGTCTACGGGACTTATGTCTCGATAGGTTTTACCGGAATTCTCCAAGGAAAAATCACACACACAACGGGTGCGCGAATGCGCGCCTACCACAACACAAGGGATCACCCGGGTCTCCCTGCCTGGGTGGTCCTTTTTATGAAGCGAATGTCGGCATGGACCGCATAAGCTACAAATGGGATGGCCTACGGGAATCCGTTCGAAAATCCGCCTGTTTTTTTATAAATTTAGGATATGAGTATTCGTGCGACCGTATTTTTCTGCGTATCCTTTGTGATGATTGCCCTGGCGGCATCGGAAACGGCTTCGGACGATTCTGCTGCATACAAGGGATATTTCCAGATTGGCACGGATTTTAATTTCGGCTTGAATGGCGGGCCGACCGACCCAACGTTTGCCGTGGATACGACGGAACGCTACGGTGGCA
>FLNZ01002954.1_pt1 | contig 12814 bp, 9 predicted proteins | sample 1140391 | NCBI WGS metagenome assembly FLNZ01 (sample SAMEA3878171, study PRJEB12797) | bioreactor metagenome | biome: Moose rumen | place: Sweden | collected 2011-10
ACAGGCCGGAAGGCCTTTTCAAGACTTATACTCTGAACGGCGCGTGCTTTCTCATAAAGACGGAAGAGTTCCGCAGGGCCGGATGGTTTGACGAACGCTTCTTCTTTACTCCGGAGGATATCGCCCTTGGCCACATGCTCAATAAGATGGGATACTCTGTCTGGGCCGATGCCGATGTGACCATCACGCATCTTGCCGGCGGCTCCGTCCGGGCCATGGAGCAGGCCATAAAACCCGCCCGTGTGCGTGGAAACATGATTTTCTACGGGGAACCTTTCTTCCTCAAATGCTTTATATGGTGTTTTGAATGCATCCGCGCCGGCAAGTATATCTTCCTCCCGCGCTCACCTCGCAATGTAATCATGAGAAACACCGCCCGCAACGTTATGCACTCGGTCTTTTCCGACGTGGCTCCAAAAGAATTGTTCATAAAGTACCGTCCATGAAAAAGGTTCTTTTCATAGTTGTCACATATAACGGGATGCAGTGGCTTGCCCGCTGCCTGGGCTCCATCCCTTCATGGGCCGATATCTACGTGTGGGACAACGCCTCCACGGACGGGAGTGCAGACTTCGTGGCCGATAATTACCCCCCCGCAGTCCTTGTCCGGAACGCCGTGAACGACGGCTTTGCAAAGCCAAACAACGAGGGCTTCAGATATGCCGTGGAGCATGGATATGACTATGTCTATCTCCTCAATCAGGACGCCTGGCTGGAGGAGGGTGCGCTTGAAAAGCTCCTTGCCGCGGCGGAGGCTCATCCGGAGTACGGTCTGCTGAGCCCCATGCAGTACAGTGACGGCTTTCAAGCCATTGATGCCCAGTTCCTTAAAGACAAGACGCCGCCGGCTGCGCACTGGCTCGTCCCCGTGAGTTCGCTCTCGAGGATTGGCCTTTTTGACGAAGTCCTTTTTCCCTTCTGGGGGCAGGACGACGACTGGTGCAACCGCCTTCGCCATGCGGGCCTTGGCATAGGGATAGTGGAGGAGGCGAGGGCCGTGCATGACAGGGCCCTCAGGACGGAGCCTCTCGAGCGCACCGTCCGGCGTAATTACTATACGGGATCTCTCGTGCGGCTTGCCGATGTGAATCGCCCGCTGTGGGAGAGTTTTCTCTATGTAGTTGCATTCACTTTCGTCAAGGCCGTTAAATACCGCAGTTTTCTGCCATTCAAGTATTTTTGTCAGATTTTGTCATGTCTTCCAAGGATAAGGGAGCATCGGCGCGCTATTTGATTATCTCCGCAAAGTTTGTATATTTGTAGGATTTAAGAAAATAGCACTGTATGGCAATAGGTGATGTACTGAAAAAAGTATTCGGCTCCAAGAGCGACCGCGACATGAAGGCCGTGAAGCCGATACTTGAAAAGATTCTCGGTATTTATCCCGAAATAGATAATCTTTCAAATGACGAGCTCCGCGCCCGCTGCAACGCCCTGCGTGAAAGGATTGCAGATGTGGAAAAACCCTTCGAGGACAGGATAGCGGAAATAAAGGAGCAGCTCTCCGGAGAACTGCCCGTAGATGAAAAAGTGGCACTGGCATCCGAGAGCGACAAACTTGTGAAGGACGAGGACGAGGCCATTGAGAAAATCCTCATGGAAGTTCTTCCCGAGGCATTTGCAATAATGAAATCCACAGCCCGCCGCTTCGCCGGGAACGAGACTGTGGAGGTCACCGCATCGGAGTTTGACAAGAACCTTGCCGCAGCCGGCAAGGACTTCCTTGAAATCCGGGGCGACAAGGCCATCTGGCGCAATCACTGGATTGCCGGAGGCAACGAAATCACCTGGGACATGGTTCACTACGACGTCCAGCTCATCGGCGGCATTGTCCTGCATCAGGGAAAGATTGCCGAAATGGCAACCGGTGAAGGTAAAACCCTCGTGGCAACCCTCCCCGTGTTCCTCAACGCCCTTGCCGGGAAGGGCGTCCACGTCGTTACCGTGAACGACTACCTCTCCAAGCGAGACAGCGAGTGGATGGGCCCTCTCTATGAGTTCCACGGCCTTTCCGTAGACTGCATAGACAAGCACCAGCCCAACTCCGATGCCAGGAAAGCGGCATACGAGTGCGACATTACCTTCGGCACCAACAACGAGTTCGGTTTCGACTACCTCCGCGACAACATGGCAACCCGCGTGGGAGACCTTGTGCAGCGCAAGCACCACTACGCCATAGTGGACGAGGTGGACTCCGTTCTCATCGACGATGCGCGTACCCCGCTCATCATCTCCGGCCCTATGGAAAAGGCGTCAGGAGACGAGCAGTTCATGGAATATCGGCCCTATGTCGAGAATCTCTACAACAAGCAGAGGGCCCTTGTGAACACTACCCTCAATGAGGCCAAGAAGCTCATAGCCGCTGGCAATGAAAAGGACGGAGGTCTCCTTCTTTTCCGCTGCTTCAAGGGCCTGCCGAAGTACCAGCCTCTCATTAAATTCCTCTCGGAGCCCGGAATGAAGGCCCTCATGCAGAAGACGGAGGCATATTACCTTCAGGACAACGAGCGTGAGATGCCTGTCGTTACCGACGAGCTTTACTTTGTAATAAATGAGGTGCTCAACTCCGTTGACATGACCGACAAGGGCCATGATACCCTTGCCGGAAGCGTGAACGATCCCAATTTCTTCGTGCTGCCGGATATGGGCAGCGCCATTGCCGAAATCACGAATGACGCAAGTCTCAGCGCTTCTGAGAAGGCAGAGAAGAAGGACGCCCTCATGGAGGACTTTTCACTCAAGAGCGAGCGTGTGCACACCGTAATCCAGCTCCTCAAGGCATATGCAATGTTCACCAAGGACGTGGATTACGTCATCGTGGACAACAAAGTAAAGATAGTTGACGAGTCCACCGGCCGTATTATGGAGGGCAGGCGCTGGTCCGACGGCCTGCATCAGGCGGTCGAGGCAAAGGAAAACGTGAAGGTTGAGGCCGCAACGCAGACTTATGCCACCGTCACCCTGCAGAACTACTTCCGCATGTATCACAAGCTCGCCGGCATGACCGGTACGGCAGAAACCGAGGCAGGGGAGTTCTGGGACATCTACAAGCTCGATGTTGTGGTCATTCCCACCAACCGTCCCGTCATCCGTGACGACCAGGACGATATCATCTACAAGACAAAGAAAGGCAAATTCAACGCCGTCATAGACAAGGTGGTCGAGCTCTCCAATGCAGGCAGGCCCGTCCTGGTTGGTACGACAGACGTTGAAACGTCGGAACTGCTCGCCCGCATGATGAGAATCCGCGGCATCCACGCCAATGTACTCAATGCAAAAGAGCACGCCCGTGAGGCCGAAATAGTGGCTCAGGCCGGCCAGAAGGGCAAGGTGACAATAGCCACCAACATGGCGGGCCGTGGAACGGACATCAAGCTTACCCAGGAGGTGAAAGACGCCGGCGGTCTTGCCATCATAGGCACTACGAGGCACGACAGCCGCCGCGTAGACCGCCAGCTCCGCGGCCGTGCAGGCCGACAGGGAGACCCCGGAAGCTCCTGCTTCTACATTTCCCTTGAAGACGACCTAATGCGAAAGTTCGGCTCCGAGCGCATCGCCGGCGTGGTGGATAAACTTGGAATGAAGGATGACGAGGCCCTTGTCTCCGGAATGCTTTCAAAGAGCATAGAGAGTTCCCAGAGAAAGGTTGAGGAAAACCACTTCGGCTGGCGCAAGCGCACCCTCGAGTACGACGATGTGATGAACTATCAGAGGGAGGCAGTCTATGCCCGCCGCCGCAACGCCCTTTCCGGAGAAAGGATAGAGATTGACGTAAGAAACATGATGGAAGACACTGCCAACATCCTCGTCCAGCAGGCCGAAGGAATGCCCTTCGAGGCTTTCGAGGAGCTCGTGATGGCAAAGCTCTCCATGGACCTTGGCTTTGACGAATCCTTCTATGCCGATGCAAAGCCCCAGGACATAGCGGATAAACTCACCGCCCATATGCAGGAGGTGTATGAGCGCCGTATGAATACCATGGTGGAGAAAGTGAACCCCGTCATAAAGACCGTTTATGAGAAACAGGGGTCCATGTACGAGAACATCGCCATTCCAATCTCCAACGGCAAGCGCCAGCTCACACTTTCCGTGAATCTCAAGAAGGCTTATGAAACGGAAAGCCGGGAAATCGCGAAGGCCCTTTCCCGCAGCATCATCCTCTATTATATAGATGATTACTGGAAGCAGCACCTGCGTGACATGGATGACCTCCGTCAGAGCGTGCAGAACGCCACTTACGAGCAGAAAGACCCTCTGGTGGTTTACAAGCTTGAGAGTTACAACCTCTTCACCGATATGCTTGAGAACCTCAACGAGCATGTCCTGAGCTTCCTGCTTCGCGCATTCATCCCTTTGAGGGATGCCGCCGACGCCCGTGAAGCCCGTCCCGCCCAGCAGCCCCGCAGGAACCTCCAACAGATGCACCAGACAGACCCTTCGAGGCTCACTACCAACGGCGAGCAGGCCTCCCGCACTCCCGTCACCGTAGTGAAACAGGTTGGCAGAAACGACCCCTGCCCCTGCGGCAGCGGGCTAAAATACAAGAATTGCCACGGAAAGAATTCATAATTTTTTATTTGCCCGGTTTTGTCCGGGCATTTTTTATATGTTGAAAAGTTTGTGAATAAAAATGCCGGCACCCATTTGAACCAAATTTTTAAATAACTACTTTTGTAAAACATTTCTCACTATGACAAATAAACAGCAAGCCATCTATGATGCCCGCACCCTGGGGACGGGCAAGATGTTGACACTTGGCCTCCAACACATGTTCGCAATGTTCGGGGCCACGGTTCTGGTCCCGGTAATCACCGGTCTTTCGATGAGCGCCACTCTCCTTTTCGCCGGACTTGGGACGCTCATTTTTCATTTACTCACCAAGATGAAGGTCCCGGCATTCCTAGGAAGTTCCTTCGCTTTTCTCGGGGGCTACGCAGCGGTGGTCTCGATGGGAGAAGCCCAGGGTCTCACCAGCGTTCAGTCTTTGCCTTATGCCTGCATCGGAGTTTTCTCGGCAGGCATTATTTATTTCATCCTGGCGGGACTGTTCGCCGCCTTCGGTGCAAAGAAGGTGATGAGATTCTTCCCTCCCATCGTGACGGGCCCCATCATCATCGCTATAGGCCTCACCCTCAGCGGCAGCGCAATCCAGAACTGCAACAACAACTGGTGGATAGCCCTGCTTGCAATTGCAATAATAATTGTTTGCAACATCTGGGGCAAAGGCATGATTAAAATCATCCCCATCCTTCTGGGTGTTCTGGGTTCATACATAGTGGCGGCCTGCTTCGGCCTGTGCGATTTCTCAGCGGTAAAGGATGCCGCGTGGGTGGGCGTGCCCTTCCACTGGGAAAATACGGCCTTCCACGTGTTCAAGGATCCCAACTGGGGGCTTGTGGTGAGCGCTGTCATAGCGATTGTTCCCATCTCTCTTGCAACGATGATGGAGCATATCGGCGACATGTGCGCCATTTCCTCCACTACCGGAATAAACTATCTTGAGGATCCCGGCCTGCACCGTACCCTGATGGGCGATGGCCTTGCAACCATGCTGGCATCCCTTTTCGGCGCTCCTGCAAATACAACTTACGGAGAGAACACCGGCGTTCTCAACCTTACAAAAGTGTATGACCCCCGTGTCATCAGAATAGCCGCCGTCTTTGCCATCATCCTTTCCTTCTGCCCCAAGTTCAGCGCCCTTATAAGCTGTATGCCCGCAGCAACCATCGGCGGCGTTTCACTGGTGCTTTACGGTATGATATCGGCAGTGGGTGTGCGCAACGTGGTTGAGAACCAGGTAGACTTCACCAAGAGCCGCAACGTCATTATCGCAGCCCTCATACTGGTCCTTGCGATTGGCATCAAGTACGGTGCCGGCGACGCCATCAACCTTGGATTCACTTCCCTCAGCGGTCTTGCGGTGGCTGCTCTCACCGGCGTCATCCTCAACGCAATCCTTCCCGGCAAGGACTACGAGTTCGGCTCGAACGAGAAAGGCGACAAGGCGGTAGACTTCGAGATTAACCCTTCACTCAGGAAATAACCCTTTATTATATTAACCCATAAACTACGTTTTATGTCCAAAAAAATCATCCTTGCTGCCTTGGCAGCTCTCGCTTTCGGCCAGATAGCCGGGGCTCAGACAAACTTCCAGACCTTCTACGATTTCGGCAAGAATCGCGGTCATTTCACCACCACCCTGGAGGGCTTCTACAATGATAATTGGGGAAACACCTTCTTCTTCATCGACTACGACTTCAACGACAAGAACGAGAAAAACGTTAACCAGGGAGTGAGCGGAAGCTACATGGAGATAGCCCGCTGCCTTAATTTCTGGCAAGATACGGCCCTGGCCCCCCTCAGCCTTCATGTCGAATATAACGGTGGCGTGGGCTTCCATAACCAGAACTTCCTCTTCGGCGTGGACTGGTTCCTCCACAGCAAGGATTTCAGCAACACCCTTAACCTCAAGCTTCTCTACAAGACTTTCAACAACGGCGCAAGTTCAGACGTTCCCGTCCAGTTCACCGTGGTCTGGGGCATGCAGGATCTGTTCGGCGTGAAGGGCCTTCGCTTCAGCGGCTTTGCCGATCTATGGGGTGAAAACGTCATCAACTTCATGGAAGGCCTTGACAAGACCGCAAAATTCGTGTTCCTCTCCGAGCCTCAGATCTGGTATAACATAGGCCAGCACTTCGGCGTTCCCAACTTCAACATCGGCGGCGAGGTTGAGATTTCCTGCAATTTTGCCGGCTACAACGGCTTCTACGTGCGTCCCTGCCTCGGTACGAAGTGGATCTTCTAGCATAGGAGGACAGCCTCATGAAACCTGCATTTGAAAAACTGTTCGGCTTTGACTCTGCAAAGCACAATGTGAAAACGGAGATACTTGCCGGTATCACCACTTTCCTCACAATGGCCTATATTCTGGCCGTGAATCCCGGCATCTTCAGCGCCCTTCCCGGCATGCCAGCCGGCAGCGTATTTACCGCCACCGCCCTTGCCGCCATCATAGGTACGCTGGTGATGGCCCTTTATGCCAAGAAGCCTTTTGCCCTTGCTCCCGGCATGGGTCTCAATGCCTTCTTTGTGTATACCGTATGCCTGGGCATGGGATACAGCTGGCAGTTTGCACTCACGGCTGTACTGCTTGAAGGTGTGCTCTTCATTATCCTTACGCTTACCAAAGTGCGTTCGTGGCTCCTGAATGCCATTCCCGGAACCCTCAAGAAGGCTATCGGCGCAGGTATAGGCCTCTTCATCGCCTTCATCGGCCTGCAGAACGCAGGTATCATCATCAATAACGATGCTACGCTGGTGTCTCTGGGCCACATCACCGAAGGAACTGCCCTTCTTGCCATGATAGGCCTGTTCATAACAGCCGGCCTTGTGATGGCAAAGGTGAGGGGAGGCATGCTCTGGGGCATCCTGGCAACCACCGTCATCGGCCTCTTTATAAAGGATCCTGCAACGGGCGAGGCAATCACCAAACTTCACGGCGTGGTTTCCCTTCCCGAGAGCGTAAGCCCCATATTCTGCAAGTTCGAGTGGAACCAGATCCTCAGTCTGGACATGCTGGTGGTGGTATTCACCTTCCTGTTCATTGACATGTTCGACACCATGGGCACCATTATCGGCGTGCATCAGGGAGCAGGACTTGTGCCGGAAGGAAACCGCCGCGACGACATCCCCGACATGGAGAAAATGTTCCTTGCCGATTCAATTGCCACCGTTTGCGGCGCCTGCCTCGGTACTTCCACCACTACCACCTATGTAGAGAGCGCATCCGGCGTTGGCGAAGGCGGCAGAACAGGCCTTACAGCCCTTTCTACGGCTGTTTGCTTCATTCTGGCCCTCTTCTTCAGCCCGCTGTTTCTGGCCATCCCCGGTGCAGCGACGGCACCCGCGCTCATCATTGTGGGCGTCATGATGATGGGTTCGGTCGCCCGCATTCACTGGGACGACTACTGCAAGGCAATCCCTGCATTCCTCACCATCATCCTCATGCCGGTTGCATACAGCATCTCCGACGGAATTCTCATCGGCGTAATATCCTATGTTCTCTGCCATGCGGTTGCAGGCAAGTTCAAGGACATTTCAATTACAATGTGGATTCTTGCGGTGCTGTTCGTATGCAAGTACATCTTCATATAGAAGAGCCTGCACATAATAAATAACCGCCCCGGTCCGGGGCGGTTATTTATTTATCCTCTGTCTTTATTGTGGTAGTTCGGTTTACGGGAAGTGAGAAAGCAATTCCCTGGCCATCCTCGTGAAGACCATTTTCTTTATATATGGCCTGGAGAACGGCATCCTTGATTTCGGCGGGAACAAGGGTGAAAACCAGTTCCTTATCGGGCTGGATGGTTAGGCCGAAGAACTCCTCGCTTTCAGGATTTGCACTGCCGCGACCGCGAAGTATGGTGCCGCCGCGTGCCCCCGCTGCCCTGGCCGCTTCCACTACGTTCTGTGAGAAGCCTGCGTTAACTATGCATACTACGAGTTCGAATTTCTGTTCCATTATGCTTCGTCTTTAACAGTTCTTTTATCATTCGCGAGGAATCCGTAAACGAGGGTTCCTATAACGCTTGTAAGCTTGATTGTGAATGCGACGCCCTTGTAGCTTTTGCCTTTTTTGAAAGTTTCATCCAGCTCCGTCATGAGCATTGGAGCTTCATCGGCCCTCACAACGCTTGTAAGAAGGGTTTTGGGCTGCTCTGCAATGCCCAGATAGCTTAGGATGAGGTGAGTAGTGCCTTTTGCCGGCATGCTGAACTGCATGTTTGCCTGGTGCTGCTGGATAAGGTTGGCATAGTAGGCCGCCTTCTCATTGTGAACTATGGCCATGAGAAGTTCCAGCTTCATGGGTGCTATATTTCTGGATTCAGCCATAAATTATTCGAAGTAAATGATTTGGTCGTCGGAGGCGGCAAGGATGCGGCGCATGGCCTTGGCCGAGCGTGTGCGCACGCTCATAACAGACTTGAAGCCCAGCGACTGAATGGTGATAAGTGGAGTCATGGCGACCATTGCAACCACGCCGAACGCAAAATCCAGCACCTGGCTTTCTCCCTGCATGGTGCAGCATGCGCCTATTACGAGGGGAAGGATGAAACTGGAGGTGAGGGGACCGGAAGCAACGCCGCCGGAGTCAAACGCGATGGCGGTGTAAAGCTTGGGGACAAAGAATGAGAGCCCAAGCGAAATGATATATCCTGGAATGAGGTAGTACAGCACCGAGAAACCGAAGTATACGCGAATGACCGAAAGGCCGATTGAAATGCCCACGCCAAGCGAGAGGGCGGTCATCATCTGTCTCTTCGTGACTTCTCCCTGGGTGATTTCCTGCACCTGGTTGTTGAGGACGTGCACCGCAGGCTCTGCCAGTACCACCACCATGCCTATGATGAATGCGAATCCTATGATGATGGCAGGATTCTGTGCCGACAGCTGGATGCCAATTTGGAATCCGATAGGCATGAACGCCATTTCCACTGCTGCGAGGAACAGCACGAGGCCAACGAAAGTGTAAATGATGCCGAAGATGATTTGCGTAATCTTCGCGGCGGGGAGCCTGAGCACTGCAAACTGGAGGATGAAGAAGAAAATCACAACCAGCGCCAGCGACTTGCCCACATCGGCCATGGTGTCCAGAAACAGGGCGTCCACGCCCTCTTCAAGTATCATTTCCATTGAATAGTCGGGAACGGTGTATTCAAGGTTTCCGCTGGAGAACATGGAAAGGATGAGTACGGCTATGATGGGGCCCACGGAGCACAGGGCGATGAGGCCGAAACTGTTCTCGCTGGCTCCGCGCCCCCCCACCGTGAGCGCTATTCCAACGCCCAGGGCCATGATGAACGGAACGGTGATGGGCCCGGTTGTTACGCCGCCCGAGTCAAAGGACATGGAAAGGAGCGCGCCGCCGCCGTTCTCTATGAGCAGTGCCGCCAGTGCGAAAAGCATCAGGTAGAAGAACAGCAGGATGGAGGTGAGGTCTGCGTGGAAGAGTATTTTGGCAACCGCTATTACAAGAAGCAAACCTACTCCGAGGCCCACCGTTGCGATGAGGACGGTGCCGTTCATTACTGCGCTCACCTGCGCTGCAAGGACGGAAAGGTCCGGCTCCGCGATGGTTATCATAACCCCCATTGCGAAGCATACGACGAGGAGGAGCCCAAGCTTCTTTGAAGAGGTAAGACCTTCCCCTATATACTGTCCCATTGGCGTCATTGCCATGTCGGCCCCAAGGTTGAAAAGGCCTATCCCCAGAATGAGAAGTATAGCTGCGCCCAGAAATACATAAATATCATGGGCCGATATATTGACCCACGGGGTGAGCGACAACGCCAGGACTATAAGGCTTACGGGCAATACGGAAACCAGGGATTCCTTAAGTTTCTCCGAGAGCGATGAACCGATGTCCTTGAAAACGGAAAGGTTTAGTTTCATGGACACAAAAGTACAGAAAATTTTTTTATTATCCGTTCGAATACTCCCGTAAAATGTCAATCACTTAACTTAATGCCGCCAAGGGCGCGGATCCGGTCAAGTATGCGCATTACGGCAACGGAGCGCTCCGGGAAATTGATTTTACTCTCCTGCCCCGCCTGCACGCAGTCGATGAACTCCTTGAATTCCCAGTAGTAATCGTCGTGATTGTCCTGCACCGTGAGGTCTGTGGCCATGCTTCTTTCACCTCTGCCGGAGGATGGGGCGCCATGGGGGTACCAAAGTACCTGCCTGCAGATGTGCACCTGATCCAGAATCAGGTTGCCGTTTTCTCCCGCTATTTCGGTGGGGAGGAAAGAATCGGCAATCTTGGACCATGAGACCTGCGCCTCCATGCCGGGGTATTTGAATATTGCCTGGCCCTGAAGGTCTGTGCGCCCATGCCCCGGAATGTCATATGGCGTAATGCCGGCCGATATTTCTTCCGGTTCCCCAAACAGTGCAACCATGGGCCAGATGGTGTAGATGCCCACGTCCATCAGTGCACCGCCGGCGCAAAGCGGGTCGAACGAAGAGGCTACCTTTCCGGCCTTGAGGGCGTCATACTTTGATGAATATTGGCAAAACGAGGCGTTATAACGGCGGATTGCTCCCACTTCCGGTAATTGTTTAACCACTTTCCTGAAATTGGGACTGAGCGTGGAAATCATCGCCTCCATGAGGATGACGCCGCTGCGGCGGGCCGATGCAACCATTTCTTCGGCCTCGGCCGCATTTGAAGAGAGCGGCTTCTCGCAGATTACGTGCTTCCCGGCTTCCATGCACTCAACGGCAATTGCCGCGTGGGTATGGTTGGGGGTGCCTATGTAGACGGCATCTATATCGGCCCTTAGCATTTCCTCAAGGCTGGTGAAAACCTGCGGAATGCCATGGGAGGCGGCAAATGCCTCTGCGGTTTCGCGCTTCCGTGAACATATTGCGGTTGCGTGGAAACGAGAGTCCTGCACGGCCCCTTTAAGCACCCAGTCCGTGATTCGGCCGGTGCCCACGAGCCCAAAATTAACGCTATCTTTCATGTTTCAAAGGTAGCGAATCCTCCCGGCTTTTGCAAGCGTGGAGGTAAATCGGTCTTCGCCCTCCCTGAGGCTGTGCCATAAGGCTCAAACTGCATGCAATAAGCAGTGCTGAAACAAAGATTTTTTTTCATGATTTATGTTATAGTTAGCAGGTGTATCGGCCCCCAAAAATACGGCCGGCGTTCATATTCTCAAGCCCCATGCCAAAACATAAATTTCCAGTCAGCAAAAATATGCATGTCCGTTCAAAGATAAACGCAAGTTTTTCTTCGGCGAATATTCAAAAAAATTTTAACTTTGTGAAAACTTATAGCCGATGAAAGCCAATACCATACTTTGCGCATGTACCATTTTTATCGCATTCTGTGCGTGCTCAAGCGTGAACGACAGCGCGCTCATTCAGGATTCCGGGGCAATAAGCGCATGGACGCCGGCAGGAGACCATATCCGCACGGAATGGGCGGCCTGTGTCAATCCCGCCGCGCCGCTGCCCGAATATCCCCGTCCCCAGCTTGAGAGGAACGAATGGCGCTCGCTCAATGGCCTTTGGGACTATGCCATCGGCCCCGGGGATGGAGAAAACATGCCGGATGCCGAGGGTAAAATCCTTGTGCCATTCTGCGTTGAGTCGTCCCTGTCCGGAGTTGGCAGGAGGCTGGGCCCCGATGAGGCGCTTTGGTACCGCTGCTCCTTCAACGTGCCCAAGGCATGGAAAGGAAAGCAGGTATGGCTGAATTTCGGCGCCATAGACGCATACGCCAGTCTTTGGATAAACGGGAAAAACGTCAACATAGAGACCACGGAATACTCATCCTCCCAGGTAAACATAACTTCCAGCCTTAACGCGAAAGGGCCTCAGGAGCTTGTCCTGAAGGTTACGGATCCCTCCGATGCGGAGATTCATCCCCGCGGCAAGCAGGTGACAGACAACGGTGGAATATGGTACACTCCCGTTTCCGGTATATGGCAGAGCGTTTGGCTCGAGCCCACGGAGGATGAAGCCCATATAACCACTTATTCCGCCATGGCGGAGGGCATTGAAGGCAGGATGAATCTCAGTGCAACGGTGGAAGGCGCAAAGGAATGGGACGAGGTGGAATTCACCCTCTCCCGGGACGGGAAAAAGCTCGCGTCGTCAAATTGCAGTGCCGATGGGGAAGCATCCGTAAAGATAGATAATCCCGCGCTCTGGAGCCCTGAGAATCCTGCACTCTATGACCTTGAAATTGCCCTTGTTCGTGATGGAAAAGTCATTGACCGGGCGGGTGGCTATGCCGCCTTCCGGG
>FLNZ01004143.1_pt1 | contig 12738 bp, 7 predicted proteins | sample 1140391 | NCBI WGS metagenome assembly FLNZ01 (sample SAMEA3878171, study PRJEB12797) | bioreactor metagenome | biome: Moose rumen | place: Sweden | collected 2011-10
CGGTGAGGCCTATTTCATGGTAGCCAAGGATAAGAGTCGTCAGTTTGTGGTGCACACCCCGCAGGGAGATGTGAAGGTGTATGGAACCGAGTTTGTGGTAAACACTCGTCATATACCTAACGAGAACAACGAAAATGAGATGGACGGAACGTCCGACGGTACCACCACCGTTGTCTTGGTGAGCGGCCGTATAGGATTCACTTCAGCCAATGGAATGGAGACGATACTCAAGCCTGGCCAGAAGTTATCCTTCCATAATAACCAGCTGTCTGTCAAGGAGGTTGATGTCGCATCTTATGTTGCTTGGAATGAGGGAGAGTTTGTCTTTGCCGATACCCCTCTTGAGGATCTTATCGCTACGATGAGTCGTTGGTATCAGGTGGATGTGGAGTTTGCCAATGAGGAAGCACGACACATGCTGTTCACCGGTACCATCGACCGTTATGGTTCGGCAGATGTTATTCTGCATAGTATCAGTAAGGTGACAGGGCTGGTGATAGAGAAGAAAGGAAATCATGTGATTATAAAATAGAATTATTAACTTAACATTTAAAGGAAGATGAGAGAAACCATCAGGAAATTCCTTGTGTTACTGTTGCTGTTCATGGCGAGTCTGGCCTTCATGCCGTCTGCCGCCCAAGCACAGATAACCAAGAAAGTGACCATGAATCTGGTTCAGGTACCCATCAAAGACTTTTTCAATGCAGTGAAAGCCCAGACAGGTTTGAATTTCATTATGAAGTCAAGTGACAAGAACGGTTTGCGTATTACTGTTAACGCCAAAGACAAGCCTGCTTCAGAGGTGCTTACGGAAACACTGCATCAGATAGGATGCATGTATGAGGTGGAGGATGGCTATGTGACAGTTACCGATATGCCCAGTGGGGATGTCAGGCCGGTGTCAACCCGTCATCTGACCGGTTATGTGACGGATACAGACGGTCAGCCGTTGCCCGGTGCTTATGTCATTATCAAAGGCACCCGGCAAGGAGCTGTCACTAATGAGGAAGGTTTTTACGATTTTACTTTACCTAACGGAACGGTCACATTGGTGTTCAGCTATGTGGGTATGAGTGACAAGGAGGTAACCTATACGGGAAGAGGAGACGTGAGGAAGAATGTCACCTTACGCTCAAATACGGATATCGAGGAAGTGGTGGTTACCGGTTATAATATGGTGGAACGCCGGAAACTGACCAGTTCTGTCACCTCCCTGAAGGCTGAGGAGATACTCCGTCCAGGTATCTCCAGTTTAGACCAGATGTTGGAAGGACAAGTTCCCGACATGATCTTCATGAACAACTCTGGTGAGGTGGGAACAGTGCCCCGTCTGCGTATCCGCGGTACCAGTACGCTCATCGGTAACCGTGAACCTTTGTGGGTGCTCGACGGTGTCGTGCTGCAAGACCCTGTCAGCGTCAGTCCGGAGGAACTCAACAACCCAGACTATATCAATCGTATCGGTAATGCCATCGCAGGAATCAACCCGCAGGATATCGACCGAATTGATGTCTTGAAGGATGCTTCAGCTACCGCCCTCTATGGTGCCAAGGCTGCCAACGGTGTGATCGTTGTTACCACCAAACGCGGACATGTAGGTAAGCCGGTCATCAGTTATAATATGACAACCTCTTTAAAAGCCCGTCCACGTTATACAGACCGTAAGATCGACTTGATGAACTCTCAGGAGAGGGTCAGCTTCTCTAAGTATCTGGTGCAGAACGGATACAACTTCGGCAACAACACCGATCTGGTTGGTTATGAGCATATCATGCAGCAGTTCTTCGGCGGAAGCATCGATTATAATGAGGTGATACGTCAGACGGAAGAACTGGAGATGATGAATACCGATTGGTTTAAAGAACTGACACATGATGTTTTGTCAACCTCCCACAGTGTCAGTCTGAGCGGTGGTTCGGAGAATGCCCGCTATTATGGGTCTGTGGGCTACACACGTGACAATGATGTCATCCGTGGTAACAAGAACGAGCGATACACAGTTGCCATGAATGTGGACGCTACCCTCTCGAAGGTATTCTCTACGCAGTTTGGTATCACCGGTAATGTGAATAAACGTGAGTATAACCAGTCGGAGTTGGCCCCCATGGACTATGCTTATCATACCAGCCGTGCCATCCCTGTTAGAGATGCCATAGGAGAATATGCTTATTATATGCGGTTCAACGGCACCTATGGCGGATACTATCAGTTCAATATGATGAACGAGCTGGAGAACTCATACAACCGTCAGGAGGGGAACACCCTGCAAGCCAACTTCACTCTGAACGCTAACATCACCAGTTGGCTGAAGGCTCGTCTGATAGCTGCTTATCAGGTATCTTCCACTAATCAAGAGTCGTGGTGGGGCGAACGCACCTTCCATGTGGCTGGCATGCGTGGCAGTGAATATGGTGTACCTGCTCCCAGTGGTGAGAACTCCCGCAGTTATCTCCCCTACGGCGGAGAGTTGACGCAAAACAACTACCGTGATAACAACTACATGGCACGTCTGCAGTTTGACTTCAATAAGTTCATGGATGCCAACAGGAATCATAACGTCAGCGCGACATTAGGTTTTGAGGCATCGTCCGACAAATATAAAGGTTCTGGCATCACCTCTCGTGGATATTACGAAGACCGCGGCCGTCAGTTCTCTGCAACAACACTCGATAGTTATCCCTATTTCAAAAACTGGCTGGAGAGCAATGCTTATCCAACAATTACGGATAATCTGACCAACCTGTTGTCTGCCTATGCCCTGATTAGTTATTCGTATAAGAACTTCTTTACGATAACAGCCAATACTCGTATAGATGGTTCCAACAAGTTCGGTGACCGCTCCAACGAGAAACTGCTACCTATATGGTCAGTATCTGGAAATTACAATCTCTCGGAGCACAGTTTCCTGAAACGCGACTGGATTGATTTTGTGATGCTGAAAGCCTCTTACGGTTATCAGGGAAACATGTTGGAGGGGCAGTCGCCGCAGATGATTGTCAAGCAGCTGCCGATGGATGCACTCTATAATGAGTTACTTTCAGAGGTGAGTATCTACCCGAATCCTAACCTGCGTTGGGAGAAGACACAGACATGGAATGTAGGATTGTCATTCTCCGTGTTTGACAGACGACTGCAGATGGAGGCGGAAGCCTATTATAAGAAGACCAAAGACGCTTTTCTCTTGAAGGATATCTCAAGTGTGAACGGTATGAGTCAGTACTACGTGAATTCCGGCGACATCACCAACAAAGGATATTCCCTTTCACTCACTGCCGTTCCCGTAAGGTTCAAAGACTTCAGTTGGACCTTATCTACATCTTTCTCAAAAATTTTCAACGAACTGAAGACCTTGCCCGGACAAGACCAATACGACCTGAGCCAGTATCTCAGCGGAAACGCACTGATTGCCGGCAAGCCGGTAGGAACGTTCTACAGTTATAAGTTTGTGGGACTGAGTCCGAAAGATGGCATGCCACTTTTCGATGACGGTGAGGAACATGCAGCTGAACTGGTGAACATGACGAAATATCAGTTCTATACCACTATCCTTGATGAGAGCGGAAGTCGTGAGCCGACCATGTCGGGAACTATCAATAATACCATCCGTTACAAACAGTGGCGACTGAATGGTGTGCTGAACTATAGCATCGGATCAAAGGTACGTCTGTTTAAGATGTTCACCAGCTCCAGTTATATCCCCTCAGAGAATATCAATAAGGAACTGGTTAACCACTGGTCAAAGCCAGGTGATGAATTAATCACAAATATTCCCAATCCTGTAGCCATGTCTACATTACATTGGAGTCGCCGCAATACGAGTATCCCTACTGTTGCCAGTAATTTATTTGATGAATATAATTACTCCAACCATCGGGTGGTAAGTGGTAATTACCTGAAACTCGCCACTCTCTCTCTCACATACGAGTTTGATCGCAGCATCTTATCTAAATGGGGCTTGGGTCGCTTGGCACTGAACCTTACCGGTACGAACCTATATACTTTCTGCTCGGGCAAGTTAAAGGGACAGACACCTCAACAGGGTGGCTTCTCGGAGATTCAGTTGACAGACCGTCCTCAATACACTGTTGGTCTTAACATTCAGTTCTAGTTAATCGTTAAATAGAAACAGTAGAAAATGATGATTTATAAGAATATATATAATGAAGTGAAGAAAGCAGGGAGTATCTCTTTGATCCTAATATTCCTGACACTTTCACTGACTGCTTGTGGCGATTTCCTGGAGGAATATTCACAAGATACAGCATATGTACGTAGCTATACTGACCTTGATGAACTGTTATTAGGTAGTGGATATATACCCACCGGAATACCTACGAATATAGCAGAGACCGAAGGTCTTTATGTAGGACAGCAACCTTATTACTATCCTTACATACATCTTATGGCCGATGAGGTGGACTATAATATTGTTGCTACAACAGAAGCAAATATAACCAACGGTAATCCTGCCGAGGTCTATTTCGGTTATTATACTTGGCAACAGCTGGTAGGCATCAGCTCTGACGGAACAGAGCAGCGTACTGAAGACAGTGACTGGAAACGTATCTATAAGCATATCAATATCTGTAATATGGTGATAGCCACCATCGATGATATGGAGGCGAAAACCAGTGAGGAGCTGGAGAAACAACGTGTGAAAGGTGAGGCTTACTTCCTGCGTGGCGCTTACTATTTCACGTTGGCAAACCTATACGGAAAACCGTATAACCCACAGACCGCCGCATCAGACTTGGCTGTTCCCATCAAACTGACAGAGTTTATCGAGGATGAACTGTTCCAAAGAAACACGGTGGAGGAGGTCTATAACCAAGCCATCAGCGATCTGAAGGAAGCTGAACAGCTGTTGGAGGGTACTACCCGCAAGAGTTATTACCGTGCCAATGCCACTTCTGCAAAACTGTTGCTCAGTCGCGTCTATCTATACAAACAAGATTGGGAGAATGCAATAAAGTACGGACAGGCTGTCATCAATGCCGGAGACAATAAACTGGAAAACCTGAATACCATGAGTGCTGCTTACTTCCTGAATACCGAATTGCCGGAGGTAATCTTCACGATGGGTAACGGCGGTTTGCGAAACACGCTCAACAGTGGGGGACAGGCCTTCAGCATCACCCGGGATTTCTTCAGTATCTACAATGATCCCGCTGACTTGCGGACGACCTATTTTGTGCAGATGAGTGCCAGTTATAATTATCCTGAATACGTAAAAGGTGGAGCAAGGAGCGACCAGTCTCGTTCTTCTCTTTCCACCAACTTCTTGCTTCGTACGGCAGAGGCATATCTGAATGTCGCTGAGGCTGCCGCATACAAAGGGGATACCCAAACAGCTCTCCAGGCTCTGAATACACTTCGTAAGAACCGTATCAGCACTTCTGGATACAGTGATATAACGGCGAGCAACTCTGAACTGATCAACTTTATTCGAGACGAGCGTGCCCGTGAACTGTGTCTGGAAGGACACCGTTGGTTTGACCTGCGTCGCTATGCCGTAAATACTGTTCAACCTTACGTGAAAACCATTCGCCATAACTACACCACGATGAATTACCAATACAGCTATGCTACGTGGAGTTATCAGTGGGTGGCAACACAATCACGCTTCTATGAGCTCAAGACCGACGAGTCGGCTAACACACTGCCAATACCGAAAGAGGTCATCGACTTCAATATCGGCATGAGGAACAATGAGCGGACGGATCGTCAGCCGGTGGAAATCATTAATTACTAATCAAACCTTTAAGACTGAAATATGAAAAAAAATATATATAGTCTGGTTGCCCTTTGCTTCATCACCATAGCGTTAGCAGGTTGTGGGTCAGATGAGGTGACACCAGGGACGAGTGAGACAGATATGTGGCTGCACCCCTACGGTGCCAGCTCAGCCGACCAAGCCTTGCAGTCTCAGTTCTATCAGAAGAATAAGATTTATCTTCTGTTCAACGACACACTGCGTAAGCAACAGGTCGCCACAAACCCCGACGGTACTCCTTTCTACGACATGGAGACCATCGACCTTACCTATTATATGATCGGTTATAGCAGTTATCTCGACGCTGCATTTACTTATGAGTATTTGCAGACAGATGTCGACAAACAAGCAGCGACAGCCTTTATACAGGATCAGGTACTGCCCTGTCTGAGTGGCGACCTCCTGCCGTTCTCTATTCTTTTGGTAAACAAGATAAACCAGTATTCACGGCAGTATTCCTATCAATCGATGACACGTACAAACCCCATTGTTTATGCGGGATACCGCTGTACGGCCATTGCTGCTGATGGCATTGCAGAGATGTCGCATCAACAGAAGATAACAGCCCGTAATAATATCCTCAAGGCAATCATTAATAACAAGATGTCAGCGCTGCCGGCAGATACCTTTGATGACTTCTACTCTTACTGTAGTGCTTATTACAGCACTTATGCTATGCGTGAGGCTGCCGAAACGTTCTTTGCGCAATATCCTACACCGATGGATATCGGTCTGCTGGATAATAGTGTAAGTTACTATGCATGGAGAACGACCGGTTCCTTGATCATGTATAACATCGCTGCCAAAAGTTACGACCTGCAGGATTATACCAATGCGGTATTCACATACAGCGACGCTGAGTTTGCAGAAAAATATGGAGAGTACCCGATAGTTATGACCAAATTCAGGTTGCTGAAACAGATCTTTGCCCAAATAGGTGTGATTATCGACTAATAATACAAGAAACAGAATAATTCAAAGATAATATGGAAAAAATAAAATATTTATTCTTTGTCATGTTGGCTGTCTGCTCGATAACTGTCTGCAGCTGTAACGATGACGATGATGAGGTAGGAACAGCTCCTGCTCCCGATGCCACCGGTTCATGGACAGATGCCCGTGATGGAAAAGAATATGGATGGGTGCGCTACGGACAACTGGAGTGGACAACCAGCAACCTTGGCTATGTTCCCACATCAGGCTCTACTCTCCCCAATCTCACACCGGTGGCTTCAAATGTATATGATGATGGTGTAGCTGCCAATTATTACAAGTCATTTGGACTGCTTTATAATCATGAAGCGGCATTGGCAGCAGTACCCGACGGATGGCGCCTGCCCACAAATGATGATTGGGCTAATCTGGCAAACATCACCAACGGTGATATTCAGAAAGCGCTCAACCTCGGACTGGGTGGTTATTATGTGAACGAGGATTTCTTCCAGCAGATTCATCCAAAGGTTGATTACTATGCCTACATCTACGGATTCTATTGGAGCAGTTCCATCGATGACACAAAGCCAGGTGACAACTTCGCTTTCTATAGGAAGATTGTATTTAACCAGAAAGGCTCCGAGATTGGAAGCATGGATAAGACATACTATATGAACGTACGACTGGTACGCGACTCAAGATAATTCTCTCATGAAGATTATACATACTCTCTCTCTTAACTTGTTGCTGGTGCTCTCTTTGGGGGCATCAGCACAAGGTATCTCTTTCCTCGACAACCGTCCGATGAGTGAGGTGCTGGAGAAGGCCAAGAAAGAAGGTAAGATGGTTTTCGTGGATTGCTACACCACCTGGTGCGGACCGTGCAAGGTGTTGGCAGTTAACGTCTTTCCTCAGAAAGAGGTGGGTGACTTCTTCAATCCTCGATTTGTTTCGCTGACACTCGACATGGAGAAAGGTGAAGGCCCTGAGATGGGGAAAAAGTGGGATGTAGGAGCCTATCCCACACTGATATTCATGGATAGTGACGGTGAGGTGCAGTTTCAGTTGGTGGGTGCCCGTGACGGTAAGCATCTGGTGGATACCGTGGCGTATCTGTTGGAAAACAATAAATCCTCCGTGACGGCTCTGCGGTATAAGAGGGGAGAGCGTACCTCACAACTGGTCACGGACTATATCCTCGAACTGCGGAAGAACCGCAAGAACAGGACGGCAGAATCTGTGGCTACCGATTTCGTGAATACCCATCAGAAGGATTTACTCACGGATTCCCTGGCCCAGCGGATTCTTTCCAGTTATGTGAGCGATCCCCACGGTGAGGGTTTCCTCTATGCCTATCAGCATCGTGATCTGTTGCCTGCCCCTGTAGTAGAACAACTGGAGGCGAAGTGGAAGATGTTCACCAAGAGCTATTACATCATGAATGGTACTGGTGGACTGGCTATTGACGAAGAGGGAATGCGGACCTATTATGAGTTTATGCTTGCCCATGACGTGGCCAAGGCCAAGGAATATTATATGCAGTACAAACTGCCGGCCTCTTTTATCATGAAAGACAAACGTATGATGTTCGAGTGTCTGGAGATGTCGAAGGACATCGACAGGATAGCCGGCGGACAGATCTCCATGGCTGTCAAAGCACTGGAACAATTAGAATTGAATACTAATGAGAGACAACAGTTGGAGGCGCTGAAGAAGTATTATGCTGACAACTTAATTAATACTCAAAAACGATAATATGAAACGAATTTATCTGATCTTCTTCATGGCGGTCTTTACTGTCACGATGAACGCACAACAGGAGCAATTGTTCCGTCAAGACCCTGATGTGAAAACAGGAAAACTGAAAAACGGTCTGACTTATTACATCCGTCATAATGAGGAACCAAAAGAACGTGCTTATTTCTATTTAGCACAGAAGGTGGGTTCCATACAGGAAGAACCGCACCAGCGCGGTCTGGCTCACTTCCTCGAGCACATGTGTTTCAACGGCACGACTCATTTCCCCGGCAATCGTCTCAGGGAATATCTGGAGTCTATCGGCGTGAAGTTCGGCGCTGACCTCAATGCCTATACGGCCGTTGAGGAGACCGTCTATAACATCGACAACGTCCCCTCCAAGGTGACAGGAGCTATCGATTCTTGTTTGTGGATCCTTCATGACTGGAGTCATGACCTTTCACTCGATGGGGAAGAGATAGACAAGGAGCGCGGTGTGATACAGGAAGAGTGGCGCTCCCGTAACTCACCCACCCAACGTATGAACGAAGCGATGATGCCGGTGATCATGGACGGCTCGAAATATACTGATGCCATGCCTATCGGCTCTATGGACATTGTAATGAACTTCGACCATCAGGCACTTCGTGACTACTACCAGAAATGGTATCGCCCCGACCTGCAGGCTGTCGTGGTTGTTGGTGATGTGAATGTGGCAATGGTGGAGGAAAAGATCAAAAAGATCTTCGCTGACATCTCCAAACCTAAGAAGAACGCGGCGAAAAGAGAATATTATCCGGTTCCCGACAACAAGGAGCCTATCTTTTTCTTAGGTACCGACAAGGAGATGTCCTCTTCTACCGTGCGTTTCTTCTTCAAACATGATGAGGCGCCACGTGAACTGCGCAATACACGTGAGTATATGTTCAACAGTCTGTTCAATAGCTATATCTACGGAATGTATCATGATCACACACGTGATATAGCACAACGTCCGAACTCACCTTTCACCCTGGCCTATATCCGTGATGGTATTTACTCGATCGCTAATACCAAACGTTCGCTGACAGCAACCGTAGGTTGTCATAACGGGAAAGAGAATATTATCAAAGGAACGGAGGCGATGCTGAGAGAACTGTTCCGCGTGCGCAGGCATGGGTTTACTCAGAGTGAGTTTGACCGTTATCGTCAGGAGACTCTCATCGGTTTGGATAACAGACTGAAAGACCTGGACAAGCGGAGGAGCTCTGGCTTTGTCAATGAATATGTGCGTCATTTCCTCGACTGTGCACCTATCCCCACCGTACAGGATGAGGTGGCATTCTGGAAGGAAGAGTTGCCTAAACTGACAGTTGATGATCTGAATAATTATTTCCGTTCTCTTTTCAAGGCTGATGAGTCGAACATCGTGATTGTCATCAATGGTCCAAAAAACGATACCATCAGTTATCCCACCAAAGAGGAGATGATGGCTCTCTATCATCGTGTAGAGGCAGAGGATATCGCACCTTATGTTGACCAAGTGACTAACCTACCGTTCTTACCCAAGGAACCGGTGCCGGGAAAGATCGTCTCTGAGACAACCGATGCTGACGGTCTGATACACCTGGAGCTCTCCAACGGTGCGAAGGTAATCGTCATGAAGACTGATTATAAGAAAGAGGAAATTCTTATGCAGGCTATGGCACACGGAGGTGCCTCCCTCTATACGCCCGAGCAATATCGTCTGGTACAGTTGCTGAACATGACCACACAGGTGATGGGATGGGGTAACTACAATCTGGCAGATATGGAGAAGAAGTTTATTGGCGTGAATGCCAGTGTGCAGACGGGTATAGAAGACAACTACCAGACTGTTGCCGGCTCATGCATGCCTAAGGACCTGAAAATCCTGATGGAGAAGACACACGCTGCCTTCCTCTATCCTCATAAGGATGCGGATGCCTTCGGTGCTTTGGTACAACGACTGCAGCGCAACATGCGTCAGTCAAAGGGTAAGGCTAATAATGAATACAGTGACTCCATACGTATCACACTCTACGGTGATGATCCCTATACGAAGAGTATGGAAGCTGAGGATTACGATTATGTGAACCTCGATTCTCTGATAGCGATGTACAAGGAGCGTTTTGCTGATGCCTCCAATTTTTCCTTCACCTTCGTAGGAAATGTAGATATCGATGTCCTCAAGCCTCTCTTGGAGAAGTATATCGCATCATTGCCATCTACATACAAACATGAGAAAGCACGTCCCATCAAAATGATCAAACAGGGATCACGCACCTGTCAGTTCGTGAAAGAACAGGAGACTCCCAAGGCTAATATCTCTTATACGTATATCGCTCCGACAAAATATGACCTGAAGAAATATACAGTGGCTTCTATCTTGGGACAGGTACTCACCATCATCTATACGAAGACCATCCGTGAGGATGCCGGTGCAGCCTACTCCGTTTCTGCTGGGGCTACCGTCGACTACTATCCGCAGGAGCAGGAGCGTATCTCAGTACGCTTCCCCACTAATCCCAAGAATCTCGACCTGGCCGTACGACTGATTGATGAGGGTATTGATGACGTGGCGGAGAACGGTCCTGCGGAAGAGGATGTCAACAAAGTGAAGGAGTACCTTCTGAAGGTGTATGAGGGGAACATCACGGTTAACCGCTACTGGCAATATTGTCTGAGTTACAAATGGAACCATAACGGAGAGGACTACCACAAGGGATATGTTGACATGATCAACAGCATCTCACCCAAGGACATCCAACAGATGGCACAGTACATCCGTAAGAACGGCAGTCGCATCCTGGTGACCATGAGCACAGAGTAATTCCTTCCTATCATATTTAGAATAACAATTAGAGGGTGTGCCAATAGGCATGCCCTTTTCATGTTCAGAAAATTATGACGAAGTATTAGTAGATGAAGTATTTTTGAAAAATATTATAGTTTAAACAGAAAAGTATTGTAAAAGAAATTTTTTTTTGTATTTTTGCTGAAAAATTGGAGAGGATGCAGCAACTGTCTATTGATGTTATTACCCGATGGGATGCGGATGCCGCCACAATGCTCTATGAACATTTCTATGGCGCATTGGTAAGTTATGCCATGCGTTTTCTCCCAGATAAGGAATCGGCCGAGGATGTCGTTCAGGATACAATGGCATCGTTGTGGGAAAAGAAGCTTGTCTTACCCAATACCGCGGCACTGAAAGCCTATCTGTACAATTCCGTGCGAAATAAATGCTTAAATCTTATTCGTCAGCAAAAGAACGAAAGAATGGTTCCCCATGCAGTGAGCGAATACGAGGAGTACCATATTGGCGAAGATGATAATGAGCAAGTTTTCTCGGAAGAGGTGTATCGTCAGTTATTCCTAATGATCGACCAGATGCCACCCAGACAGCGAGAAGTATTTCTCATGGTCATGGAAGGGAAAAAGAACAGAGAGATTGCACAGGCACTTGACATAGCAAGCGAGACTGTTCGAACCAACAAAAAAAGAGCGATGGCTTTTCTAAAAAAGAATTTAGACAAGGAGACTTTAGCATTGCTATTCGTACTTTTGGATGTTTACTGATTATTTACTGTCTTTTTTGTAACCGCTTTTTCAAATTTTGTGTCATAGAGAAAAAACTTTATGACAAATAATATTAATACACTAATAAGAAAGTACTTATCTGGCGATATCTCAGAGACTGAATATAAAGAGTTGTCAGAAGCCTTATCCAATGATCAGACTGCCTCTAAGCGTATGGAACAGATTGTGGAGGCGGATGATCTTACAAAGCGGTACGCAGATTATGCTACTGTTGATACAAAGGCTGCCTTACAAAAGTTTATAGAACAATATGTAAAAGAAGACGAGAGAGATGTTGCATCACCAAGTAAGACAAGAATGCTTACTCCCCATTTTTATCGTATCGCTGCGGTCATCGCCCTACTGATCGTGGGTGGTGCCTTCTGGTATCACCGTGAATATACCCGTGTCACCCCACCGGTGATTACGGAAAGAGTTCAGTTGGCGATGGAGCAGAGTCGTGAGAGTGGCAAGGAAGGGGCAGACATCCTCTCATCGACCGTCACGCGACAGCCTGTTATCAGCGTGGAAGAATGCGACTTATATCATGTGGATGAAGATTTTGTCGAGCAGTTGACAGAAGCCAAGCGTATTACCACCTATCATAATAAAGAGTACTGGGTGACACTGGATGACGGCACCTTGGTACACCTTAATTATAATAGCAGACTGATCTATCCCGAGAAGTTCGGCGACCGCCGTGACGTGATCCTCGA
>FLNZ01004534.1_pt1 | contig 12728 bp, 12 predicted proteins | sample 1140391 | NCBI WGS metagenome assembly FLNZ01 (sample SAMEA3878171, study PRJEB12797) | bioreactor metagenome | biome: Moose rumen | place: Sweden | collected 2011-10
TTTTCAGTCGGGATGACTAGATTCGAACTAGCGACCCCACGCCCCCCAGACGTATACTCTAACCGGACTGAGCTACATCCCGAACTGTTGCCTTGGCAGGGTGTTACCCCCTTAAAGCGATGCAAAGTTACGGCGAGTTGATGAAATTTGCAAGTTTTTTTGAAAAAATGTGCGCCAAAAGATTTTTTTGAGGATTTTGCTAGCGATTTTTCGGGATAAACGGCTGCAGTGCCTCTGGGCGTAGTCACCATGCGTCGGGGTCGGCCGTGTCCTGCACGATTTCACGCACTTCGGAGTCAAGTTCCGGAAAGAACTTGTATCCGGTCAGACGTTCCATCTCGTTTAGGGTATTGACGTACAAATCCTTACGACGTTGCCCGTCGGTGTTACGGCAAATGTAGCCTATGGCTTTGGGAGGATTGAGGCATAGCACCACTTTGAAGAATGCGTCGGGCACTGCCACCCTATTCTCCCCCACGAACTGCAATTCCCTACTCCGGAAAAACATAGGGCCGGTAATAATGTACACATCGCCATAGCGCCGCGCCCAGCGGCGGCACGAAATCTCAATCTGATTCCACACACCACTGTTTAGGCCAGAATTCTGTGGACAAATGTTAGTAAACAGGAATGTGTCGTACATTGCGTCGTGGTCCCACTTGTTGTCCCCGGCCGGACACATGTGCCCACGCGAATAGCCACTACCCTTATAATCGGTGTTCAGGGCACGCGGCCCGGGTACCTCCTTGTCTTCATGGAATGCATTGCCCATACGCCCCACTTTACCGTCGGTATGCTCCCGTGTGAGCCTCCATGCCACCCAGTTAGGGCAACGCGTCGCCTTGTTATACGACACCACATACGACTTCCGTATCAACCTTTGTTCAGACAGGCCATCTATAGGAGCCACCATGCCGACACCGGAGAAATCAGTTGCCACCGACCTGCCGTTGGCGGGCTGAACGCGCGTCACCCTGACTGAGTCGCCATTATTTCCCTTTGCCCCGGCACTATGCGAACATCCGCGACACGCCCCCAGCCCCATGCTCATGGCAAGGAGCAAGGCCGCGTAAAATGCAGTGATTGCTTTTCGTGTCATATCGCTACGGGATGGCTTCAATGTAAAAACTTACCGGACGGAAGCCGTCGTTGCAACTTATCATGGCACTGAGGGGGTTACGCATCCAGCCATCGAAGAAATTTCCTTCGCCGCGGGCAAGAGCCTCCACAAAGCGGCGCATCGATTCCCAGGCCGACTCACACAAACCCTCGGGGCACCGGCCACCAACTGAAATCCACGTTTGCCCTTGGCACACGTCACAAGCGTGCTCAATCGGGTTCTCATATTCGGCCATCAAGTCACGATAGACCGTCTGTCTTACTGCTGTTATCTTCACTTTTCTCATAGTCTCCATTTTTAAGCGCCCTACCCCAGCACCACGTCGAGCACCATCATCAGCACAAATCCCACTGCAAATCCCACAGTACCGAGGTTGCTATGCTCACCCTGCGATGCCTCGGGTATAAGTTCCTCAACCACCACATAGAGCATCGAGCCGGCAGCAAATGCCAGCAGAAACGGTAACATGGGCGCAAGCGTGGAGGCCAGCAGGATGATGGTGATACTACCTATAGGCTCTACCAGCCCGCTGAGGGCTCCGATGGCGAACGCTTTCATGCGGCTATTGCCTTCAGCCCGTAGCGGCATAGAGATTATTGCGCCCTCGGGGATATTTTGGATGGCGATACCCAGCGACACGGCAAGCGCACTGGCCGCTGTGATGCTGGCTCCGCCCTGAATCATAGACGCTACCACCACGCCCACGGCCATACCTTCAGGAATGTTATGAATGGTGACGGCAAGTGCCAGCATAGATGTGCGCGAGAGATGGCTGCGCGGGCCTTCGGGCGTTCCCTCGCCCGGATGCAGGTGAGGAATAATCACGTCAATCAGGTAGAGGAATCCCATGCCGGCCAGCAAACCACCGGCCGCCGGGACAACCGAGGCAAAGCCATCGCCACCCGCCATCTCAATGCTTGGTATCAGTAGCGACCACACAGCGGCAGCCACCATCACACCAGAGGCAAAACCAAGCAGCGAGCGCTGAAGATTGCCACTCATCTTATCGCGCATGAGAAACACAAACGCGGCACCCAGCACCGTGCCTGCAAAGGGAATTGTTAAAGCAAGCGTCAGTCCGTCCATAGTCAGTAACTTCTTTTGGCGCAAAATTAATAAAAAAAGTGATATCCCATCCATATCGATTCAAACTAATGATTTCAGAAAAGTTGCGGTAAATCGGCAGGCATCTGCCAGAAGCGGCCTAAATGGAGGTTTGGGCGCAGCAAAGTTGTGAGACATTAATTTGCAATTTGCCGCTTTTATCAGTAATTTTGCAGTTAATCACAATTAAAACACATTCAAGGTTATGAAAAAAAGGGTTTTTACAAGTATATTCACCATCTGCATCACATTGCTCGCTTTCCAGGGCGGAGCAATAACCAAGCGTTATGTTCCGCCACGCAAGCAGGCTCTGACGATGAACGTCACCCCCTCTGTTCTCAGCGACTGGGCCACGCTCACACCGGATTCCGGCTCAGTGGAAGCCACAATGCTTCAGATGCCCCTTATCTTCGACGGCGATAACGCCCCATGCACCGGTTGCGCAAAAAAAGACACGGCCGGAGCGCTCACTCTGAACGCCGGCGACCAATGGCTCACCGATGCCATGCAGGAGACGGAGCGCAGTCGCCAAATCAGAAGAGAGGCCACGATAGCGCACCCTGAGAACGTTCCGTTCAACAAAGACCTGCTCCCTGAGCCTCCCAAGCAATATGCCATCGACGCAGACCCCTCCACCGGCAAATTCAAGATTCAGGAAGTGGTGCCACCGCCACCAGTGGAAATTCCCATCAAGGATGAACCGGTGAAAATCCATAATTGGCTCCACTCCTTCGACGGCTCGCTGCATTTCACGCAGGCCTATATAAGCAAGAACTGGTACCAAGGCGGCTACAACAACCTGAGCGTGCTGGCCGATATTAAATGGGACTTCAACCTAAACACCAACGTGCACCCCAACATGACGTTCACCAACACGCTGCACTACCGCTTGGGACTCGTTACGGCGCACAACGACCAATATCGCAAAGTAACATTCAACGAAGACAACTTCCAGTTCAACTCCACAATCGGTTTCAAAGCCGTGAAAAAGTGGTACTACTCGGCTTCAGCCCAGTTTAAGACGCAGTTCTTCACCAACTACAAAGAGAACACCATGGAGATGAAAGCGGCCTTCCTGGCACCTGCGGAACTTAACCTGGGACTTGGTATGACATTCACGCACGAGAACAAGGAGAAGGACCAGAAATTCAGCCTTGCCATCAATCCACTGTCGTACAACATGAAGTACAGCCGTAACATAACCGACATCTCCCCCACCGATTTCGGTATTGAAGAAGGGCACCACTTCAAGCACGACTTCGGTTCCGGCATCACCGGAAACCTGAAATGGAAGTTCAACGCTTACATCACATGGTCGGCACAGTTCGACGTGTTCACCAACTACAAATACCTCCAAGCCAACTGGATGAACACGTTCGACTTCTACGTGACTCGGCATCTGAGCACACAAATCTACACACATCTGCGCTTCGACCGCAATCACCCACGCGACGAGAAGTGGCACTACTTCCAGTTCCGCGAGTCGCTCAGTTTCGGACTCACCTACCGTTTTGCCACAATCTAAGCACCCGATTACACGATGAAACGGCTGATTTTCCACATATCACTCATCTGCTCGGCACTAAGCATAAGTGCCGCCGTTCCTGAGCAATCCATCCTCCTGCCGGGCATTGACTTGCCCACAGTGAAAGAGCGCCTCAGCATGAGCGACCTGCAACCCATTGAAGGCGTGTGGTACTACCCTAACGAGGAGATGACGATAGCCATTGAGAAATTCGATGGCGAAGGGAACATACGCTACCGCGTATTTCTGGTGGAATCGCCCGATCTGGAGTTGCTGCCCGGTACCGTAATTGGCTACATAGCACCTTCACCGGTAAGCAACAAGTTCCAGATGTGGCTATTCAGCGAACGGGACCACTACATCCTGAACCATCCGCTGGAGTGCGTGGCCACCCTCAGCACCGATCACTCGAGCATCACGTTCGACCCACCACACTGGAAACTTAAAGTAAGAGTGAACTTCAGCCGGTTCCTGCCAACCCTGTTCCGCGGCATTTCAGTCATTCCGGAGAAAAAGGAAGAGAAACTGCCCATTGGCTTCAACAAAGTGTTCCCCACCGACGGTAATGGCGAGCCATTCACCTCAATACGCTACCTATGATGAAACACACGATTGCAATAATATTACTAATTTCTTCAGTTGCGCTAAGCCTTTCGCTCAGCGCACGCACCCGCACCACGCAGAGTCACCTTAAGGCCGAGAGTGCCCCCATGCAAATGATTCCCGACACCACAGCGAAATCACCCACGGCCGGATTCTCGCAGTACGATATCAGCGTCAAGGGTTACAGCAAACGTGCCAGCGACCGAAAAGAGACGTTTTTCATCACTAACAATACCTCGCACCGCATTTCGCATGTGAAGCTAAGGTTCCAGTACACCTCCATGCAGGGCGAGCCGCTTCACACTCAAGAACATTCAGTGGAGGTAAATCTCAAACCCGGAGAGACACGGCTGGTATCGGTCACTTCATGGGACACACAGAGGCTATTTTACTATCACGGCGGGCCACGTCCACGCAAGGAAGCCATGCCGTTTCAGGTAGCCTACCGCCTGCTGGGATATGACATACCCGTGGGACAATAGCACTTCGCATCTCACTTAATCCGAACCGACAACATGGAAGAACTGATTCACATACTTACTGCTGAAAACTGCTCACTGGTGCTGCGTGCCACCGATGGCGTCGTGCACAAGTGCTACGGTCGCGGAGTGGCCGACCTTTATCGCCTGCTCACCGAAGAGCCGGAACTTCTTCGCGGCGCAACCGTGGCCGACAAGGTGGTGGGCCGTGGTGCTGCCTCGCTTATGATTCTGGGAGAAGTGGCAGCGTTCCACACACTGCTGCTAAGCGAGAAAGCCCTCGGTTTTCTGAAAAAGAGCGATGTGAAATTCACTTTCGACACACTGGTTCCGCACATAATCAACCGACAAGGCAACGGAATCTGCCCTGTGGAGAGCCTCACTTCACAGGCACAAGATCCACAAGAGGCATTTGAACTCATAACAGGTTTTATATCACAGAACTCCAACAAGAACACATAATAATGCTTAATTTCCTACGACATATCAGAGCCGCCGCTACAGGCAAAATCAACGTTGAGCTGGAGTTGAGAGACATGCTCAAGAAACTCAACTGCACCTACAACCTCACTGAAGACGAAGAGAACCATGTGAAACGGTACTACTTTGACTTTCAGAGCGGTAACTTCGTGGCAGCATTCTACAACGAAATTGGGGTCGAAATCACATATCCCAACTGCTTTTCAGTGCCTGCCGAGGAGATAGAACTGATGCGGCTCAACTGCAACCGCTTCAACGGTGGCAGCCTGTTTCACCGTTTTTTCTACAACGGCAACGAGGAAGAAAACACCCTTTCGCTCCACATCTCGTTCTTCTGTGACAACCTGCAGGAGCACTTTGTGAACCTGCTCAAGGCCTGCTTCCAGGTGCAGCGCGACTTCATCGACGAATACAAGAAAATCCGTGAGCGCGACAAGGAGGAAGGCGGTCCACTCGATCCTGAGCACCGATTCGCTCAAGACGCGCGCGAACTGTACCTGATTCGCAAACAGGAATTGACTCATCAGGTCAATGCCCCCGCTGCAGCCGATGCCGACACTGAGAGCAAACTAACTCTGGGTGAGGTAATAAGTAAACTTTTCCCTACCGACGGCATTGAATACACGACCATGAGCACCATTGCCGGCGATGTGGTGAGCAAGACGGCCGGGCATAAGGCCATTAGCGAGACCGAGTTGCAGTCGTGCCTGATTTCAGTAACCGATGGCAAAGCGCGATTCGTCGCTGATGCCGCTATGCTAATCGTAAATTACAAGAACAACCTAACCAATGACCCTGAGCGCACAATCACCATTCATCTCAAGGCCGAGGGCGAAACGAGCAATTCTGTGTTTTTCCGCGTGACGGCCACATTGATTCCACAAGAAGTGAGCCGCGCCAACACGCTTGAGAGCCACGCCAACCGCCCGCTCACCATATCGTTCCTGGTCCAGTACAGTACCGCCTCCGAGAAGCAAAGGAATCAGGAATTTGAGTACATGTGGGAAGATGCGAAAATTAAAATCAGGGACGGCAAATACAGCGAACTGAGCAACGACCAGCGCCTACTGGCTGAAATCTGGCAGACCAACGTGGCCTACAACCTCTACTGGGGCCAGATGCACTTACGCAACGAGCGCTATTATCAGGCCCTGCTCCACTTTGAAAACGCTTACAACTCGATGCGCAGCGAAGTATTCGAATACAACGAGGCACAACGCTACAACTTCTCCGAGATTTGCTACTACGTGGGGTTCTGCTACTCCGTGCTCAAGAACTACGAAAAGGCATTCTTCTATCTGAATTTAGTGAGCGGCACCGGAAAAATCCGTTTTGCCACGGCCATCGTCAATGCTATGGCCAACTCGGCCGACGTGCGCACGTTCAGTGCCATCGACGGCATTATGGAAGAAGTGAAGCACGAGTACAACATCAACCTCAATAATCCCGATGACGAGGAAAACGAAGACATCCCAGAGCATATCATCCACTTTGTGAATTTTCTGAGGCGACGCCGCATCTACGCGCAGATTGAGTTCAACATGCTCAATGAGGCCGAAGACGCACTCACCCAGATGCTTAACGAGCCTGAAAATGCCGACTATGCGATGGAAGAACTGGCGTATATCAATCAACTTCGCATCAAGCAGCAAAACAACAAGTCCGACGAACTACCGTTCTAAACCACACGGATTTGAATCAGTGTGAGATGCCCATTTGCATCAAGTAATCACCTGCCATGAAACAGGAGTCGGCGGCATGAATGCAGTCGCCGTAGGTCCGGGTTGACACATGAGAGGTGCTTGCGGCAATGGTTATGTTGAGGAGCGCTCTCATGTGCTCGCCAACAGGCTGAATATTGCGCCGGGCGGTGACATCGTAATGGAAATTAGCCGAGAACGGGACATGACGGTCTTCACCCTGAATGATATAGATAATGCCCAGATGCTTTCCGTTTTTCACCAAGCGGTCAACTACAAGGATGCGATGCCGCTTGTCGTCGAAAATAAAATTGCGCCATATCTCGTCATGCGGCTGAACGGATGTAGCCCGCGGATTGGCCTCAACGACGAACTCAGCCCCATCGGACTGGCACACATAATCAGGCAGCCAGCGACTTAACACATTGGGCATGAAAACCACAAACCGGTCGGCAAGCACAAATTCCAACGAGTCGATTGTCACAGGAATTTTACTGATTGCCGACGCTATATAATCTTTGCAATATGGGGCATAGGCCTGAAATTGCTCATCGGTGGTGATGAAGTTCAAGTCGTATTCGCCATTACTCATGTTGGCAATGGGGAACGTACTCTCACCGCCAAAGTTGATGGCCATGCCATGACGCGCGCTGCTTGCCACGTTGCCTTCAATAGCCCATCGGGATGAAGCGAAAGGTGGAAGTTTGCTTACCGAGCATCCGGCAAGGGTAATAGCCACCGCGAAACAAACAAATAATTTTCTTATTCCCATATCATGACGCTTTAATTTCCCCTTAGGATTACAGGACTCTATCAGACAGCAGGTGGAGCGCCTGATAGAGACCTATAGTCATATAATACTGTTACTTATCTCACCACTGCCTTGAAAGGCTTGCGGTTACCGGCTACAGTGATAATGTACACTCCACCAGGCAACTCTATCTTGTCATCACAATCCAGTACAGGCAGTTCCCTAACAAGTTGGCCTCCGGCGTTGAAGATACGCACACCAAGGAGCGATTCGCTGCACTTCACCACAAAACCGCCGTCGATGGGCAGTAGCGACAGCGGTTTGTCGGCTTCTACGCAGTCAACACCGCTTGAACTTACTGTTATCACATTCGACTTGGGCGACAGATAGCCCAGGCGCTTAGACTGCACCGTATAGGTATGTGTCTGTCCCTCAGCCAAGTCGTTGAAGCGCACCGAAGTCTCATCGGCTTCAGTCTCGGTCTCATCGGCAAGGGCTATGTCACCGTCGGCGTCATAGACCACTCGGCTCACCACATATCCGTCAATCTCGTCACCGGTGGCTTCCCACGTTGCCGTGTAGCCTCCGTCGTCCACATCGGTTGCAGGCAGAGCCGTAACAGCGAACAGCGACGGGGCCTCCTTACACTCAGCCTTCAGCACAACGCCCACACTGCCTGTGATACCCCCATTGTAAATCAGCAGATTGGCAGTATGCTCACCCACCTCAGTGGGAGTATAGGTTATAGTCAGCGGATAGCCTTCGGCACTTACCGCTGTAGCCCGGTCTATAGTCTGCACAGAAATTGAGAACATCTTGTAGTCGGCCTTGTAGAGTTGAACCCGGAGGTCGGAGGTGAAGTTGTCGCCCTTTACGTAAACCACGTAGGTTATGGACTTGCCGAGTCCCACTTCGCCAAAGTCGAGCACAGTTCCCTGCGTGGGAGTGATGAGTTCCGGGTCACCGGTGATTTCACCGCCTTCCACTACATAGGTCTTGCCGGCCTTGTCGCCCCAGATGTATTCCACCAAATCGGGGTTGTCGATATATGGGTTGCGGTTGTTCTGCAGGCGGTAAACAGCCTCATTACGGTCTATCTCCTTCTGGCTTACAGGGTCTTGCCGGTGCCACTTGAGCAGAAGTTTGATAGTCCAGTCGTTGAGCGTTAGCCAAGTGGAGTTCGACATATTCCAGGTATAGCGCCAATAGTAGTTCTGATAGCAGGTGGCCATGTAGAAGTAGGTGCGGGCAAAGTCACCCTTGTATCGGTCATCCGGCTCGAATACGCTGCCACTGCCGCCACCCTCGCCGCTAACAGGTGTTCCCACCTTTGTCACGCCGTTATTGAAGTCGGCCTTCGAGACGGTACCCAACGGATAATGCAACTTAGCGGAGTTAGCGTCTCCATCACTGGGATAGAGGTGGTTAAGGTCGGTATAAGCGTCGGCATCCACCGTAACGCCGTTAACCGTTGCGGTAGTTCCACCGGTGGTGCTCCACCAACTCTTAGGCACTGAATGTTCCTTGTTCATACCCGAAGTGGAATAGCCCACCCGGTCGTTGAAATAATACGTGTAATCGCTGTACATATCCCACACTCGCTTAGGATTGTCGGGCATACAGTCGGTAGATGGGAAATAGTACCACAGGCTACCGTAAGAATACACGGTGTGATTTTTGATAATTGCGTTTACCGCATTCTTGAGCGCCTGACCGCTCTTGCCGTCGAGCGTGCGGTAATAATTCTTAGGAACGGCTGCGAAAGCCGATTGCGACATCACTACAAATGCCGATGCGAGCAGCAGTATGTTACGTAAACTTTTCATATTCAAAGAGATGTTAGTTTCCATGTTTTTGTGAAGTTTGCAAAGGTAGTGAAGTTTTTGTTAGAAATCAACCTTTTTTTTGAAAAATGCCGTGAATTTGTTAATTTTGTATCATCATATTAACTCATCTGATTAACCTATGCCCTACTTTTCTGTCATAGTGCCGGTGTATAACCGCAGAGGCGAAGTCAGAGACCTGCTGGAAAGTCTGACGGCCCAGTCGTGCAAGGATTTTGAAGTAATCCTTGTGGAAGACGGCTCCACCGAGCGCTGCGACGATGTGGCCGCGGCCTACGCCTACCGGTTGCAAATCCAGTATTTCCACAAAGCTAACGAAGGCCGAAGCATTGCCCGTAATTACGGCATAGAGCGTGCGGTGGGCGAATATTTCATATTTTTCGACAGCGACTGTGTGATTCCGGAGCAATATTTCAGCACGCTGAAGGCAAGTCTGGAGGCGGACTTCACACCTTGCTTCGGCGGCCCCGACGCGGCAAGCCCCGACTTCAACGCCACGCAAAAAGCCATCAGTTTCTCCATGACCTCATTTCTCACCACGGGTGGAATACGCGGCGGCAAAGTGCAACTGGAGAAGTTTGTGCCGCGTTCGTTCAACATGGGATTCTCACGCGAGGTGTGGCAGAAAGTGGGCGGATTCCGAGAGATGTTCAGCGAAGACATCGACATCAGCACACGTATCCGGCAGGCAGGCTTCCGCATAAGGCTGATTCGCGACGCGTTCGTGTATCACAAACGCCGCAACACACTGCGCTCGTTCGCTCGCCAGACCCACGTGTTCGGGATGTCGCGCATAACGCTGAAACTACTCTACCCCGACTCACTGAAACTTGTCCATACCCTTCCGGCTGTGTTCACACTGGGTTGCGCCGCACTGGTGCTGCTCGCCATCTTCTGGCGCTGGTGGGCCATCCTGCCCATTCCCATCTATGCCCTGATGCTGTGGATTAACGCCTTAGTGGAGACACGCAGCCTGAAAGTGGCATCCATTGCCGTAGTAACCAGTTTCATCCAGCTCCTTTCCTACGGTTCTGGGTTTATCCGCGCTTATGTGTGGAAAATCCTGCTGGGGCACGGACGCGACGTGGAGCAGGAAATAGCCATGCGCCGCGGCAAATGATAACACTAACGCACCCCCAATCAGCTATGCAGCAGAACGAACAATACACTCCCACTTCCAGAGCTCTGAAAGAGACTCTGGCTGAGTCCGACCGTCCTCGTGAGAAAGCCAAGGCACTGGGGTTCTCCAGCCTTACAACAGCCGAACTGATGGCAATTATCGTGGGTAGCGGATCGCAGGGCGAAAGCGTGGTGGAACTGTGCCAGCGCATTCTTAAAAGCTATGACAACAAACTCTACCTCATGGCCCGCCAGACAATTAAGGACCTAACCAAATTTCGCGGCATAGGTGAGGTGAAAGCCATAGAACTGCTTGCGGCACTGGAGATTGCGCGCCGGTACCAACTGGAGCAAGTGGACGAGATGCCGCAAATCCGCACCAGCGCGGATGCCTACCGTCACCTCCGCCCCGTGATGCAAGACCTGGACCATGAGGAAATCTGGATTCTGGTTCTAAACCGTGCCAAGCGTGTCACCCACCGCGTGCGCATCAGCGTGGGCGGCACCACTGTGGCCATAGGCGACGTGAAAATCATTCTCCGTGAAGCCCTGGAACGCCGGGCCGAAGGCATAATCCTCGCCCATAACCACCCCAGCGACAACACCAGCCCCAGCGCGGCCGACGACAACCTCACCCAGAAAGTGAAAGCCGGCTGCAATGCCGTGGGCATCGACCTTGTGGACCACATCATCGTGTGCCGGGGCAACTATTACAGTTACATCGACTCCTCCCGCCTGTAACCGCCGCTGAACAAAAACTCATACAAAACGGAAAGGCTCGTTAGAGAAACGAAAAAGGCCCGCCGAAGCGAGCCTTTTTTCGTTATATGAGTAATTACCGGATGCGGACTAACTCCCATCGCCGCCCATTATAATATCGGCCAGGGTTACCACGTCGCTCACGTCGATGGCTCCATCGGAGTTGACATCGGCAGCGCTTCTGTAGAACGGGTCGGGGTTCTCGCCCATAACGAAAGCGGCAAGAGTCACCACATCGCTCACGTCAACGAATCCGTCACCATTCACATCGCCCAGCCTCAGGTCGGGCGCTTCGAGCGTGCGAGCCATGCGTATGTTAGAACTGAGCACAAGCGTACCCACGTGATGCACATCCACCTGCACGTTATAGACCGTGTTAGCCTCCAGCCCCGTCACAGTGAATTCGTGAGCGTGGATGTCGTCCACGGTAATCACACCATCCTGCTCGGAATAGTCGTTCACACGATATCCCGGGACAGAATAGGTCTCCGTGAAGTCGCCCACAAGGATGGCGATGTCGCTGATTATGATACGCTTGCGAGCAGCGACAGTGCTTATTTTCACCTTGCTACCGGCTTCTGCGCCAGTGAACACGTGGCAGATGCGTCCGGTGGAAGAAGTAACAGCATAATCCTGAATCTTGGAGCCCGAAGGGCCAATCAGTTCGATACGCACCGTGGCGTCGCCATCGTAAGCATATGTCTGGACAGCGAATGAAACGGTAATCATGCCACCCACTCGGCTTGCATCGAACGTGGGAGTGATGATAGTTCCCACATTGCCTATGCTACCAACTCGCAAACCTCCGTTCTCGGGGAAGAGTCCGAACCCTGTCCAGCCTGTCTCGGCCATGTATGCGTTAAGGTTACCGCTGACGTCCTCCGTGCCGGTCACAAGACCGGAGAAATCCTCAATGAACACTTTGGAAGTGTCCTCGGGTGTAGCGGGCCACATGCGCAGCGAGTAGGAACGCCAGCCGTTGGCTTCCGACCAGTTGGCACGTATTGAATATGCCGTGACATCCTCAGCCTTAATCAGGCCCAGTATAGGTGTGTCGGCGCCATTGTCGTAGTAGAACGAAATCACTCCGTCGTTCTCCTGAATCTGCTCTACGGGCTTCTCCAGTTTATTCCCGGTGTAAGTGAAAGCGGCCGGTGACGACGTATCGGTGAATCCGTCGTTGAGTCCACCATTAGGCCACAAGTCGCCGGAGTTCGTCTCAATACTCAGGTCGTTATCGGCGG
>FLNZ01004535.1_pt1 | contig 12656 bp, 11 predicted proteins | sample 1140391 | NCBI WGS metagenome assembly FLNZ01 (sample SAMEA3878171, study PRJEB12797) | bioreactor metagenome | biome: Moose rumen | place: Sweden | collected 2011-10
AAAAATCCCAATGACTGATACGGGATAAAGGGAAATGTTATGAAAAAAAAATTGCTGTTAACAGTTTGTGCGATGATTTGGGCACTCACCGTGCCATGCTCCGGAAAAGACCGTCCGGCCAGCGGCGACGACTACTATGTGTGCGCCTATGTGTGGCCGTCGTGCCACGATGATTCACTGAGTCATAAATACCTGTGGCCAGAGGGCAATGGCGAGTGGGAAGTGATAAAGAAAGGGAATCCCCGCTTTCCCGGGCACTATCAGCCCAAGCAGCCACTGTGGGGCTACGAGCACGACGATGACCCGCGGGTGGTGGAGAAGTGGATAGACACGGCGCTGAAATATGGCGTGAATACATTTGTGTATGACTGGTACTGGTTTATGGACTATCCCTATCTGGAAGGAGCGCTTAACGACGGATTTCTGGGAGCCAAAAACAACGAGAAAATGAATTTCTATCTCATGTGGGCCAATCATGAGGTGGTGAGGAATTACTGGAACTATCACATCTATGGCGACGACACCACACTGCTTTTCGACCCCAAGGTGACTAAGGAGCAGTTCAAGAAGATAGTGGCAAGGCTCATCAACCGTTATTTTAAGCGCAATAATTACGTGAAGATAGACGGCTGCCCGGTGCTTGGAATCTTCGATATGAACCAATTCGTGCGCAGTTTCGGCACTATAGAGGAGGCCGCCAAGGCGATGGACTATTTCCGCGCCGAGGTGAAGAAGGCCGGTTTCAAAGGGCTGCACATCCAGCAGAATAAAGGAGGTGTAGGCTCCATGCCCGAAGACTTCATCAAGGCTCAGCAAGAACTGATAGACAAACTGGGCATCAACAGCCACGCGTTTTATAACATGGGCGGATTCAGCACAGATTATCTCGCTTACGGCGCTATGGGCATTGACATACGCGACCAGTGGGAAAAAGCGTTCAGTATTCCCATATTTCCCACCGTGTCGATAGGGTGGGACGACTCGCCGCGTTTCCCCGCAAAGGGAGAGAACGACATTACCCATTACAACCAGACCCCGCGCGCCTTTGAGTCTTTCCTGGAGGAGGCAAAGCAATATGTGGATAAGCATCCGCATCAACCGCCATTCATCATGATAAACGCCTGGAATGAGTGGATAGAAGGGTGCTATCTGCTGCCCGACCGCTATTACGGATACGGCTATCTGGAGGCAGTGCAGCACGTGTTTCGCTGATGCTTCAGAAAGTAGTGGGTGGGGGTGCGTGTGACCGTGCCTGGAAGTAACGGATTACTGGCCCCAGAGAAGTTTGTGGCGGAGAGTGTGCGCGAAATTGTGGTGCGGAATCTGCACGATTTTCACCGATTGTCGGGCACGCTTGATGGTGATGGGCGCTCCGCTGGGGAACACGTAGGACTCGCCATCGACACTCACCATGAATTGCGGCGCACGAGAAACGGTGGTGATGCGGACGATGGAATTGTCGTCGATGACAAGCGGCCGCATATTAAGCGAATGAGGGGAAACGGGCGTGAGAATGATGCAGCGCGTGTCGGGCGCTAGGATAGGACCACCGGCACTGAGGTTATATGCCGTGGAGCCGGTGGGGGTGCTGATAACCAGCCCGTCGGCATCGTAGGTGGTGAGTTCGGCATCGTTGACGGTAGTGGTCATGTGTAGCATGGAAGACGTGTCCTGGCGCAGGACCGCAATGTCGTTGAGCGCAAAATGCGACTGAATCTGCACGTTGCCCGAGTTGATGTTAAGCAACGAACGCTCGCTGATGAACATTTCCCCGCTGAAGAACTGCGAAATAGCCGGCAGAGCCTTCTCTACGCCGGTGGTGGTGAGGTATCCAAGGTGGCCGGTGTTGATGCCCATGATGGGAGTGTCCTCGTTGAAAACCCACTTTGCGGCTCTCAGTAGCGCGCCGTCGCCGCCGAAACTCAGTGCCAGGTCGGCTCGCACCGGAGAGCCGGGCACGAGAGCCACGTCGGGGGCAAACTGAGGCGCGTGTGCGACAATCATGGCCTTGAACTTAGGCTCGAAGATGAGCGAAGCGCCCAATTCAAGTTTGATATTTTCGAGCAGGCGGATGATGTCCTGCGTATTATTGCGGTAATTGTTATTTCCAAAAATCGCTATTTTCATTGCCACGAAGAGTTATGAAAGGTGATGATAAATGCCAAAATTAATAAAAAAACCGTGAAAATGCCTCAAATAGTTTTTATTTTAGGTTAAATCCACTATTTTTGCATAATTAAACCCAAGGCAAAAATACGAAAATAAATTGAGATATTGCCCGGAGGAGGGCAAAAAGCGTAATATATGGTAAAATTAAGCGTAAATATCAATAAAATAGCCACGCTTCGCAACGCTCGCGGTGGCAACAATCCCAATGTGGAGCAGTTTGCCGAGGATTGCGAGCGGTTCGGCGCCGACGGCATCACGGTGCACCCACGCCCCGATGAGCGTCACATCAGGCGCGAAGACGTGATAGCACTTCGCAACCTTGTACGCACCGAACTTAACATTGAGGGGTATCCGACGGAAGAATTCATGAAACTGGTGCTAATGGTGAAACCCACGCAGGTGACACTTGTTCCCGACGCCCCCGACGCCCTGACATCGAGTGCCGGCTGGAACGTGGCCGAGAATCTGGATTTCCTCACCGAGATAGTTGACCGCCTGAACGAGGCCGGCATCCGCACGAGCGTATTCGTGGGGACCGATGAGGAGAACATCCGTATGGCAGCCCGCACCGGTGCCGACCGAGTGGAACTTTACACCGAGCCATACGCCAGCGGGTTCAAGGACGACCCCGCTGCGGCGGTTGCCCCATTCACGGCTGCCGCCGAGGCCGCCCACCGCTGTGGTCTGGGTCTGAACGCCGGACACGACCTGAGCCTGGAGAACCTGCGCTATTTCAAGGAGCACGTTCCGCACTTGCTGGAGGTGTCGATAGGTCACGCGCTGATATCCGACTCGTTGTACAAGGGCATAGAGCAGACAATAAAAGAATATCGCGCATGCCTGAAGTGACGCGAGACAAGACAAACGAAAACGAATAAAAAGAAACAGATATTATGTTGTTAAACTTGATTTTAGGGCAAATAGCAGCCCAGAGTGATACGGCCGCGCAAGTGGCACAGCAGGCCCAGCAAGTGGCCGATACCATCGCCACCACAATGGCAGAGGGAACCCCAACAATAGTGAAAGACCTGTCGGTGTGGGACCTGACACTGGCCGGAGGCTGGATAATGATACCGCTTGCCATACTGCTGGTGGTGAGCATTTACATCTTCTTTGAGCGTTTCTTCGCTATAGGAGCCGCTTCTCGCGAGGACAAGACCTTTATGGACAACATAAAGAACTACATTCACAAGGGCGACATAAAAGAGGCACTGGAACTGTGTCAGACATCGAACACCCCGTATTCGCGACTGGTGGAGAAAGGAATCACCCGTATAGGCCGCCCGATGAACGACGTTCTGGTGGCGATAGAGAACGTGGGTAACATGGAAATAGCCAGTCTGGAGAAAGGCTTCAGTTGGCTCGCGACCACAGCCGCCGGAGCGCCGATGATAGGCTTCTTGGGCACAGTTACCGGTATGGTACAGGCCTTCTTTGCGCTGGCCAGTGCCGGAGCCAACAGCAACGTCACCATCCTGGCGAGCGGCATCTACGAGGCGCTGGTTACCACCGTGGCCGGACTTACAGTGGGAATTATAGCGCTGTTCGCGTATAACTACCTCACCAGCCGCGTGAACAAGGTGATGAACAAAATGGAGAGCCGCACAATGGAATTCATGGACCTGCTCAACGAGCCGGCTCAGTAATAAGCGAAAACAATGGCACTAAAGCGACAACATAAGACACTGTCGATGTTCAGCATGGCATCGATGACCGATGTTATTTTCCTGTTGCTGATATTCTTCATGGTCACGTCCACGTTCGTGTTTCCGTCGGCACTGGAGGTGAATCTGCCGCAGAGCAGCCAGACCACCGCCGTGAAGCCGAGCACCCGCATCTACATAGACAAGGACCTGAAGATGTACGCGACCCAGAGCGACGAGAACCAGGAAGGCGACCTCATGCCGCTGGAGTCCGGTCAGTTAGAGCCGTTTATGCGCGCCGTCCATGCTGCCAACCCGCAGGACTTCATCGCCGTGTATGCCGATGAGAGCGTGCCCTACGGCAGCATAGTGGAAGTGCTGGACAAAGGCTCGAAAATAGGATTGAAGATAGTGCTTGCCACCAAGCCCGTCAGCGCGGAGCCTAAGGCGGCGGCCACGGAACCGACAGAAAAACCAGCGGAGGAGAAATGAACGAATCCCGGGAAAGGAATGAATATCGCCTTGTGGCGCTGCTTGCCACGCTGATAATATCGGCGGGGATATTGCTCATTATCCTGAATTCCTACCTGCATTATCAGTATCCGCCCGAAGACATGAAAGAACTGGCAGCCCTGGAGCAGGACAGCATAATGTTCGGCGGAGAATACGTGATGCTTGGCACCAGTCCCGAGGCTGTGGGAGAGGAAAACGACACGGAGGAGCCGGAGCAGGTGGAGGAGGTGCAGCCCAAGCCCGATGTGGCCGGCGAGGACCTGAACGACGCCGGCGAACCGGCTAAGCAGGCCAAACCGGTGGTGACCGCCAAGGCCGAGTCGCCCATGAAGGTGAAGGAAAAGCCCAAGGAGAAAGAGAAGCCAAAGAAGACCGGCCCGGCAACCGATGAGAAACCGGCTGAGAAGCAAGAGCAAGTGAAGCGCGGTGCCGATGCGGTCACCGAGAACAAGGTGAAGAACGCATTCGGCAAGGCGCAGGGCAGCGGCAGCGGTAAGCAAGGCTCGCCCAACGGCAATAGCGATAGCGGCGCGCTTAGCGGGAAACCCGGCATAGGAGGTCTGGACGGATACACACTGGAGTACTGGGGCCGTCCCCACAGCCAGTGGACAGGAACAGTGGTGGTTCGCGTGCGAGTGAACACCCGCGGCAAGATAGTGGAGGCCAAGTGTGTGGGCGGCACCGGCGGAGCATATTCGCACCCCAGCGTGCGCCGGTATTGCGAACAGGAGACGCTAAAGTCGGCCTTCTCAGTGCCCAAGAGCACCACAACCGAAGGCATAGGAACCGTGACATGGCGCTTTGTGGACTGACACAGAGGGCCATTCGCGCATAAAAACAGAGAGAGAAAAAAGTTAGTGGCCACGAAAGGCCTATAAATAGAATTATGGAGAAACAAGACGAGAAGAAAGTGATTGGTGCCCTGAGCATCAAGGAAATACTGAGTTATGTGGCGGCCGTGGCGCTGTTTGCGGCCATTTCATGGATATATTTCTATCCGAACGATGTGAACGGCGATGTGCTTCAGCAGCACGACATCATGCAAGGCGTGGCCAACGGTCAGGAAGCCAAGGCCTACCATGAGCAGACAGGAGATGTGACCCGCTGGACCAACAGCCTGTTCGGCGGAATGCCCACGTTCCAAATCAGTCCCAGTTACAAGAGCAGTTCGCTACTGGGGTGGATACAAGACCTGTATTCGCTGTATTTCCCGTCGCCGGTGAGTTGGATATTCATCCTGATGCTGGGTTTCTTCATCCTGATGATATCATTCAACGTGCGCTGGTATCTGGCCATAACCGGAGCCATAGCCTACGCCTTCTCATCGTATTTCTTCATAATCATAGGCGCCGGACACATCTGGAAACTGATGGTGCTGGCCTACATACCGCCCACACTGGCCGGAATAGTGTGGTGCTACCGCGGCAAGTACCTGGCCGGTGCTGCCGTGGCCGCATTGTTCGCGGCGTTGCAACTGATGTCGAACCATGTGCAGATGACCTACTACTCACTGTTTGTGGTGGTGGCGATGATGATAGGCTATCTGGTGCAGGCTATCCGCGAGAAAAAACTGCGCCGCTGGTGCGTGGCAACGTGCTGCCTGGCCGTAGCCGCCATGCTGGCCGTGGCCGCTAATGCCCCCAACCTGTACCTGACCTACAACTATTCGAAAGAGACGATACGCGGCGGCCACTCAGAACTGAGTGCCGGTGACGGCAACAGCAGCAACAAGACAGGGAAAAACGGCGGCCTGGACAAGGAGTATATCACAGGCTGGAGTTACGGAATAGATGAAACATTCACCCTGCTGGTGCCCAACGTGAAGGGCGGAGCGAGCAACCTGCCCAAGAAGGGGCAGAACACCATGTTGTCGCTCGCCGTGGCCGACAAGGCTCAGAAGATGGCCGAGAACGGTGAGATTTCGGGCAATGACTACCAGTATCTGCAATATTTCCCCCAGTACTTCGGCGACCAGCCGGGTACAAACGGCCCGGTGTATGTGGGCGCGCTGATATGTGCGTTGTTCCTGCTGGGCTGCGCGGTGGTCAAAGGCCCCGTGAAATGGGCGTTGCTGGCCGTTACAGTGCTTTCGGTGCTTCTGTCGTGGGGACACAACATGATGTGGCTCACCGACCTGTTTATAGACCACTTCCCAATGTATAACCGGTTCAGGACCGTGTCGAGCATACTGGTGATAGCCGAACTGACCATGCCGCTGCTGGGCGTGCTGGCACTGCAGAAGGCTCTGACCGATAAGGACTTCTTGAAGAACCACTCTCGCGCCCTGTACGCGTCGTTCGGCTTCTGCGCGGCCGTGTGCCTGCTGCTGTGGCTCATACCCGGCCTGATGGGCACGTACTCCAAGATGGAGACCGAGCAGATGATAGTAACAGGGCAGATGCAGCAGATGCCCACGCTGGCGCAGGCGATAGAGGCGGTGCGTCACTCGATGGTTAGCGCCGACGCGATGCGCAGTCTGCTGGTGCTGGTGGTGGGCTTCGGCGTGCTGTGGGCATACCTGAGCGGCAAGTTCAAGACCCATCCCGAGGTGGTGGCACTGGTGCTGAGCCTGGTGGTGCTCACCGACATGTACACGGTGAACAAGCGCTACATCAACGGCGACTCGTTTGTGGAGCGCAACAACACCGCCACAGCCGACTACACACCGCGCCCCGTGGATACGCAGATTCTGCAGGACACAGCCATGAACTATCGCGTGTTCGACCAGCAGCACTTCATGGAGGCAATGCCTTCGTACTTCCACAAGGCGGTGGGCGGTTATCACGCCGCTAAGTTGACGCGCTACAACGACCTGATAGAGCGTCAGATAGCGCACGGCAACTTTGAGGTGCTGAATATGCTCAACACCAAGTATATCATCACCGACGACAACACTGCACACCTGAATCCCGAGGCGCTGGGCAACGCGTGGTTCGTTGACTCGCTGACCTACGTGGACGGAGCCGATGCCGAAATGGCGTTCCTGAATGACTTCAAACCGGCTCACAGCGCCGTGGCCGACAAGCAGTTCCGTGCGTCGCTGGGCGAAGCCGTGGCAAAAGAGGCCGGCGACACCATCTACGAGACAAGTTACGCGCCCAACCGGCTGACCTATCACAGCCACAGCGCCGGCGAGCGCGTGGCGGTGCTTAGCGAGGTGTATTTCCCATGGGGCTGGACCGCCACTGTGGATGGCAAGGAAGTGCCCATAGGACGAGTGAACTACGTGCTGCGTGCCCTGCGTATTCCTGCTGGGGACCACAGTGTGGAACTTAAGTTTGAGCCCACGGCCGTCACCACAAGTGACAACATAGCCACGTGGGCGATAGTGGGTATATACCTGCTGCTGTTACTGGCACTGAACGTGGGCGTATATAAGGCCTTGAGAGGCCGTAAGACGGCTCCTGAGGCCATGAAACAGGCTTGAATGAGTGAGAGTATGTTATGGGGCGAATAAAGCGATACAGGACCGCGTGGAGCCGTCATCACCGCAGCGCGGGTTACGGCATCCACTCACCGTTCGCATTCAACTTTGTGCTTAATGTGCTTCGCGAGCGCTTGCCCTATTACTGCTACGACGACCTTAATTCCCTGCGCAAGGCCGTGATAGCCGCCACGCGTCACAACTTTCGCCATCCCCGCATAATATCGTATAAGAATGCCAAACTCATATTCCGTGTGACTAACTATTTCAGTCCGCGGCAGGTGCTGCAGGTGGGGACAAGTTACGGCGTGTCGAGCGTGTCGATGCTTCACACGTCGCGACAGGTGCGCCTTGTCCTGTATGAGCCGCATCTGGACCGCTACCCTGTGGTGGGCGAGGTGTTGCTACCCTATCTGGAGCGGATAGAATTCTATAACGACCTGGCGGTGGCTCGGGCGCGATATGCCGCCACAATGGCCGCCGGTGAGGTACCTTACGTGGTGATAAACGACCTGCCCAAGGACGAAGACGCTGAGGAACTGGAGCGATTCCTGCCTGAGATGCTAAGCGGCGGTGCGGTGGTGATAATGCGCAACCTGAGCCGCAGCGATAGCATGAAAAGCCTGTGGCGACGATTGAGGGACGGAATGCGTCACGGCCAGACGTTCACCAACGAGAAAATCGCGATAATAGTGGCTAATAAGAAATTGCCGCTCCAGCACTTCTTCCTCTGGTTCTGAGCCGAACTGAAGAGAAATTTTCCACGGCAACCGCATCAAAATATTCACAAAATAGTCAATGATTTTGAATTGCAATTGTGAAAAGAGTCCATAATTCCCATAGAAATCGGTCTTTTTTATTGGATTGACAAAGAAAATCTGCAAACTTTCTCGCCAAAACCCGTTTTTTTATAGCATATTTGGGGGTAAAGTATGCAAAACCACTATTCAGGATAGATAAATCGGATAGATATGATGGGGCGGTCTTCCGGGTGGGAGGCCGCCTATCTGATAGTGCGGAGTGTGTGGATTCATCGCCCGAAGGTGGGCAAAAAAGTTGCACAGGCTGACTAAAATTGTTATATTTGCCCAAAATAAAAACCAAAACTTATACGACATGAAACGAATGTGGATAACAGCACTGATTCTGTGCATGATTTGCGGTTGCGCTATGGCCGAGGTTACGGTGGGTGCCGCGCGCACTAACCTCTATGTTCCGCTGCTGAAAGACAAGCGGATAGCCCTGCTGAGCAATCAGACCGGAATGGTGGGCAAAAAGCACACGCTGGACGTGATGCTGGAGAACGGACTGAACGTGGTGACAATTTTCAGCCCGGAACATGGCTTCCGTGGGAACGCTGATGCCGGTGAGCATGTGGGTAGCAGCGTGGACGAGAAAACAGGTGTGCCCATCGCGTCGCTCTACGACGGCAAGTCGCCCATGCCCAAAAAGGAGGTGATGGACCGCGTGGATGTGATAGTGATTGACATTCAGGACGTGGGGCTGCGGTTCTACACCTACTATGTGACTATGATAAACCTGATGGACGCCGCCATCACCTACGACAAGTCGGTGGTGGTGCTGGACCGTCCCAACCCCAACGGAATGACCGTGGACGGCCCCATACTGGACATGAGCCTGAAATCGGGTGTGGGTCGGTTGCCCATACCCACGGTCTATGGCATGACAATGGGTGAACTGGCGCGGATGGCCAACGGCGAGGGCTGGCTCAAGGACGGCAAGAAAGTGCGCCTGCTCACGGTGATACCCAGCTTGGGCTACACGCACCGGACGCGTTACCGCCTGCCCATAGCGCCCAGCCCCAACCTGCCCAATATGCTCTCGGTGTACCTCTACCCGTCAACGTGCTACTTTGAGGGCACCGACGTGAGCCTGGGACGCGGCACACCGTGGCCGTTCCAAGTCTATGGACACCCGGATATGACCGGCTACCGCTTTGAGTTCACTCCGGCGAGTGTTCCCGGAGCCAAGAATCCGCCCCAACTGGGCAAACTGTGTCACGGCGTGGACCTGCACAAGATGCGCGAGAGCGACGCCATAGCGCAAGGTATTAACCTGGAGTACGTAATCGACGCGTACCGCAACCTGGGGCAGGGTGAGAAGTTCTTCAAGCGCTTCTTCGACCTGCTGATGGGCAAAAAGGAGATTAAGCAGATGATAATGGACGGCAAGAGCGCGGCCGAGATTAAGGCCACGTGGGCCGACGACGTGGCGCGGTTCCGCGAGCAACGTCGCCCCTATCTGCTCTATGCCGAGTGACGCAAATGTGTGAGATAATACAGAAATAAAATACGTAACGATAAAACAATCAGGAGAAATTATGACACCGTGGATAGTGCTTGGCACAATAGCCTGCTACTTTGTGCTTTTGTTTATGGTTTCGTGGGCGGCATCGCGCCGCGCCGACAGTGACGCAACGCTTACCGGAGGCCGGCAGGCCCCGTGGTTTATTGTGGCCATCGCCATGATAGGCGCGCCCATCTCGGGCGTTACTTTCGTGTCGGTGCCCGGAATGGTGCTGGGCAAGGGGTTCAGTTACCTGCAGATGGCACTGGGCTTCATAGTGGGCTATTTTGTGATAGCCTATGTGCTGATTCCGCTCTTCTACCGCCGCAACCTGATATCCATCTACGGCTATCTGGAGCAGCGTTTCGGGGCCACCACTCACAAGAGCGGCGCTTGGTTCTTCTTCATCAGCAAGATGCTGGGAGCCGCGGTGAGGTTCTACGTGGTGTGCGTCACGCTGCAGTTGCTGGTGTTCGCTCCGCTGGGCATTCCGTTCGTTTTCAACGTGGTGGCGACCATAGCCCTGATTTTCCTCTACACTCTTCAGGGCGGCGTCAAGACGGTGATATGGACCGACACTCTGAAGAGTTTCTGCCTGATAATGAGTGTGGTGCTGTGCATTTTCTTCATCGCCAAGGGACTGGGCTACGACTTCGCTCAGATGTGCAAGGCCGTGGCGGCCGATGACACCTCGCGGATGTTCTTCTTCGACAATCCCAAGGAGGGCACCTACTTCTGGAAGCAGTTCGTGGCAGGTGTGTTTATGGTGATAGCCACCACCGGACTGGATCAGGATATGATGCAGCGCACGCTGGCCAGCCCCAATGCCAAGGAGTCGCAGAAAGGCTTGGTGGTGAGCGGAGTGACGCAGTTCTTCGTGATAGCGCTGTTCTTGATACTGGGCACGTTGCTGGCCATCTACGCCAGGCAGAACGCCATGCTGCCGGCCGACATGAGCGCCTTCAAGAGCGACGAACTCTTCGGCATGGTGGCCTGGAGCGACAAGATGCCCGTGGTGGTGGGTGTGCTGTTTGTGGTGGGACTCGTTTCGGCGGCCTATTCGGCGGCCGGCTCGGCTCTGACGTCGCTCACTACATCGTTCACGGTAGATATCCTTGGAGCCAACCGTGCCGGCAACGAGGCGCGGCTGGGACGCACGCGCAAACTGGTACATGTGGCAATGGCGGTGTGCATGGGCGCGGTGATAATAGTGTTCTACGCCATCAGCAACAGCGACGCCATCAGCGCGGTGTATGTTCTGGCCAGTTACACCTACGGCCCCATCCTGGGTCTGTTCGCCTTCGGGATGCTGTGCAAGAAGGCCGTACGCGACCGGTGGGTGCCGCTTGTGTGTATCGGTGCCCCGGTGCTGAGTTTCCTCGTGCAGCAGTGGCTGCTGGCGCAGTGGGGCTACACACTGGGCTTCGAACTGCTGCTGCTCAACGCGCTGCTCACCGTTGGGGGACTGCTGCTGCTTGCTCGCCCGCGTGACAAGGCTCAATCTGCTTAATAACACACAATAAACGCTGAAGATATGGTAAAAGGACTGCTGGGACGATACATCTGGATAATCGACACCATAGAGCGCCATGGGCGAATCACACGCGGGCGCTTCAACGAACTGTGGGCTCACTCGGCCTTCGGCAACGGCGAAGAGATGCCGCGCCGCACGTTCTACAACTATCGCAACGGGATAGAAGAGACCTTCGGCATCAGCATAGGCTACGACTCGTCAACCTATGAGTATTACATCGACTCGCAGGACGACAGCGCCGAGGCCGCGCGCAACCGCTGGCTAATCGACTCCATGTCGGTGAGCGGTATGCTGGGCGACGCCCGTGACGTGTCGGGGCGCATAGTGCTGGAGAACGTGCCCTCGTCGCGTCGCTATCTGGGCACCGTAGTCGACGCCATGAAACAGGGCCGCCGTCTGCGATTCGGCTACCGCTCCTACAACGAGGTGACCCCCAAGGAGCGCCGCGTGAATCCCTATTTCGTGAAGATATTCAAGCAACTGTGGTACGTGATAGGCTACAACGTGGACGACAAGGCCATAAAGACCTATTCGCTCGACCGCATGACCACCGTGGTTATGGAAGACGAGCAGTTCGCCATGCCCCGTGATTTCAGCCCCGAAGAATTTTTTGCCGACAGTTTCGGCATTATTACCGATAACAGCCGCCCCGAGCGGATTACGCTCAGGGTGAGCCGCTGGCTGGCCAACTACTTCCGTGCGTTGCCCCTGCACGTGTCGCAGAGCGAGGAAATCCACGAGCAGTATTCGCTGTTCCACTACCGGATGCAGGTTACGAGCGACCTGATAGAGGAAATCCTGCGCTACGGAGGCAACATCACCGTTCTGGAGCCAAAGGAACTGCGCCTGCGAGTTACTAACGAGTTGCGAAAATGCATGGAGAATTACACTCTGCACTGATGTGAGCGAACCTGAAACATAACCTGAATTTATTATATTAACAAGCCAATGAGAAGATTTTTCTATTACATATTCATCATGATTGCAGTCGCTGAGTTAGCCGCTGTTATGACTTCCTGCCGGCGCAGCCGCACCGTGGCGGCGCTGGTGGAGGCCGACTCGCTGA
>FLNZ01000110.1_pt1 | contig 12600 bp, 11 predicted proteins | sample 1140391 | NCBI WGS metagenome assembly FLNZ01 (sample SAMEA3878171, study PRJEB12797) | bioreactor metagenome | biome: Moose rumen | place: Sweden | collected 2011-10
AATGCAAGCCTCATCGAGCTCACCGACAGCGAGGGGACGCCCCTCCCCAACCCCCTATTCACGGGCAGCGACGGCCGCCTGAGGCTCGAAAACGGGAACGGGGCCCCTGCTGTCCCCTGCATCGCCGACGGGCTCTCCTACAAGGTCGTGGTGGCCAAGAAGACGGGAGTCGAGCCCATCTTTATGGGCGGAATCCTCCAGAACCCGGAGGAACTGTACGAGGAACCATTCATCGCGTTCGTCGTGACCGCCATGGGCGGTTCTGGCGCCGGCTCCAACACTTCCGTCATGGGAAGCGTCGCCGACGTGCGCCTCGCCGACAAGAGCCTGGGTGCCGTAGTCTGCTCCGGCTACTACGAAGAAGGCGACTGCCCCGCACGCGTGTTCACGTGGGTGGAATCGCAGGAGCCGCCACAGGACAACGGCATCAACATTTTGAGGAATCCGGAAGACAACACCGGATACTGGAAGATGTCGGACCCTCCGGCAGGCACGTGGGACGTCCGCATGGCGGGCCTCGTCCACTACACCAGCTCTACCGTCGCTGCCAGGAACTCGCAGCTTCTTGAAAGCCTTCTTGGCATCATAAGAGAGGCTTACAACTCGGACAAGTGTGGTGCCTCGAGAATATACTTCCCTACCGGCGTATGGGGACTGTCGTCAGGTTTTTCGTCGAACTCGATGGTTGTCTTCGGGAAAGACGCGCACTTAGCGTTCATCGGAAATAACGCCAAAACTGTAAATTTTTCCGGCGGTATCGAAGCCGGCGCAGATTTCATTTTCAATACGCCAGATGGCGGCCGTTTGTCCATCACATGCGGCCAGGGAGCATTCCGCAGCAAGTGGCTCGGGACATCCGCGATTAACTCGCTACAGGTTGCTGACACGTATATTATCGACGAAGATGTACTGCGAAGTCATTCCTCCGCAGGGGCCAAACGTGTCGTGGTAGAGGTATCGCTCAACGGTACGGTAGAATTTTCGGATTGCGAAATCGATTGCCGCGGCAAGCTTCCGACATCCTATGCGCACTCGTTTACGAACTGCAGGTTCACAGACAGGTTTTTTGCGACACCATCCAGCATTGACATGAGGCTGCTATCACTTTCAGGATGCATTCTCGATATCGACGATTTTGCATCCGTCAGTAACTGGGCTTATGCAAAATTGAAGAACGGCGAAGGAGTACTCGACTTTCAGGGGAAATATTGCGCAAGCTTCACGCTTGAAGCGTCCTCCATAAATTCGTCGTACTACATTCTCAACGGACAATTCGGCACATTCACGTTCCGTTCGTTCTTCTCGGAAGAAGCAGCAAACCACCTGTTGCTGTTCAACTGCCGAATAAACGAACTTAACGGAGACATGCTATGGAACAGTCTCGAAATAGAGGAATCAATCTGTTCGATAGGCAGAAGCAAATGCATCCATGCCGACGGCTCTGTTCCTGTATACCCCGACCACGATGGGCTTACGGTAAAAAGCGCGATATCGGTACGCGGTAGCAGGTTACAAGGTAAAAATGGTGTCTGTATCGGGTGTTACGGCAATACCTATATGCCGCAATCGATTGAAGTTTTCGATTCCATCCTGACAGGCAGTGTTTACGGAACGATTTCAGTCAGGGCCTACGGTTCCTATTTCTCCGGGCTTCTGAAACAGTGGGGCTTAAATGGAGAAGGGCTGTTCGTCGTTGCCGACTGCGAATTCGTAGATCAGGGACGCGCCGAAACAAACGGCAAAAACGCGATGGTCGTGAATAACTCGTTCGACGGTGCTGCAGACGGATTTACCGGGAGCCAACTGACTTCATGTACGTATGGTGGCAACGTCGGCAACTGCCTGCAGAAAAGAACCATTCTAGATGTGAAAGAATTATTAAACGCCGGTTACAGCAATGCAACAAGCTATGGCGTCGTGTTATCCTTCAAAGACGGAAACGATGTCCCGTTAAAACTGTGGGCAATCGGTCCGGCGCAAAAAATAAAGGTGACCATTAAAGTGACCGTCGCCTATACCGCACCCCAGGGCCTCAAATACATCGACATTGCAGCTACGGCCATCTACACTACCGATGATGCAATAAATTTCAAACTGCCAAAAGTCAACAACAATATGGTTTCGGCCCCTGATTCGCAGCACAACCTGTACATAGCTGTTCCATCAGGCATTGACGATTTTAGTGGGTCCGATGTAAAATCGATAATTGTCGAAGCTGAGGTAATAGACTAGAAGGACACATTTTATATGGCTGCACAACTCTCCCCTTCCCCGATACTCCGCTTTTACGGCCCCGACGGCAAGCCGCTCGCTGGCGGTTTCCTCATCACGTACGATTACGTGACATCGCATCAAATCGCCACATGGGCAAACGCTGACATGTCGGCTCTTAATCCGTGTCAGATACAGCTCGACGCGAATGGCGAGCCCTCTCAGAACGGGGTCCCCGTGAAAGTGTTCCTGGAGGAAGGGCGCAGGTACAAGTTCCGCTGGTTCGACAGCGAGATGAACCCTGTCGGCTGCGCCCAGCCGGTTCAGACCGCATCCGTCCACTACGGCGACAACAACGTGTTCAACTACTATGCCGATGTGCAGGGGACTGACGACGAGATCGAGGTCACCCCCAGCACCGATCCGGAAACAGGGATAAGAAGTTTCTTTGTAGGCCTCGCAAGCTCTGTCAAGCAAGCCTTCGAAAACCTGGTTTCCGGGCTTCGTGCCGCAAAGACGGAAGTTTTGCCGGGCCGAAACATCGATATCGACGAAAATACAGCAGAGGACGGACACACGGTCTATACCGTGAACGGCGTAGAAAGCGTCCCGAATGTCGAAATCATAAGCCCGGAGGGGACTCTGGATATCAGCGAGGAAACGGATCACCAGACGAACACCAAGACATTCGAAATCGACGTGAAGAAGGCTTCCGGGGAAGACTTCTGGGGACACTTCCTGAACGCAGGCCAATGGAAAGAGGTGACGACTGCCGAGACGGTTCTTGACACGCCACAGAAGGTTCAGGGCGAAGGGAACATATCGATGCCGCTCCCCGCCGGCATATACGATTTCAAGATAGAGCTTGCAGGCTGTTTCGGACAACAGCAGATATCGACAACGTACCAAAAGTACGACCTGAAAATCAAGTACGGAAACCGTGAACTGCGCGCGCAATCCTTCCTTTTCGACAGTTCGATTCCCGATTTCCAGACGTTCTGGTGCGGTTCAGTCGTAAAGCTCGAAGAACCCGGCAACGTTTCGTTTACGCTCAGGTGCATGGAACAAAACGGCTCCATGATGGCCAAGGTCTCGCACCTATTTGTCCATGCAATCGGTGGCATTTCCGGAGGCGGAGGCGGAACGGAATATTCCGCTGGTGCCGGTATCGACATCGACGAAGACAAGATTTCCGTAAAGGTCAAGGAAGGCGGAGGCCTTGCCATCGACGATGACACCAACGAACTTGAAATTGACCCCGAATCCGATGTCGGCGAGGTCGTCGAGGAAGTCCAGAAAATCACCGAAGACCTCGACAAGAAGCTGACGGTGAACTTCGATATGCCCGGAATTTCCGCCATGTTCGATTTTGCTGATTCAAACGTAACGACCCTATCCAATGGTGCGACGATGCTCTGCCAGGCGTTTACCGTCCCAATCAACAACAAGATTAGGGTTGTCGCCGCTGGTCAGGAAGACGCGACGTTACTCGGAATCTATGCCAAACAGGGATACGGCAGCAAGATAATGCTGGCCCTTTACGCATTCGAGTTCCCGGACGAGGAACATCCCTACGGCACAACTGACTATGTTGGAGATACTGGCCCCGTGAGCGTTGCCAGCGGCCTGAACCAGTTCCCGCTGAAGAATATAAACCCGAACGTCGCCGAACTCGAAAGCGACAAGGTGTATTACGCCTGTCTTTATCTGCCGTCCCAACATTCCCAGGGATTGCTTCTTGCTGGTTGCCCGGGCTATGGCAGCAATACGGTAAACGCGATTCCGAGGTTTACGGTCGGCGTGGAGAATATCCAGAACAACGGTTCCGAAATCGACATGAACGACCCGACAAGTGGCCTTTACTACAACGACGGGAATGGTAACTACTACATCGGACCCTGGAGCGTTGGGTACAACGAAAGACCTTCCGTGCCCAGATTCTTCCTGCAAATACGTAACGGAGAAGTTGCCGTACCGGAAGAAACAGGGCCTTTCGACGTGGTGGATAACTTCACACTGAAGGCTACATCTACCGTTCAGACGATTTTCGGCAATTCCCTTACTCCGACAAATTCGGGCATGGTATTCCAGGCGGTGACGCCCAAAGAGAATGTCTCGATTAAGAAATGGGTGGTGCTGGACACCAACCCGAACGACTATTCCAGATTCGGCGGCGACGTTTACAGTTCCGATTTCGGAACGAGGCTTTCAAGCAGGGATAATTGCTCTGTAAATGTCACGCAATACGGGACCATTGGCGGCGTTACGCTCTATGCTCACGAATACACGCCGGGCACGCCTGTAAACTTGACGGCAAACACTACATACCGTTTCCCGTCTTGCAGCGTGGCCGGGGCACTGTCTACCGTGTTGGTTCAATACGATACACCGGCAGTGGAAAAGACGCTCCACCTTTTCGAAAGCGCATACAACGTCAACCAATGGGTGCAGAACTATGTCCGTGCAAACGATGTCCAGGGACCGTACCTGAAGGTGGTTGATACAGATGACAACGAATACGTAATCTAGGAGGAACCATGAGCTTCATAAAGAAAATACTCGCGAACGTACGACAGAACCTGAGCGAGGAAGAAAAAAGCTTAGCCCGAGAAAATATCGGTGCGCAGCAGATGATTCTCGATTCTTCCAAATCGACTGAAGTAGAGGGCCCCCTCTCATTCGGCGATTACGTAGCCACAGATTTTGGAGCAGGATTTAGTCGCGATCCGGAAACCGGACGCGTGTCGTTCGATATAGCAAAGACGGCTCGCAGATTACCAGAAATTATCGCTGGCAAAAACATATCAATCAGGCGTCTCGGAAATATTGACAAGGCTCAATACATGATTTCCGCTGAGTTTCCCGAGCGTTTTTCCATGGGAGTCGACGTATCGAGTCCGGGTCAAACAACTACGCTATTCTCAGTCGAAGATTACGATTTTTCCGTTTCGAGCAACTTGTCCTCCGTTTCAATTCGTATCACGAACAACTCGGAAAACGACATGTCTGTAAAAGGCTTTGTCATCAAGGACTACCAGAACATGTCGAACATAGAAAGATACAACGATATCGATTTTACGGTAAGACACGGCGAAACAAAACACTTTTCTTCCATAACGCAATACGAACTGGCTTCAAACAATAACGGACGAATGGAATTCTCGCTTTGGTTCACAGACTGGGTTCTAAGATTCGTTATGCGAAAGACTGGTACGTGCGTTCTTGATATTCTAGTAGAACCTTTTACCTAAATCACCGTAGCATTCGTAAATAACTATGGAAACGCTTTCTATTTTCGAAAACATCGGCAACGTTCTCGGCTACCCTGCCATGTTGCTCGTATTCTGGCTCTTCATCCGCATCAAGGACCTAGAAAAAAGGATGAACGAAGGAAACGACAGATTCGACAAGATCGAAGACGGCATGGACAAGATTGAAAACAGCATGAGCGAAATCAAGCACCAACTCGGTGTGATACAGGGACAGTTGTCGATGATTACGCGTAGTTGCCCGACTCACACGCCGGAAAAGAGGCCGATGTGAAGGTCTACTCCATTACTGCATCGCCCGCTCCGCTAAAGGTGACGCCCATCGGCAACCGCCTCTACCGCGTGGCCGAGGACGTGACGATTCGAGTGAGTACGGATGAAGGCGTGTGGGTATTCCGATTCTTCAAGGGGTTCATGACGAACTTCCGCAGCGGCGGGGTGCTTGTCGATGGCTTTATCGACCAGGTAGGCGACGAGCGCAAAAGCCTCGTCTACCTCGTCCACGATGCGATATACACGCCGTGTCTCGCGCTCGGTTTTGAGCATCCCGTGTCGCGCCTGCTTGGCGACCAGTTCCTCCGTGCAGGCCTGTTATGGGCAAAGATGGGATCCTTCAAGGCGGCATGCGTCTACAACTCGGTGCGCATTTTCGGAACTTCTGCATACGAAGAGGACGATGCGCTCACGAGCACCAATTCAAGGTTGTTTACATTCGAGTGGAGGGATAGATGACACTGTCAGAATATGCACTAAAGTTCGTTGGCCGGCCATACGTTTGGGGCGGCGATGGCTCCGGCAAGTGCGGCGGCGGTTTCGACTGCTCCGGCCTCGTACTTGAAGGGCTTTGGGCTCTCGGACTATACGACGGCAAGGACGTGACCGCACAGGGGCTTCACGACACGCTTTGCAAGAAGGGTTGGAAGAATGTGCCGAAGGACTTCGTTTTCGATGGAGACATTCTTTTTTTCGGCAAGGCCGTAGACAAGATTACGCACACGGCAATCGCCATAGACAACAATCTGATGGTAGAGGCGTACGGAACAAGTAAATGTACCACGCCATCAAACTCCACTGGCAAGGTGCACGTGCGGCCCATTCGTGCGAACATCGTGGCGGCACTTAGAGCGTATTAGTCGCTCAACTTTCTCGCCGCATCCAAAAGAGTCTTTCGATCGATGCCGATATGTTCCAGGAAAGCCGATTCGACGCTGTCGCGGGGGTGAAACCTTATAAAATTTGCGTCAAGCATTTCTGCCTCGGATTCGTAAATGTAGTTTACATAGGAAGTATCGCCACCTTGACAGTTGTTCGGAGACCAGACTATTAAATCAAACAATGTATCCGGTTTATCTTCATGCGGATAAAAGAATGAATTGCATGAACTTGAGTCTGATATCGTGAAAACCATTTGAGCACGGAGATGCTTCATTTGCAATTTGTTCGGAATGTACGTTTTGTCGCTACGATAGCAGAGATCTTTACCCTCCAAGGCGACGCAGCGTGTGCCAGAGCAGGCCACGAAATAACAAGCGACGAATAATAAAATTATGAACAATCGCATACTGTAAATATAACAGGAATTTGTTCTTGATGCAATAATATAAAAATTAAACTGTGAAAAAAATCACTTCGCAAGGAGGCAAGCATGCCAAAAAACAAAAACGTACAACTACAGGTAGATACATCCGACCTTCCGCAGAACTTTCGTACGAAGAACATCCAGGCTCTTCTAGATAGCATGCGGATGGATGCAGCTTATGCGAAGCTTCCCGTGTTTAATGATGACGCAAAATATAGCTTATTCAGAAATATGGAACCCGGCATCTATTCGGCCCGTCCCGAGGACAGCAAGTACCGCGGATTGTCTCGGCTCTTTGACGAATGGTGGGGCGGTCTGGACGATTCATCCAGGAAGGAATTCGACAGGAGGCTCAATGTAAAGGAAAGCTATCCTGATTTCTGGAACGGGATGTACGACATCCTGAACGGCGAAGTCGCCCCGAACGACTTGGAACGATTCCGGCTTCTTGACTGGTACGACTCAATCTGGAACGAGAAAAACGAGCGTCCCAGGCGAATGGTCCCGTCCGAACGCAAGAAGTACAACAAGGAACACGGCATCTGGTTCGAGTATTAGCGGTCTCTTGTGAGGTATGCACGAATTTATGCACTTTTAAATGCGAAATTTCCCGAAATTGTGCAACATATTACCAAATTAAAACAAGGTTAAACAACGCTAAACAATGGTATAAGGTTGCATAAATTCGAGCATAGAGTGCAAAAACAAAGAAAATCGCCAAAAGTGGCTGTTAAATTTATATATTTCTCCCAAACATTGGAGTTCTCTTGAAACCGTCGCCATACTTTGCTGACCAGTTCCGCTTTTTCTTCAAACGATTCTCGGGTAACGAGGCGTTGTTCAAGTGGTTTCTGAAAAAGGCGGGCGAAGACTCCCAAGCATTCGATTTCCCCGGCGCGCTCAAGAACAACCCGAAAACGCTCGTGTTCCTCCCGCGCGATATGGAAAGTGCGGCAGGGTTCCTCCACAAGATGCCGAACACGTGGTTTGCAAACGTGCTCTGCGTCGCGCACGAATCGCTCCATGCACTGATTTCGGCCAAGCGCGCCCACGCCATATACTTCAGCGACTCGGAATGCCGCTTCGGCGAGCGCGTTTTCGACGAACTGGAACAGAAAATCCACGAATTTTCCCCCACGGTCTGCATCTACCTCGGGCAACCGTTCCTTCCCAGGCTCTACCTCGCCAAAAGCAGCGGGGCCGGACTGCGTATCGGTTTCAACTGCGAAGCCTATTACCCCTTCCTGAACATGAGCCTCACACCCGACCAGCTTAGCGAGGCGGAACTCATCAGCGGCTACTACGGGGTAGGCAAGTGATCCGAGGGACAATCATAACAGAGAACGGCGGCTATGCGGACCTGCACCTGCACACGCGCCTTTCCGACGGCACGCTTTCCGTCGAGGAACTGCTCGCGCTCACCAAGCGCAAGGGCCTCCGGTGCATCTCCATCACCGACCACGACAACCTGGACAGCTACAAGATTGCCGAGGGGCCTGCCCGCGACATCGGGATAGAACTCATTCCGGGCATCGAGATTTCCGCCGTATGGCAGGGGAAGGACATCCACATACTCGGGTACTTCTGCGACCCCACGAACCTCGCCCTCAACATGGAACTCGAGGATTTCGCGAAGCAGCGAATCGCCCGCGTGAAGGCGATTATCAAGAAGTTGAACGCCCTCGGGATAGATATCACCTACGAGAAGGTGCATTCCTACTGCAAGGGAAAAGTCATCGGGCGCCCGCATATCGCCATGTCGCTCGTAGACGAGGAATACATCGGGAACTTTGCGGAAGCCTTCACCAAGTACCTGGGTGACGGCTGCGTCGCCTTCGTCGAAAAAAAGGGACTCAACCCGCAGCAGACCATCCGCCTCATCGAGAACGCGGGCGGAATTGCGGTCCTCGCCCACCCCTACAAGTCGGGCCTTTCCGACGAATTCATCGAGGACATGGTGGAATGGGGAATCAAGGGTATCGAGGTCTACAGCCCCGCACAGAAGGGCGCTGTGGGCCGCAAATACAAGGAGATGGCCCAGCGCTTCGGGCTCGTGGGTACCGGCGGCTCGGACTTCCACACCGAAGGGGGCGCCTACCCTCCCGGCTGCATGAAGATGCCCTACACCGTGGTTCAGGCCCTCAAGGAATGTCGCGAGAAATCCCGTGCGGAATGGTTCTAGCATGAAGTTCGGCCAGATTCTCGCATACATGCTTTCGGCCCTCGCGCTAATTGCAACGGCAGCAGGCGCGCAGGTCATGAACCCCACGCCCTACGAAAAACCGAAGCCGCAGGATTCCGTGTGGTACGCGCCCGACCGCCCGAGCCCATCCGTGCGCGAGAACGACGCCGGCCGCTGGGGACTCGCCCATACCGAAGTCATGGAACGCCTCTACGACGTCTCGGGTCAAAAATCGGAATGGCTGCTCGGCACCTCCATCCTCGGGAATCCGGAACTCGACCCGTTCTCGATGGGTCTTTCAAATGTAAGCCAGCGCTATCCCTCCATGCTCTCGGGCATCTACACCACCCGCCTCGGGTTCGACCCCTCGCGCCTATCGCTCAACGGCGAGAACGGCATTCTGTTCGAGGAACGGCACGGCATTCCCGTAGATACCCCCATTACCGATGTCGCCTGGGAACGCGGGGCCTTCGACGGCAACGCACTGCACCTCGATTTCCGCAGGCTCGTTACCGACTCGGTGACGCTCGACTTCGGCGTGCAGAGCCGCTCCAACAAGAATTCCAAGGAATACGAGTACCAGAACGTCACCAGCTCGCCGTACTTTGCCCTCGGGCGCGACTCCACGAGCATTCCCTTTTCCGGCAGGAACATCGCCGTAAATACGATGCACGTGCAGCCCATGCTCACCTGGCGATTCGGGCTCGGAAAGGCGCACTTCAAGATGAACTACCTCTCGCTCGAGAACGCAGACCAGACTAGCTACAAGGTGCTGCTCGATACACTCGACCTTTCCAAGCGCACGTTCCAGAAGCCGTACTACACCATGGACGAGAAGGCAATCACGTATGGTGGCGGCGTGGAGTTCTACCCCCTCAAGCGGCTCACCCTCGGGGCAAGTTTCCATTACGGCACGCACGAAATCGAGTACGATTCGCTCGCGGCTATCGCCTACGATTCCAAGACCTGGACCGACACTCTCGGAGTCGAGCACACCGACAGCATGTACTACGACACCACGTGGAAATTCACCTACAACACGATGCTCGGCGACGCCTTCGTGCGTTATGGAATGTTCCTGAACCCGACCATCCGCTTTATGTACGAATTCGTGAACACCGACGAGGAACGCCCCGAATTCAACAAGACTTACTACCAGGACAGGGAAATCGGCTACGGCGAAGTTTCCGACACCATAGGGATTACGATGTTCCGCGTGCAGGGCGGCATGCAGCGCAACAGTTCCCTCATGGACGAGGTGGATTTTGCCCCCGCATTCTCGGCCGACGTAAGCGTATTCCTGCCATTTGACCTGCGACTCAACGCCATGTTCCGCCACGACAACAAGTTCCCCGAGGTAAGGCAGCTCAAGTTCAACGAGACCGGAAGGCTATCGTTTGCGAACAAGGAACTCAAGTTCGAAAAAAGGAACCGCGGGGCGGCAACGCTCGGCTGGTACTCAAAGGAAGTCTACTACGGGCTCGGAGTGCGCTACGAAAGCGCAGAAAACCTCATAAAGCGGCGCTGGGTACTCGGCGAGGGCATGGAGTCCGTGCCTACGGCATTCCAGTGGACCAACCTCGACGAGGCATCGACCATCGACTGGATTATGAAGGTCGGGTTCAGGCTCGGGAACTGGAAATTCTACCTGGAACGCGGGCAGGTCCTTGACCGCGACGAGCGCATCCTCGACGTGCAGGAGCTCTACTACAAGGGTTCCATCCACTGGCAGAACCGCTTTGTGCGCGACAGGCTCGGCGTGAGCGTCCGCGTGGACTGGCAGTGGTTCGGTACGCACTACGACTGCACCGTGAACGAGGAAGGCCTGCCCGAAATCGAGGAGATGAAGAAGTACCTCGCGCTTGATTTCGAGGCGCGCATGCAGATTCTCACCTTCGAACTCTACAGCCGCATCGAGAATTTCAACCACAGCATCTACATGCCAGGTTCCGGATACACGCCCGAAGGACTCCGCTTCGCCTACGGCATCGTCTGGACCTTTGGGAACTGACGCGCTGCGTCATCCTGAGCACAAAGTGCGAAGGATCCAGTCCCTAATTGTCATCTCCGACTTCGCCGAGGATCACAATTTCCAACTAGCTTTTTGTATATTGTAACTATGAAACTTTTTGAATTTATCGCATCCGTTTTCTTGCTCTGCGTTTCTGCAGTATGCGTTCCTGTAGCACTCGCTGTCAGTGCTGCAAAGTCCTACGCAAAGAAACTCAACTGGGTCGTGTTGCTCGGCATCGCCCTCTTCTGCATCATTCTCGCCATCGTGAACAACATCCGCGTGGGTGAAGGCAAATCCGTCGAATGGATTGGCACCCAGGACGTAATGGAAAAACCGGCGGACATCCTGTAGGGGGCAACATGGTCGAATGCTTTGAAAAGAACAACATCAAGCGTACGATTGCCTCTGCGGTCGTCCTCCTTATTGCAACCTTCTTTGTCGCCTTCGGTGTGGCCGAAATCAGTTTCCCCGAAAGCATCCTCACCTTCACCGACCACGATTGGCTTCTGGACATCTGGCCCAAGGCATACCGCTACAACATCCACCTAGGTGTTGCCGCCTGCGTCATTTGTGGCCTGCTCGTAATTCCGGCCATCAAGCTGCAAAAGGATTTCGCCATCCGCGCCCTTGAAGTGCTCTGCAGGTTCGGCATCGGCGGCATGTTCATATTCGCCTCCATCTTCAAGATTCAGGACCCGCACCAGTTCGCGACTCTCGTAGCGCAGTACCAGTTCTTCTCGGCCCTGCACGTGGATTTCGTGAACAACTTCTTCGCGCTAGTTTATCCGCAATTTGAACTCTGGTTCGGGCTTGCAATGATTTTCACGCCCTTCGTGAAGGAATCCGCGTTCGCCATCTTCTGGATGTTCGTGAGTTTCATCATCGCGCTCGCCTGGGCGCTCTGGAACGACCTGGGCATCACCTGCGGGTGCTTCGAACTCGAAGGCGCGCAGGACAAGGCCGAAGCCTGGACAAGCCTCATCCGCGACCTGATTCTCATCTGGCCCACGCTGTGGCTTGCAATGCGCAAGAACCGTAGCCTCATCGGCGTTTGGCGCCGATAAGACCGCGGCATCTGGAAAAAGTAGCGCGCAGAAACCCATTTGAAAAACCCCGGACAATGATGTGAACCCCGAAAGTTGGACACAACTTTCGGGGTTTTCATGTACCAGAAACACACAAAAGAAGAATGGGCCAAGGCCTATGAACTCCACAAGGATGGTTACGACTCTCCGTCAATCTCCAGATTGACGGGCCTGGAACTGTCCGAAATCAAGCGCCATATCCGGCTTTACCGGCAAACAGGCTATTGGCAGACGGAAAGAAAACCGAATGTCAGAGTAAC
>FLNZ01005329.1_pt1 | contig 12559 bp, 9 predicted proteins | sample 1140391 | NCBI WGS metagenome assembly FLNZ01 (sample SAMEA3878171, study PRJEB12797) | bioreactor metagenome | biome: Moose rumen | place: Sweden | collected 2011-10
CGCCCGTCGCCGCATATCTCTCTCCTCTTGTCTTCATCACTTATGCGTTTTATTTGTTATGTCTTTCAGCTTCCTGTGGGCGCTTGCCTGTCCCACCAGAAAGTCTTTCAGGATATTGTCCAGCTTTGCCTCGTCCTCATCCTCCGGCGGCCCTTTGCCCGGCTTTTCCGTCTTTCGCACCAGGCGCGCCGGGAGCACGATGGGCTCCAGCGTCACGAAGGGGATGATGTCCGCGAGCAGCGGCTCTGCGCCCTCAGCGTCCTCAGGCGGTTTCTTTTGTCTCTTTCTTCCCCACATACTCCAGCACCTCCTCGAACAGTTCGATGATTTCCGGCACGGTGGCCTTCACTTCTTTCATCGGGAAGCACACGCTGCTGCGCATGAAGGCGGCAGCTCCGTCCGCGTCCCGGCGCAGCTTGACGCTGTTTTTCACCCTGTGCGGCGAGATTCTCATCCCGCCCTCCGCGAAGAATTCTTCATACTGGGCATACAGCTCCTTCTTCTCCTGCCAGTACACTTTGTTGAAAAAGAGGATGAAGGGCTGTCCCAGCTTCTTGCACACTTCCCCCAGGGAATAGCTGGAGGCGATGCTCATCCCGTCCACGTCCATCGGGATGACGATGAGTGAGAACACCCCGGCCGCCAGCATCTGGAACGATGCGTCCGTCCGCACCAGCGAGCCGGGGCAGTCGATGACCAGGTAGTCGTAGTCCCGCTCCAGCTTCCCTATCTCTGCAATCTCCGCCTTGATGTTGGATCGCGTCAGGTCTTCCACCTTGCGGATGGGATACAGGCCGCTTTCGTCGAAGGAGGCGTCCTCCTGCATCAGGCCGTCCATCTCGCGCTCCCGCGTGGAGCTGAGGTTGTAGCCCGGGGCGTCCAGGTCCAGCAGCATCACCCGCTTGCCCAAAACGTATTTCAGGTAAGAAGCCAGGAGCATGTTGAAGGTCGACTTTCCGGTTCCCCCTTTGGCCGAGAAGAATGATATGACTTGCATAGCGCCTCCTTTGTTTAGTCTTGCGACACAAAGGTAAGTGCAATTTTTAATTATGCAAGCGAATCGGGTATGAGGGAGCGGTGAGTGTCGGGCAAAAGTACATTATTGCTAACTTTGCAGAGCTAAACCCCAATGCTTCAATATGGACCAGCCTAAAATCGAGAGGATGCTGCGCCTGATGCAGCTCCTTGCCAGCAACACCCACTACACCATCGACGAGTTGGCCGCGACGATGGGACTTTCCCGCCGCTCTGTTTTCCGCTACTTCGACACTTTCAAGAGTGCCGGTTTCGTGGTGCAGCACATCGGTGGCGGACGCTACCTGATGACTACCTACAACAAGGAGTACTCCGACCTCTCGCAGCTGGTGTATTTCTCCGAGGAGGAGGCCATTGTGGTGAGTCATCTGATTGAGAATCTGGACGCCACCAATTCGCTCAAGGCCGGGCTCAAGCAGAAGCTGGCCGCCGTGTACGATTCCACTTCCATCAGCGATTACATCGAGAACAAAGGGAAGTCCGAGGTGGTGGAGACGCTGGTCAATGCCGTGAAAACGAAGCGCCAGGTTGCGCTGAAGGACTATTCTTCCGCGCATTCCGGGAAGACGAAGGATTACATCCTGGAGCCCTACAAGTTCACGAAAGGTTATGTGGACATCATTGCGTATGACACGGCTGCGCGGCTGAACAAGCTGTTCAAGATTTCCCGCATCTCTTCGGTGAAGATGCTGGGCGGCTGGCAGTTCGAGGATTGCCACGAGGAGCAGCCGGTTGATTCGTTCCGGATGAGCGGCGCACCTGTGGAACACGTGAAGCTGAAGCTGACGCTGCGGGGTAAGAATCTGCTTACTGAGGAGTTCCCCGTGACGGCGGTGGAGGTGACGCAGGAAAAGCGCAGCTGGTACTGGGAGGGGGATGTGAATGCGCTGGAGGGCGTTGGGCGCTTTGCGCTGGGCCTGCCGGAGGAGGTTACCGTGGAAGAAGGGACGCTGCTGAAGGCCTGGCTGGCGGAGAGAGGGGCGTTTGTGGAGAAAAAATACGGTTCCCGAAAAAGAAAATAGGCCGGTGACAAAACGTGTCACTTTTAAGTCGTAGATTTGTGGCGAAATCCCAAAATCTGCGAATATGAGTGTTTTGATTTACCTGTTGTGCGCCATTGCGTTCATACCGGAATTGTTTAACGAAAAGCGCTGAGCCTATGTTTTTTCTGATTATGTGCCTTGCGTATCTGGATGATATGCTGGCGAGACGATGAGCATCGAAGAAGCTATAGTATTCCTGCTCTCTACAGAAGGTTGTGGGATGACTGCCGACCGGCTGGTGTTTGAAATCAACAGCCGGCGGCTGTGTGTGCGGCGTGATGGGCAGCCGGTGAAAGTTAGCCAAGTGTGGGCAGCGTTTTTCCGGCATCCGGAGATGTTTTGCAGGGATGGGAAGTTGATTAGGTTGATGGTGTGAGGAGTGGAGTATTGTAAGGTAGTATTTGTCGAAATTTGTGCAATAATTGTCATTTTATGCTATTTTCTTGAAACAAATTGCTATCTTTACACGTAATTATAGCAAGCTTACACAAAACTACATACCTCTTATGGACGAGAATCCTAACCTCAACCGTATCAAGGTTGCTCTTGTCGAGCGCCAAAAAACCAGCAAATGGCTGGCCGAGCAGATGGAGAAATCAGATACTACTGTATCCCGTTGGGTATCCAACAAAATCCAGCCATCAGTCGAACAATTATTTGAGATAGCCCGCATTCTGGAAATGGATGTCAAGGAGCTTCTTAATTCCAATCTCGTAAAATAAGCCCAGCCATGAATAACGAACCCATCAAGGACGATATTGTTCTCAATGACGATGAATTGGTCTGCATTCTGACTGAGACACGTAAGAAAGCAACGCCAAAGGAAATTATACTCCAGTCAGTCATTCAGCAAATGAATGATGAATACGGCTTTGAACTAAGCGATATGTTGCGCGACTTTTCTCTGCCTTTGGAAGATGAGGAAGGCAGGACACGCCGCGTGACCGTTGATCTCGCAATCTTCGAATCCGGAATGGCTCACGACAAAGACCACTTGGCCCGTCTGTGTTTTGTTTATGACAGCAAAGTGGCCGCTGAGGATAAGAAGAAAGGCGTTGAAGCTGTCCTAAATCCCGTCCTGTCTTATAGCGACTGCGAATTTGCCCTCTGGACCAATGGCGATGAGCTCTATTTCTATCAAAGAGTTGAGGATGAAGTAGGCAATATAGATATCCAGGAACTTTCAGATTTCCCGGGCGCTGACGAGAGCATCGAAGATCTCGAACGTCAGGGCGAACGTGCAAAACCTCGTAAGCCGGCCAATGATTCCCTTGTTCGTACTTTCCGCCGCTGCCACGACTATATCTATGGTAACGAAGGAAAGAAGAAAACTGCCTTCTGGGAATTGCTGAATATGATTTTCTGCAAAATTTACGATGAGAAACGTCGTTATTTGGATGCTGAGCGGAATATCAGCTATAGGCGTAAATTCTGGGTTGGCGTCAAGGAAAGAAATACATCCGAAGGAGAGCACGCAGTGGCCGTCCGAATCAAGAATCTGTTCGAGGAACTGAAGACAGACAGCCTTTTCAAGGAGGTTTTTGATGGCAACGAGCAGATTTCTCTTTCAGACCGCGGCCTGGCCTATGTCGCATCCGAACTCTCCAAGTACTCCTTCCTGGATGCGACTGTGGATGTGAAAGGCACCGCATACGAGACCATCGTTTCCAATACCCTCAAGCAGGAAGCGGGTCAATTCTTTACGCCCAGGAATATCATCAAGTGTATGGTAGAGATGATGAATCCTACCGTCAATACACGCGTACTTGATCCGGCTTGTGGCTCGGGCGGCTTCCTTGTAATGGTTCTGGATCACGTTCGCAGGCAGATTGCCAAGAATATCTATCCAGATGCATCCGATGCCGTTTTGGAGGTCAAGAGCAATAGTGATGTAGTTGTGGAGAAAGTTCGCAAGTATGCTGAAAAGATGATTTTCGGTTTCGACTTCGACTCCGACCTGCGTAAAGCTGCCCGCATGAATATGGTGATGGCAGGAGATGGCCATGCCAATATTTTCAACATCAATTCACTGGAATATCCGGATGGTTCTCTCCCTGATGTTCCCAGAATTGGCGAAGCAATAAAACGTAGCCTGGAACAGAACGGAGATGCCGATTATGACCCTCAATTTGCCAAGGATAATGCTTTCGGCAAGTTTGATATGGTATTCACCAACCCGCCGTTTGGCTCCAAGGTGGCCGTAGCTCAGGCTATTGCTGAAAAATACAGTATTGGTGGTGGCTCGTCCGCGCCGGAGATTCTCTTCATCGAGCAGTGCTACAACTTCCTGAAACCTGGAGGCAAAATGGCAATCGTTCTTCCGGATGGAATACTGGGTAATCCCAATACAGAAGGTGTGCGTAAATGGATTCTCCAACGTTTCATCCTGCTTGCATCCGTTGACCTGCCAGTGGAAACATTCTTGCCGCAAGTCGGCGTGCAGGCATCGCTATTGTTCCTGCAGAAGAAGACCAAGATGGAGATGCTTCGTTCTCTCGGAGATGAAGATTACGAGGTGTTCATGGCCATTGCTGAGGCAGTAGGTAAGGACCGTCGAGGTGCTCCAGTGTATGTGCGTGATGATGATGGTGCCGAGATTCTTTACAATGAGACGCAGGAGAGGGCTACGTTTACCCCTTCTGGAGAATTGGTAAGCAAGTCAAGGAAAGTACGTGTAAAGCATCTGGATGATGATTTACCGAAGATTTCCAAGGCATATAGGGACTATTTAGATAACACGAAATGAAGACTACCAGAGTTCCTGTAAATACTGTCTTTAAGGAGAATCGTTTTGATGCCTCATACCATCTTAGCGATGGCGTGTTTAGCCGTCAAATAGTTCTCCATTCACCTTATCCTGTCATTACTGTAGGTGATGCATCAGAAAGGATATTCCACGCAGGGCGTTGGAAAAGAGCGTATGTGTCTAGCACCGAAAAAGGAGTTGCTCTCGTTGGTAGCTCAGATATGCTTAAGGCTGATTTGACCTCCCTTAAAAGAATCTCTCGTAAATTTACTCCTGATATTGACGATAAGAAGCTGGGAAAAGGGTGGATTCTTATCTCTTGCTCCGGGACGATTGGGAACAGCGTGTTTACGACAAAAGAACATGCTGAGAAGCTTGCTTCTCAGGATGTCATTCGGATTATTCCGAATGACATCCTGAGAGCTGGATACGTATATGCATTCCTTTCTTCTCGTTATGGTTTCAATCTTCTGACTCAAGGCACATTTGGTGCTGTAATTCAGCATATTGAACCGGCGAATGTTTCGTCAATTCCTATCCCTATTATGACTGATGATTTCCAGAACAAAGTGGATAGTAATATTCAAACAGCCTCGTCCCTTAGAGAGGAAGCGGCAGATTTGATTGCAGATGCTGAAAGAATGCTAAAAACTGCTGCGGGTTTGGAAGATTTGCAAATCGAAGAGTACGATACCTTTGGCCCAAGAAATGATAAGAGAGCCGTCTCATGCTTTACCCGTAAAATAAGTGACATAGGAACAACTTCAATCAATGCTTTCAATAATTCCGAGCGCATTCGCAAGATCCAGCAACGAATTTTAGCAAATTCCAAGCCCATCAAGGATTTGATAGAGGGCGGTCAGACATTCTCCTCTGGTTCTTTACCCAATATCGAGGTTAAGCCAGGGCATGGGATTATGTTGATTAACCAGAAGGATATCTTCGATAATATCGTTGTGGGTAAGTATATCTCCAGCAAAAACGCCAATCTGGATGATTTGGTCCAGTACGGGGAAATCCTCATAGCCAGTGACGGTACGCTTGGAGAAAACGAACTGTTCTGTCGCGCTATATTTGCGAATGAGGATCTTGCCGGTTCATTCATATCCTGCCATTTTATGAGAATGAAATCCAATGGAACCGTTCCTGTTGGGTACTTGTTCTCCTGGCTTAATAGCGACTATGGGTTCCGTCTCATCCGCAACACGCAGGCAGGAACAAAGATATGCCATCCTATTCAGAAGATGTTCCAGAACATCCCTGTACCTATCATAGGTAAGGATAAGATGGATGAAATAGATCTGATGGTCAGGACTGCATTTACCAAGCGTCACCAGGCAAACAACCTGGAAAAGGAGGCTATTCTGATGGTTGAAAATGAAATAGATAAGTGGAATAAAAATTAACGCTCTATATGGCAAAACTCTGTCCGCACAAATACTACGAGGGTCCGGCCAATGCCGGTGAGGAACGCTTGTTCCGCTTCCTCGAAGTAAACTTGCCAAACGATTACTTCATCGTCCCCAATGGAGAGTACCCCAGTATCAACCCCCGTGGTGGTGTAGAGTATTGGGAGTACGACTGTATCGTGGTGGCTCCTCATGCTGTTTATCACCTGGAGAACAAGGACTGGAAGGGCCGGATTGAGGGTGACGACAACTCTTGGTTTGTCAACGACCACGAGTTCAAGAATCCCATCAAGACAGCACGTTTCAAGTCCAAGGTTCTGGTGGCTTATCTGAAAAAGAAGAATCCGCTATTCGGAAAAGCTTGGGTGGCCACTGCCATCACACTCAGCAGCATCGGTCAGACCAAGTCCGGTCTTGACCCGGAGTCCGGAAGTTTCCACGACACCTTCACGCTGGGGGATGAGCTCATTGACTACTTGACAGACCCGTATCGTCTCGGGAAAGCGACCAACGCCATATCCGACATCCAGTATGATGTCCTGGACTATTTAGTCGGAACCAGCGAAGGCGAGTCTAAGAAGAAGACTCATATTCTGGATCTGGAGATTGACCGTATCCTGGACACGACGGATGACTATATTGAATACCTTTGTCATCCTAAACTGTTCAAAGACAAATACTATCGTGTCCGCGATTATGTCTTGGATAAGGCCGGCCTCTCTCCGATTGAGCAGGAACAGCACTCGGCTCGTGTGCAGAACGGACAGATCTCACAAGAGCTGCTGCCGTCATCCCCGAATATCATCAAGACCATTTGCCAGGAGAGCGAGGATGGCAATCACTACTATGAGAAGAGCGAATACATGGAAGACCATACTCTTCTCGCTGAAATGCGTCGTAAGACCTTTACGGAATTCGATAAAGTGAAGATCCTGCTGGATGTAGCACAGGCCCTGTCACTGGCACACGAGAAAGGTGTTATCCATCGAGACCTCAACCCCAGTAATATCTTCCTCATTGATGGAGGAAAGACAGCAGCTGTGGCCAACTTCAACTTGTCGTACAATCAGATGCACATTGATCTGAATATAACGGTTGGAACGGATGCATTCACGCCAACACCCTACCTTCCTATGGAGGTGATGGATGGCGATGTGGCTCCGGCGACGGATGCGTACTCCTTTGGCGTAATTGCTTATGAGTTGATGACTGGTGAAAAGTTCCCCTTCAAGGATTGCGTAGACTTCGTTAATCACGGTGGCCTGCTCTCGGAGGATTATATGCCCTCACGTATCAATCCCAATATCCCTGAATGGGTAGATGAATTGTGCCAGAGGACCATTGTGGACAACATGGCTATCCGCTGGGGTGACATTGATGAGATTCGTCAATTCATCATTCAGAGCACCTTCGCAAGCGCGCAGCCCGAACCTGTACAGCCTTCCACTCAACTGAAGGACCTTAAATCCGGTGACCGCATCGACAACAATCTGACTCTCTATGAATTTGTCGGTGAGGGTGGATTCTCAAGGGTGTTCAAGGCTACTCATTCTTTGCAACCCGGGAAAATCTATGCGGTCAAGATCTTCTCCGAAGACCTTTCCCCGAAGGCGGCCATCGATGAATTCAATGTACTGCAGTCCCTTCACCATCAGAATATTGTCCGTTTTGAATTCAATGGCACTACTGACGGCGGACTGTTCTACACCTTGATGGAATTCGTGGACGGTGAGAACATTCGAAAATACGCCTACGGCGACCTTCGGCTTCCGCTGCCCAAGATTTATTTGCTTGCCCAGCAGATGCTTTCCGCCCTTGTCTATCTCCAGGATCTTGAGAAACCGGTCTATCATCGGGACATCAAGCCGGAGAACATTATGATTGACAAATCCGGTAAGTTCATCCTGATTGACTTCAATATTGCAGCCGATGTTGAGAATGTAGGCAAAGATAAGCTTGGCACTTATCCTTACTTGGCACCTGATCTGACAAATGGCAACAAGGTTACCTGGGATGCCAGTGCAGACACCTTCTCGCTGGGTGTCACGCTCTATGAGATGTTGACCCACGTTTATCCTTGGAGTGGCAGTAAGCGAGTCCCCGTACTCGATAAAGAGCCAACCGATATTAGGACTCAGAATAAACAGATTTCCGATGCCTTCGCCGATTTCATTATGAAGGCAATCGGAACCCGTCGTGAGAATCGTTTCCGTACCGCCAAGGAGATGCAGGATGCCTTATTCGCTATTGGTCCTGACAATATCTTTGCTGAGGAAAGCCTTGTCTTGACTCATCCTGATGTGGATTTCTCCATCGTTGATTACATCAACAGTCTCTACAGCCAGAGCGAGCGTGGCAATGCCGGCACCAGAGCTGGTCTTAAGGACAATTATTTGGATCGAGAGACCTATGTAGAAACGAAGTTGGATACCAAGTTGCTGGACGCTATCACGGCTGGTAAATTCCGTCTTCTGATTATTACCGGTAACGCTGGTGATGGCAAGACCGCATTCATCCGCAGGATTGAGCAGGCGGCCGAGAATGTCGAATACTTCGGCGATACCCGCAATGGCGCCAAATTCAAACTGGGTGGTATTCAGTATCAGAGCAACTACGATGGCTCTCAGGATGAATCCAACCTCAAGAATGAAGAGGTCTTGACCAAGTTCTTTGAGCCGTTTGAGGGCCGTCATGAGTTCAAGAGTATTCAGGAAGGCCGTATAATCGCCATCAACGAAGGCCGTCTTATGGACTTCCTGCTCAACAACACCGACAAGCACGGATATCTTGCCCAGGTAATTGATGAGTACTTCTACAAGGGCGGTACTACAGAGCTGCCGGAAGGCGTGATGGTCATCAACCTCAACCTGCGTTCCGTTACAGCTCGTGAAAACAATCAGGACTCTTTGCTGAGAAAACAGATTCGCCTTCTTACCGCCAAAAAACTCTGGACCCGATGTGAAGGATGCCCAATAGCGGAGCGTTGCTTCATCAAGTACAACGTGGACACCTTATCCGATACTGCGGCGGGTGCCGAAGTTGTCAATCGCTTGGAATGGTTGGTCCGAACAATCATCTATAAGCGCGAGATTCACATTACGATGCGTGATCTCCGTTCCCTTATTTCTTGGCTGCTTACCCGTGACTTCAACTGCACCGATGTGCCACATCTTTTCCAACGTTACGATGAGCTCAAAGCAGCGTGGGAAGCGGACAAGGAGAGCCCAGAAAAGAAGTTGAAATACTATCACTATAGACAGTTCATCTGGGACCTCTTCTATTTCAATGTAACATCGCCCGCGTATGATGCCGACTTGCGTTCAGAGGACCGCGTTGTTAAGCTTCTCCGCCAAACTGATATTGCCCAGGTTGCCATCCCCGACAAGGATCTGGATTTGTATTACGGCGAAAAGCACGATGTGGATTACATCGAGTTTGCTGAAAGAAAACGAACATTACTCCCGGACTTTAATGAGGCGAGCGAAATCATGCCCAGTTATGAGCAGACGCCCGAGGAATTGATGCTGCTTAAGAGGCGCCACCAAACAATGATACGTCACCAGTATTTTGAAGGGAAGGCCGCGATTTATAAAGATCGTCCTGAATACTTCAAGCGCCTGCCGTATAAGTCGTTATATCAGTTCAATAAAGAGCTGAACGAAGAGGATCCGTCTGCTGTGGTCGCAAGCCTGGCTTACACAATCTCTTGTAGCGAGGGTTGCTGGGACCGTGAGTTGTCCAAGGACTATCTGATTCTTTCATCCAGCCGCGTGAAAGATCCCAACAGTCGTAGCTACCGGCGTTTCCCCATTTCAGATTTCGAACTGGCTGTGGATACCAACGAAAAACTCGTCGAATACATTGAACACGAAAATGACTGCTTGATCTTTAGACACAAGGTCAAAAAGGATGTTCGCTTGAATGTATCCCTTGACCTGCGAGAAATGCTTTACTACATTGAGCAGGGCTTCAATCCTTCCATCAATGATTTGAAAGGCCGCTTCATTGAGCTACAGGTCTTTAAGAACTTGCTGGAAGCCGAGACATATTCGGAAATTATCGTGACCAACGATGACAACCGGTACTACCGTATATCCCTGGACAAGAGCACTATGACGCTCGCAGTTGCACCTCTTTAATTCGCCAGATTATGTTACTACCTAAGTTAGATAAACAAGAATCAGTTTTCCGCAACGAGGCCATATTTGCTGCAGACGTGAAATCCATCACTCTGGACAATGTTCTGGTGACATTCTTCATGTTGATGCGTAACAATGGTTCCCGTATAGGCTTGAAGACACGGAATAAGTTCCACAAAATAGATTCTTTACAGGAGTACTTCAACGTTCTGGAGAAGAAGGGACAGATTACCGGTGCATCCGAAAATCCGGAAGCTATCGAGAGCTGGCTACGCAGTAGTCTGATTAACCTGGTGTTCAGGGGAAAAGCTGACAAGGAAAATGTTGCGTCCCTGCGTCCGCTGCATTTGGAGAGCTACCGCATCAGGAACCTCAAACACGCGAAGGACTATAATACAGCCGATCAGCTGTATATTATGATTCGCCAGCGCCCGGAGATTATGGAGGCGTTGAAAGCATACCTTACAATTGGTTGGGACAACAATACCAAGGCTGTAACTGGAGATGCCCAGGTAGATGTCGACACGGCCGGCGTTCTTCAGCTGATGAGCTTGGTAGAGATCGACCCCAAGGTAACAACTGTTTCCTTGAACAACATCAAGCCTATTCTGGAGAAACAAGCTGAATTGTACTGCGATGACGTTAAACGACTCCTGTTCTATCAGGATGCTATTCCTCGTAGTGTGTTCATCGACTATCTGCGAATCCTCTCCGGCTTCCATCTGTCGCTGTACTTCCAGAAGCTGATCCGCCTCCTTCCTCGTATGGTTGAGGCTGGAACAAAGAACGTGGAGGATGATTGGAGTATAGTCGTTGATTTAACGGATTCCTTGGAGGGAGGAGATGTGGCCAATATTTCTTGTGCAGATATGGAGCGCCAGATGAACGGTTTGATGGAGTACATTGTTTCCTCGATGCGCATCAACGCCGTTGGTAAGTATCTGAATGAAACTGTCGATATTGAGAAGATTCTCCAGGTCCTTAAGGCCCGTCCCGGGGAGTTTGATTCTTATTTCCGCTTCAAACTCAACGCCATCTATGACCGCTATGATGATGATGCTGAAAATGAGGAGGAGGCGAAACAGGCCAAGGAAGAACTCAAGCAATATCTTGATTATGAGATAGATTTCTTCGATAAGTACATCCAGTGCATTGCTAAAGTAAGGGCCAGGTATCAGTACAAATACTCCTTTGACTTCCTGGACAAGTCCTCGATGAAAAATCAGGATTCAGCGTTGATTGCAGATGGCCGTAGTCGCAAGCATCCTCGCCGTGCGGTAATTGGTTCCAAGCTGTTGGAAGTTCTTGTTCAGATGGTTGCCCTGACTCCGAAAGAAGGCCTTTACGAGACTTATTCTCTGTCTATCACGGAGCTTATGAAGAGAATCCGCGACAGGTATGGTCTCATTATAGACGGTACTCAGGAGGAGCGGTTCAAGGATTCCGACATCACAACCCACCTTGCATTCCGCACCAACGTTGAGGCCCTCAAGAATAAGTTGCGCCAGATTGGCTTTTACAATGATTTGAGCGATGCTTCCATAATGCAGAAGATTCGTCCTCGTTATAACGTGAATAACAAGTAATTATGAATACAACACAGTTATATTACACCCGGATTCTTGACACCTTCATTGAGGAGTACGAGGACCAGTTAACCCAGGTAAAGGAAGGCCACTGTATGAAAGTGGTCGGCCTTCCGCTGGATGTGTTGGAGAATTTATACGACAGGTTGAAAGCCCTCAATCTGAGCCTGCAAGTCTTTATCCTCTCGGAGGGCAATGAGGGGGACAGATATATCAGTGCCACCAAATTGATTGAGCTGCGTAATGACCTGTCGCTCTCCATACTTGTGCTGATTCCGGTTAACGTTTCCACGGCCGCAGAGGACTCTTATGGTAACGCTACGTTCAAAGAATTGTCCATTGCCCATCTGAACCAGCGCCTTCTCAACAAACTGATGTCTGAAGTTCAGAGCAACGACATCATTCGTGAAATCTTGGGATTCACCAAAGAAGGTTTCTCGCAGCAAAAGATTCTGGACTACCTCCTCTATGTGATCGAGAATGGCCAAAGCAAGGAGGCCATCGGAAAGGGGCTGTTCATTCTCGGTTTGCTCCCGGACGCTGACATTGCCAAGGATAGCACCTTAGTTCGCCGCCGTCTCTCTATCAATAATGAGAGCGT
>FLNZ01003315.1_pt1 | contig 12518 bp, 14 predicted proteins | sample 1140391 | NCBI WGS metagenome assembly FLNZ01 (sample SAMEA3878171, study PRJEB12797) | bioreactor metagenome | biome: Moose rumen | place: Sweden | collected 2011-10
CCATCGGGTACGTCGCCCAACCGTGATCGTCATCTCGATTCAAATAATCCTCGAACTTCGCAACGAACGCGTCAACATCGTCGAGCTCCGCGCGGGTGTAGCGGGAATGTTGGGGCGCGTAGAGATGAATGAACGGCATCGATATGATCTCATGCCCGTCGCGATACACCGTCGCCTTGAGACAAATTTGAATGCGCTCGTCATTGAGCTCTCGACGGTAGAGGCAGAGGATCGTCTGAAGCTCCTCGTCGGCGTCGAACGTGAAGATCGGGATCGCCTTGTCCTCGACGAGCAGTCGCTCAATCTTTCGGCGCGGAATGATTATATCGTTGTACCGCTCGACCGTCGGCTCACCGTCAAACTCACTCGTCGGCTCATTGTCGAGCTCAACGCGGAAGACGGAGAGCGGCGCGTCGTCCCTTTCGATCGCTTTCAAGATCGACGAGTAATCGAGCCGCTTACCGTCGGCGGCAACGAAGTCGAGCCCGGAGTACCGATACAGTTTCGAGCTGTCGTAATCGAGATCGGCGGTGAAGCAGTGAATGTAGTACAACTGCCCGCGCTCGAAGCCGTTGCGATCGAAGAACGACAGTTGCTCCCACAATCGGGCGCGTCGATCGATCAGTTTGACTTTGACGTTGAGGAACTCGCGCAGGGAGCAATCGGTTCCGATCATTTTTGCAAGCTCGATGATGATATCTTCGACGGAGCGCAGGTAATCGATCATCTCCGCGCGGAGATCGACGGGAAAATCTTCATCGCGGATCACTTCGTAATCGCGCAACCTCAAAACGATCTCCCGATTCTTATATTGATATTCGAGGCGGATATAAACATTGCCGTCGCTGTCGAAGGCGGACGTTTTATTGTCACCAAATAACTCGTCGATTGAGATTTCAATCCTGTCGTCCTCGTCAATGGATCGATCGAGCAATCTCGTCAACATACACTCGGAACCTTTGAGAACATCGTCGCGACGCTCGTCGTCGAGCTCATCGAAATTCTTCATTCGTACCACCTCGCCTTGATTCCATGAACTCTCGGGCTTTATCTTCATCTATTGGAGTATATTCATCCGACCAACCGACATCTATAAGCCGATCAATTCCGATTGCTCCTCTTTGCTGAAGTCCTTGCCGATCTCAATGACGAGACTTCCGTCGTTTGCGATGTGACTGCGTTGAAAAATATTTTCCTCGCCGCCTTTGGTTCCATCTTCCCACGGAACCGCAATGCATTCGCTCGTGCCGTCGTCATATGTCAACGTGAGATCGACTATGTCATTGAACTGCCCGATGCGTTTGAACAGTTGCGCGCCGGTGAGAGTGTCATGCGCAAATCCAAATGATTTAAGGCTTTCGTTTTCGACGGCGCGATCGATCGAAATGCGTATTCTGTCGGCTTTCAATCTCCGCATAACACGCAAACCGTTGTCGACGGCGCCGCCGAACACACACCTGCGAATATCGCTTATGCCGATCGTCTTTAAGAACTGCGCCGGCATCGTAATAACTTCGACGTTATCAAAGCCGAACTCGATCTCCGTCAACGTCGTTATGTTCATTCGTACCACCTCGGTTTGCTCGTCCGCTCGTATTCGGACATGTACAGTCTGATCTCAATGCCGACCGTCGATTTATCATAGCGGAACATCGATTCAACGTTGCAGTCCTCGGGCAACTTTGAATTGAGCCGCTCGTAAATTTTATGAGCCTCGGCGTTGTCCCGCTCGTAACCGTTGCATTCAAACTCAACGTAAATCTGTTTGACGTTGAGAAGTCGAGCGTCGAGCGTGTCAAGCTCGTCGGGCGTGATGATCTCGAACGTCGCCGTCTTCATGTCCAATCCAATCGGATCGAAAAAATCTTCCCGCCCGATCTCGAAACGATTGATGTCCCGCACGAGCGCCTCCCGATCCTCCGGCTTGACTTTGATCGTCACGTCCGCCCACTCCGACTCAACGAATGTCTCTGTTGGGATGAACACCACGAACGGACGCGAATAGCGAACCTTGGCAATGTCCTCCGCCTTTGCAAAGTTCGCATCGTCGAACTCGATGATCAGGCAGTGCGCATCAAAATCCTCGACCACGCGCTTGATGTCCGACGGCGTGTTGATATCGTTCAAGTCCTCATAGGCAATGTACTCGCGCATCTTGCCGACGTAATGTTCCTTGCCGACGCCGAGCACCTTCACGCTGAACTTGGTTTCGAGATCGATCGGGTGCGGTGTTTCGAGCGTGACGCCTTCGAGCTCGAGCCGATCGCCGGCATATTGCAAGGCGTTGTTTGACAACCCGTCGATATCATAAGTGAAGTATTGAGAGCTCTTCAACAGATCGAGCAGTCGATCGTCGCGATTGAAGGCGTCGGTCATCGCCCGCAACAGCGTATGAATGACGGCGGCTTGATTGTGGTGATAGGGAATGACGGTCACGGTGTCGGGATCGCGAAGGAGATAATGTTTGACGTGGAGCGCGGACTTCTCTCGGAGCATCGCGACGCTCAACTTGACGTCGACGTTTTGATATTTCGGCTCGACGCGCTCACAAAATCGATCCATACGAACTTTCTGGTCGACGGCGGCGATTGGTTTTATGTCGTCCTCGTCGGCGACGATGAACAGCAGATCAACATGCTCGAGCGCCGCGACGATCTTCTCGTGATCGGTGAGCAGATCGATCGGCTCGACGGAAATTTTCCCACTCAGATCGTCGGTGTTGAGGAACTCGATCACGTCCCGCTCGGCGATCAATTTAAATTTTTTCATCGATAAGATACTCCAACGCCGGTTTATATTTTGTCTCGACGCGCTCCCGATCGGCGTCCGTGATCTTCGGCAGTCGCGTCAAATCCATGTTGTGTTTGAGATCGGCGATCTTCACTCGACGCGCCAGATCATTTCCTTTGATCGCTCGAACATAATTAAGGTACGGAACGGCAGCGTCGTGCGTCAACAATTTCAACGCCGACATTTCCTCCGCCGTCAAAAAATCTTTCAAGTCGTCGAAGTCGAGCGCGGTATCCTCGATCGTGTCATGCAACAGCGCCACGATCACAGCCGATTCGTCGTCGCCGACGCTTGCCGCCACCGCCAACGGGTGATTGATGTACGGCTCGCCCGCCTTGTCGAGCTGACCTTCATGCGCGCGCGACGCAATCTCCCGCGCAATTTCAATCCGAGCGCTCATGATCTTTTACCGCCGAGCACACGCTCAATTTGACATTGAATGAGACCGATCGTCCGCGCCAACAACAGCCTCCGTTGAATGAGCCGCTTCTGCCGTCCGTTCGATCGATCGTCATAGTCATTGGTCAACCTCAACGCCTCGGCGCAAACTGCTTCAGCGTCGAGCTCCTCTTCTTCGTCGTGTTCGACCTCGGCGCGCTCGGCGGCTTCCTCGACCTTCTGTTGTTCCTCCTGCGCCTTCATCTCCTTGAACCAATCGGGGAAGATATCATCGACGGGCACCGTCTCCAGCGTTCCTTCCTCAAGCTGATTGATCTGATCCGCCAAATCATCAACGAAATCCTCTTTGTCCTCGTCGGCGAACCCGAACCACGACGCCTCGTACATCACATCAACCATCAGCTCATAAATATTTTGTTGAGTGTACTCGTCATCGGACACGAAATATCCCATGATCTCCGATTGCAGATCAAAATCGTAAGCGTAATTGGTTGCCTCCTCGCCTTGCTCGAGCAAATCTTCAAGGTTCACATACGGGAAACACGGTTCGGGCTTGCACTCCGACAGATCGGAAATTCGTTTATAAGCGTAAAGCAATCCGTGCTTGCCGTTCGTCGGCGGAGTGATCTTCAAACGCCGCAACCGATCGAGATACGCGCCGTAAAATTCTCTGCCGTCTTCGCGTTCCTGCCTGAGCGTCTTGTAATGACCCTTCGACTCCTCGTCGCGATAATAGTCGAGAATGTCATACCGCACGCGGTACAGATAAGCGTCGATCAGCCGCTCCCGATCGAGTTCCCGCAGATGCTGTTGCACGGTCTTCAACATCAATCACTCCTCACGACGCAAATTCTTTTGGATCAATCGCAATTGCGTTTTGTTCGAGCGAATGTTGTATCGATTGACCATATCGCTCGCCCGACGCCACACTTCTTCAAACTCCCGATCGCCTTCTCGAGCGACCGCAGGCTCGTCATCGTCATCGTCGAACTCGAGCTCCGAATCGTCGTCGAAGATCGGATTATTGATGCTGTCAATGACTTCAGCCTTATCCTCGTCCGCATAGCCGAACCACGACGCCTCATGCATCACCGCGACCGCCAAATTGTAGAGATGATTTCGAGTGTAGCGATCATCGGACACGAAGAAGCCCATGATCTGTTCTTGACTGCAGAGTTTGTAGGAGTAATTTTCGGCGGCGTCGCCGTGCTCGAGCACCTCATCGAGATGCACGAACTCGCAACACGGCTCATTTTCGTAATCAAGCGCGTCGGTGAGCCGATCGTAAAGGTAAAGCACTCCGACCTTGCCGTCGTCGAGCGGAGCCGTTTTCAAATTCCGCAACCGATCGACGTACTCTCCGATATTCTTTACCGTGCGACGATAAATTTCTTCGAGCGTCAGATCGGCGATATCGGATTGCTCAACATTGCAATACGCCTCGACAATCCGATCGCGAATACGATACTCGTAATCATCGATCAGCTGCTCCCGATCGAGTTCCCGCAGATGCTCTTGAATTGTCTTCAACAACGCCGCCTCCAATCAAATTTGATCAGGCAATTGATTTTCGCTCAATCGGAAACCGATCGGATTCTCGAAATTCATTGTTCGGGATCAACGTGATCTTCTCGCCGTCGATTGCAACGAAGTCTGTCACGTGCGCATACATCAGCGTGATATCCTCGCGACTGTAGACGCCGTCCGAGTATCGACTGATGGTCTTCGCATGCCAAATCTCCGACTCGTCAATATCATCGTCGCTCGTTTTTCTCAACCTGAAACAATCGGCATCGACCTCGGCAATGCACTTGCGAACTTCCTCGAATCGCTCAATGATCGCGGCTTTGACATCTGCCGCCGACGGCATCTCTTGACTGCGATGCAGTTTCTTGCGTTTGGAGTCGGCTGTTCGGACGCCGAAAATCCGTTTGAACTCGTCGGCATCGACGGAGTCGGGATCGGCAAGCGCACGTTCATACTCGGGGCGCAAATATTTTTCAATGAAATTGTCAAACGCGGCGGCGACCTTCTCTTTGTCGGCGGCGAAAAATATTTTCTTGTCGCCCAACTGCCACATCAGCTCATCTTGAAAATCACGCGGCTTGTCGGCAAGATGCTTTTTGATTATCGGAAAAAACCGCGTGTCGTTTTGAAATTCGATACAATCGGAGCGATATGCGGGGTAAAAATGGCGCCCGCCAAAATTATATTTTACAAATTCCACGTCGCGCTCACCTCAAATCTCGTACGCATCAATCTCGTTTTTGTCGAGCCAATAGCCCGCCATGTAAATCCCGCGCTCCCGACATTTATCGAACGTCGCGCGGTGCCGAGCGAAGACCGCCCGATCCCATTTGTCGCTCAACAATACGATCGTGAACTTGTACCACTGACGCTCGGAATATGCCGCCGCAATTTTGTCGATCTGCCCGTCGATCACGTCAAGCACATGTTCGAGCGATTCTTCGCCCCGACAGATCGCCAAGAACCTCGGAAAAATTTTTTGCATCTCGAAATACGTCGGGTAAATGTTAAACCACGGCTCCGGTGCGGTTCGCGTCGAAAACGGATTTTGCCTCAACAGCTCGACCGCCTTCGTTTCGATGAGATGATCGAGACCGGCAAACCGATTTTCTTTGCGCCCCTCGATCGCCTCTTCGATCAGCGACGTAAAATAAAAATCTTCTCTGCCGCCCAAGCTCAACCACTCCGCACGCCAACGCCAAGTCAGGTTGAGGATCGGAAGTTCGAGCGCATCCGCCAATTCTCGGCGCTGATCTTCCGTCCACTCCGACGGCTCGTTCGACGGGAAAAAATGAAGTCCTCTTGACAGAGAGCGACCGTCCGTGATGCGCTTGATCGAATCGCTCGCCGCTTGCGACAACACCAATGTGATCGTTGCTTCGGTCGCGAGATTTTTAAATTTATCGAACGCGGCATCGGACGTGAAGGCACAATAATTCGGCTCCCAAGTCGACACCGGCGAAGACCGCAACCACTCGTCGACCTTGTCTGCGAAATAATCCAAGTGCCCCGACCACATGTGTCCCATGCCAAGCATCGGTCGACGCGAAAACATATGTCGGAAGTTGAAATCCCGATTGAGTGCCTCGTCGAAAACGGCGGCAAGCTCGGGACATACTTCGCTCTCGCCGACGATCAGCACGTCGTTCATTTCAATGGTCGGTCTCAACTCATCAATCACCGTCAGACTCACCTCCCAATTGCTTTGAAATATTCCCTGTCTTTATGCTGTCAAGCAAATCTTTGTGGCAATCTTTCATGACCTCCACAATGTGCCGTACTTCTTCGGCGGTGTAGCCCTCGACCGTGAAGACCTTGCCTTCAGGAAGGCGGAAGACAACGCGCTTATCGTCGTAATTGCTGACCACCATTTGAAAAGATTTGCCCATCACTCCGTACACGACGACAGCATCATCTTCGCCGATCAACTCGTCGTCGAAGTCGTATTTGGAGAAATCATAGATTCTCATTATCGCATCTCACCTTTCAATCGCATTGAAAAACTCCGCCGAGATTTTTTCGAGCAGAGTCTTGTTTTTGAGCACATCGAGCCACTCGTCGGGAATGTCGTCGATGCCGTAGACGATGCCGCCGAGCCCGCCCGCGATCGCCGCAACCGTATCGGTGTCGCCGCCGAGATTGACTGCCTTCAACGCCAGCGACCGATAATCCGTCGTGTTGAGCAAACACCAGATCGCCGCCTCGAGACTGTCAACGACGTAGCCGCTGCTCTTGATCGCGTCCTCGTCGAGCGCGCCGAATTGCGGATCGAACAGCCGCGCATACGTTTTCATCTTGTCGGGGAATTTTTGACTGTAATATTTTTCCGCGCGGCTCAAACCGTCGGCGACCGCACGAGCGATCGGCTTACCTTCCAACAGTTGAGCGGCAATCGAACAATAAGTGCCGCAGGCAATCAGACTGATCGGATGAGCATGCGTCAGCGCCGAAACGTCGTGTATGAATCCCATTTTGGAATCGTCGATCGGATGAAGCCACATCGCCATCGGAACAATCCGCATCAACGAGCCGTTGCCGTTCGAGTTCCCGCTCGTCAAACCGCAATCGCCGATCGGAGTGCCGTCGAGAAAACGCTCAATCGCCGTCGCCGTCGTGTTGCCAACATCGAACGTGTGATTGCCCGCCGTGAATTCGTCGTGTTCAAACCACTCGGCGAAGTTATTCATGATGTCTTCGAGATCAATTTTTTTGAGCCGCCCGATGCTCTCCATCGTGGCGAGCGCCATGCTCGTGTCGTCCGACCACGTGCCCGCCGGTTGATCCCACACGCCTCCGCTCATCATGCCCTCGACGGGATTTCTGCGAAGTCTCGCGCGGCTCGTAAATTCGACCGGAACGCCCAACGCGTCCGCCACCGCCAACCCGTACAACATCGACCGCACCGTTTTCAATTCGATCATTGCAATTCCCTCCGCAAACAATTCAAGGTAAACGTTTCCACGGCTCCTCGATCAACTCTCGACGCCGCTCCCAACACTTAACGTCTTTATCGCGCCCGAGCTCCTTCAACAATCCGATCGCCATGTCCGACTGCCGGAGATTCCAATCCTGATTGTCCGAGTCCTCGCCGTTTTCGATGTTGTCACGCAGTCTTTCAACCTTTTCGAGCAGAATGCGCTCATAAATTTTTTGCGCAAGTTCCGGCGCACCGAAGGCGCTCAATATCCGTTTGAGTTTGCGCGCCGACGCGACCGACATGATATCATCGTTTTTCGACAACCGCTCGAGCTCGTCAAGCTTGTCAAAGATCGTCCGTCGAAGGTCTTCGTGATCCGACAGTTGATCGGCATCGAGAAGTGCGTCCGCATAATCGAGCACCGGCGTCGATTTACTGAACGTGGAATTGGGGCTCGGATATTTTTTCGACAGCTCATAATCGAGCCGCGTGATCTTTAATCGATCGGCGCCGCTCCAATCGTCGAGCTCATTGCAGGACATGACTATGATCTTCACCGCATGGAACAGCAACTTCTTCGTTTCCTCCGACGCTTCCGCATTCGACAGAGCATCATACGCCGCCAACGCATATTTTTTGGCGCTGTCATAAATCCGTCCTTCGATGTCGAGTTGCGCGTACTCGATTGAAAGAAATGCATACTCGAACCCGCGCGGCTCATTTTCGATCTCCGCGAGCAATTTTTTGATCACCGAATACATTTCGCCCGCATAGCCGAACACTCCGAGCTCGTCGAAATCGGCAACAGCTTGTTTTTGAGCCCACCTATATCTCTCGATCACATCACTCAACGCACCCGCCCCCGATCGTTCCGACGGCGCGCAATCAATTCGCGATACGCCGTCCACCACTTGAGATCATCTTCGCGCCCAAGCTCCTTGAGCAGTTCGATCACCTCGTCCGCCCGGGACAAATTCCAATCGCGCTGCCGCTCGGGCTCCCAACAATCGTTGTGTATGTTGTCGCTGCAGTTCTCGATCCGATAGAGCAATATACGCTCGAACATCTTATTCGCGCGTTTCTTCGACCCGCAAGCAATCAGCACCCGCTTGAGCTTTCGCGCAAACATAACTCCGTCATGGCAACGCGTCAGCTTCAGGCAGTTGTTGACGATAAAATTCTGCAGTTCCTCATGCTCCGACAGTTGATCGGCGGCAAGAAGGGCGTCCGCATATTCGACCGCCGCCTCAATCAATACTAAATTATCGATACGAAATTCCGGAAACAGCTCGTAATTGAGCCGAGTGATCTTCAACCGATCCACGCCGTTCCAATCATCGAGCTCATTGCACGCGTCGACGACGATATCAGCCGCGTCGTTCAACCGTTGATCAACTTCATCGGACGTCGGCAGAGTCAACAGCAGCTCGATCGCCGCCGCCCCGTACTCCTTCACCCGTGCATAATCTTTCAAGTCCCGATCAAACGTCGCGTGCTCGAGCAGAAAAAATGCGTATTCATATCCGCGCGGCTCATTCTCGAGCGCCTTCAAATTCTTCTCGATCGCCTTGAGCATGTACTTCGCCGTGCCCTCACGCTTGAGCCGCCAATAAATTTCTTCGATCTCGTCTTTCAGCCGACAGTACTCTTCGATCGTCGCAATCACCTCCGCTCAATCGCGCTTGATCAACTTGTCGAGGAACGCCCTGCGCTCGTCCCGAATGTGTTGGTCGAACTGACGCATCGCATTTTGCGTGTACCGCACGAACACCTCTCGACTCGCAAACGATATTTTTTCCTGCGTCGCCGGTTTGTAATCGAGCACATCACTGTCGTTCGCCTTAAAAAATTTTTCCTGCTCGACCTCACGCACCAGATTGATGATGCCGCCGTCGCCGATCTCCACCGCATAGCCCGCCGAGCTCCAATATTCCTCCGCTTCCGTGAACAACATCGTCTTATATCCCAGCAGATCGTTCGGCGTCGTCCCGAGCATGTCAGATATCTTGATCAGATTTTCGACCGTCGGGGGTTGCCTGGCACACTCAAAGTCGCCGTAGCTCACAAACGTCATCTGCAGTTCGTCTGCCATCTGCTGACGCGACATTTTTGCAGCTATCCTCGTCCGTCTCAATCGATCGGCAAATTTTCCTATCGACATTGTTCATCATCTCCTCTCTAAGCAATGTAATGCGTTTTGTACGTTTTGTCAACGTTTCTTTTGCTTACAAAGTGTCGATGAAACTTACATTTTATTGAGAGTGAAATAGGCGATCTCCGGCGGGCAACCCAATCGAAACGGAAACCAACTCCCGTTGCCGACGTGGACGTAGCCGAAATAATTTCCATGCTTGACCATGCCCCGCGTGTACTTGAATATCGGGAACAACGGCAAGCCGAAGATTCCGATCTGCGATCCGTGCGTGTGCCCCGTCAACGTCAGGCCCGAAGATTCCGATCTGCGAGCCGTGCGTGTGACCCGTCAACGTCAGCGGAATGTTATATTCGATCGCGTCGTCGATGAACTCGGGATGATGCGCCAACAATACGCATACCGCTCCGCGCGGAACGTCTTTCATCGCCGCGTCGAGATATTCATGCTTTTGACGTTGAAAATTTTTTTCCATCGCCGCACGATCCTCGCGCTCGGCGACCGGCATCATCATTGACGACATCGGATAATCCACGCCCACCATATATAAAGTTTTATCTACATTTTCGGCGCGATTGACGAGCCAATGAATTTTCGTCGACTTGAGTCCCTCTTCGATCGCTTTGATCCCTCGATGGTGCTCGTGGTTGCCGTGGCAGTACCAAATCCCATGCCGGAATCGATCACAATAGCTGTCGACCAGTTTGATCGCCGCCTCATTCATCGGCACGTTGTCAAAAATATCGCCCGTGATCGCCAACAGATCGGGCTTCGCTTCCGCTATTCGACTCAACAATTGCTCCAATCGATCCAACGAAAAATATGCGCCTAGGTGCACGTCGCTGATCTGAGCGATCACAAAACAGTCGAGCTCCGTCGGCAGATTTTCAATCGGTATGTCGAAGAAATTATCCACCGTCGAGTTGCGCTCGATCTGATTGCCGTAGAGCGACGCCGCCGTCGACACGATCGGATAAAAAAATCCGTACGCCAACATCGCACGCCGCTCCCGATTGAACGGGATCGGTTTATTCATTCGACGGTAGATCGTTCGGACGATCAGCGCAATCAAAACCGTCACGATGCAAATCAGTTGAGACATGAATACGACCGCCGCTATGTCGCCGAATATCTCAACGGCGCCAGACGGCAACTCCGCGCGGAACATCGAGCCGACAATCAGCGTCCCGAGGATCAACGCGTCGAGCCAAATGATTGTCCGCCGCATCCGTCGCTTCGCGCCCTCATTAAAAAGAAAGCCGACGCATACCAGCGTCAGCCCGATTATCGCGGCGAGCACCGTCGCCGTTATGATCAAAAATATTTTCATGGCGCGCCCTCAATCCGTAAACGACGGATTCATTTTCTTCAGCCGCTCCAATTGCCCGTTGAGCTCGTCGACGTTCGTGCGCAACTGCGAAATCATTTTGTCTTTCTTCGAGAGCGTCAGCGTATGCTCCTCGTTGATGTTGTAAATCTTGACGCTCAGCTCGTCGACGATCGTCCGCAGACGTTTGAATGCCTTCTCCTTTTCGGCGATCTCCAGCTCCAATTGATCGTTGAGCGCCGTCATTCGAGCGTTGAGCTCCTCGATCATCTTGACTTTCGCGTCGAGCTCCGCCGTCAAATTTTCAATCCGACGTTGCGCGTCCTTATGCTCCTTTTTGAGTTTGTCGACCGTTTTGTCGGGCTTCAATAATTTTTTTATCGCTTTGATCATATCCCGTCTCCCCCGGTTACTTTCGCCCGCTCACCCCGCTCGTAACAGGTTCCACCTATTAACCTTCGGAGTGACGGATGGAGGGGCGCCGCCGACGCTCCCACCCACGAGTACGGCGCCCGTCCTCAAATTCCTCATTCCTAATTCCTAATTCCCAATTGCAGTCTCGTCGCTGTCACTACGTTTTGCATCAACATCGACACCGTCAACAATCCCACGCCGCCCGGCACCGGAGTGATCGCGCTCGCGACTTCCTTGACGCCTTCAAAATCCACGTCGCCGACCAATTTTTTTGGCGCAATCCGATTGATCCCGACATCGATCACCACCGCACCCGCTTTGACCATGTCCGCCGTCACGAATTGCGGGCGTCCCATTGCCGCGACAAGTATATCAGCCTCGCGCGTCACATCGCCTAACGGTTTTGTGTGCGAATGACAGACCGTCACCGTCGCGTGCCGCGCCATCAATAAATGTAGCATCGGTTTGCCGACGATGTTTGAACGCCCGATGATCACCGCGCGCTTGCCGTCGATCGGAATCTCCGCGAGATCCAACATTTTGATGCAACCGGCGGGAGTGCAAGGGACGAGTGTCGGAGCACCGGTGACGAGTTTGCCGACGTTGAAGGGGTGAAAGCCGTCGACATCTTTCAACGGATCGATCCGCTCGAGAATTTCTTGCTCGTGAGATTTGATCGCGGCGGGCAACGGGAGCTGGACGAGGATTCCGTTGACGGTCGGATCGACATTGAGGCGATCGATCGTGTCGAGCAATTGATCTTTGGTCGCGTCTTCGGGCAACGCAACCACTTCGGATTTGATCCCGAGCTCTTCGCAGGTTTTATGTTTATTGCGGACGTAGACTTGAGAGGCGGGATTGTCGCCGACGATGATCACCGTCAAGCCCGGGGTTACTCCGTCGGCTTTAAGTTTTTCGACGGCGGCTCGAGCTTCGTCTTTGATCCGCGCGGAAAATTCTTTGCCTTCCAAAATTCTTGCAGTCAATGCGAT
>FLNZ01002597.1_pt1 | contig 12457 bp, 10 predicted proteins | sample 1140391 | NCBI WGS metagenome assembly FLNZ01 (sample SAMEA3878171, study PRJEB12797) | bioreactor metagenome | biome: Moose rumen | place: Sweden | collected 2011-10
TCGCGCAACTACACGCTCTTCCGTTACATGCTCGGGTGTAATGCCCATAGCGCATGGCCGACGAAGTTCAACGGCGGACTGTTTACATTTGACCCCAAATATGTAGATGAGCAAAGCGATTTCACCCCCGACTACCGTCGCTGGGGAGGCGGCACGCATACCGCCCAAAACCAACGGTTGGTGTACTGGCCGCTGCTGGCAAGTGGCGATTATGACCTGCTCAGGTCCCAATTCGATTTCTACCTCCGTCTGCTCCCTACCGCCGAGACCCGCAGTCAGGTGTACTGGGGACATGGCGGTGCCTGTTTCACCGAGCAATTAGAGAATTTCGGACTTCCCAATCCCGCTGAATATGGTATGAAGCGCCCCAAGGGTTTCGACCCCGGATTGGAATACAACGCCTGGCTGGAATATGAATGGGACACCGTGTTGGAGTTTTGCCAGATGATTCTACTCTCGAAATCTTACGGCGGCATGGATATTGACCCATACCTGCCCTTGGTGCGCAGTTGTCTCCAATTCTTCGATGAGCACTACCAACACCTCGCGCAGCAACGCGGCAGAAAAAAACTCGACGGCAACGGTCATCTGATTATTTTTCCCGGTTCGGCCTGCGAGACCTACAAGATGGCCTATAACCCCTCGTCCACCATCGCCGCCCTCCACACTGTCGCCAAGACCTATATGCAAGAAGTGGATACCACAGGAATGGCGGCTTTCCTGAGTCGCATCCCCCCTATCCCACTCCGCACAATCGACGGCAAGGAGATGATAGCCCCCGCCGTGACTTGGGAACGTGTGAACAATGAGGAGAGTCCACAGCTCTATCCCGTCTTCCCCTGGCGGATATACGGTGTCGGTAGAGACCATCTGGACATCGCCCTCAACACCTACCTCCACGACCCCGACGTGGTGCGTTTCCGTTCCTCTAAAGGCTGGAAGCAAGACAACATCTGGGCCGCCTGTCTCGGGCTCACTGAGGATGCCGTGCGTCTGACCACAGAGAAACTGCAGAACGGTCCTTATCGTTTTCCCGCCTTCTGGGGCCCGGGTTTCGACTGGTCGCCCGACCACAACTGGGGTGGTTCGGGAATGATCGGTCTACAGTCCATGCTCTTGCAGGAAGTGGATGGCGAGCTCATCCTTCTCCCTGCATGGCCCAAGGAATGGGACGTGAGTTTCAAGCTACATGCCAGCGGTGGCAGGACAGTGGAAGTGGAATATCGTCATGGGGAGTTCAAGAAAATGAAAGTTGAGCATCAGAAATAAAAGAAGAGACAATGAACAAGACAAAGATATTGGCAATGGTGGCGCTGGTGCTCTCCGCGCATCTCCATGCCCAACAGCCAAGCAAAGTCCACCTTTCTCAGGATGGTGTCTCAGTAGCCGGTATGTACGACCTGCCCGATGATGGCCGTGAGGTCTGGAACATGTCGCCCTGTTGGCGTTTTCATTTAGGAGACGCAGAAGGCGGCGAACAGCCCACCCTCGACGACAGTCAGTGGCAGCTTGTCTCCGTTCCTCACAGTGTCGCCCTGGAACCCGCCGAAGCCAGCGGTTGTCGCAACTACCAAGGAGTGGCATGGTATCGCAAATGGTTCGTCGTGCCAGAAGAGTGTGCAGACAAAGTGATAGACCTGCATTTCGAGGGTATCATGGGAAAACAATCATTTTATGTGAACGGTCAGGAAGTGAGAACCCATGAGGGCGGTTATCTGCCCGTCACTCTCCATCTCAGCGACTATGGGGTGCGGGCCGGCGACCGCTGCATCGTGGCCGTCCGCACGGACAACAGTGACGACAAGACCTATCCCCCGGGAAAGACCCAATTGGCCTTAGACTTCAGTTATCATGGCGGCATCTATCGTGACGTATGGCTGATCGCCAAGGGCGGTGTACACATTACCGACGCCGTAGATGCCGGTCGGGTCGCCGGCGGTGGCCTTTTCGTCCATTATGCCGATATCAGCGCGCGCAGTGCCACGGTTTTTTGCGAGACCGAGCTGCAGAATGCCCATGCGACCCCGAAGACCGTCATCGTGGAACAGCGACTGACCGATGCTACAGGGAAAGTGATAGGCAGAAGCAGTCGGCGTGTGACACTCGCCGCAGGAGCCGTCGGGGTGTGCAGCACATCGATGAAAGTGAAATCGCCACATCTCTGGTCTCCCGAGACACCCTATCTCTATCATTTGGAGACGCGTGTGAGGGAAGGCCTGTCGGTGGTCGATGGTGGAATGACCCGTATCGGCCTTCGTCACTTTGAATTTCGTGGAGCCGATGGTTTTTGGCTCAATGGACAGCGATATCATCAATTTGTGGGTGCCAACCGTCACCAGGACTTCGCCTATGTGGGTAATGCCCTTCCAAACAGTCAACAGTGGCGTGACGCCCAGCGGCTGCGTAGTGCCGGTTTCACGATCATCCGCACCGCCCATTATCCCCAAGATCCCTCATTCATGGACGCTTGTGACGAATTAGGACTATTCGTGATAGTAGCGACGCCAGGATGGCAGTATTGGAACAAGTCACCTGAGTTTGCCGAGAAAGTGCAACAAAACACGCGTGAGATTGTCCGCCGCGACCGTAATCACCCCTGTGTGCTGATGTGGGAGCCAATCCTCAACGAGACCCGCTTTCCCGAGCAGTTTGCCCTTGACGCCCTCCAAGTGACCCGTGAGGAATACCCCTATCCCTATCGGCCAGTGGCAGCGGCCGACATGCACTCCGCCGGCATCTCCGAACATTATGACGTGGTCTATGGATGGCCGGGAGATGACGAGAAAGCCGACCGCCCGCGCCAATGTATCTTCACAAGGGAGTTTGGGGAGTTGGTAGATGACTGGTATGCGCACAACAATCTCAACCGCGCGAGTCGCAGTTGGGGAGAGCGGCCACAACTTGTTCAGGCGCTGTCGCTTTCCAATAGTATCGATGAGATGTTCCGCACGACGGGCCAATTTATCGGCGGGTGTCAATGGCATCCCTTCGACCACCAGCGCGGTTATCATCCCGATCCCTACTGGGGTGGCATCTATGACGCTTTCCGTCAGAAGAAAACCGCTTTCTGGGCCTTCCGCAGCCAGTCGCCCGCCACCTATTCACATCCCACGGTGGAAAGCGGTCCGATGGTGCACATTGCCCATGAGATGAGCCAATTCTCTGACAGTGACGTCGTGGTGTTCAGCAACTGCGACTCTGTGCGTCTTTCAGTCTACGATGGAGAGAAGCAATGGGTGCTACCGGTCCGACATGAGGTGGGTCACCAGCCCAATGCCCCCGTTGTCTTTCATGGTGTGTGGGATTTCTTTGAGGCCCGCCAGCATAGTTATTATGAAAAGAACTGGCAAAAAGTAAATATGACGGCAGAGGGTATCATCAATGGTGAGGTGGCATGCACCGACCGCCGTATGCCATCACGTCGCAGCACACACCTTCGTCTGTATGTGGATGAGGAAAGCCGACCGCTGACAGCCGACGGCAACGACTTCATTGTGGTCGTGGCAGAAGTGACCGACGACAGCGGTCATGTGCGACGTCTTGCCAAAGAGGACATTCTCTTCAGTGTAGAAGGTGAGGGTGAGATTATCGGTGACGCATCCATCGGTGCCAATCCCCGTGCAGTGGAATGGGGTTCCGCCCCTGTGCTGATCCGTTCCACCCGTCAGGCAGGTGCCATCACCGTGCGCGCCACCGTATTACATCCAGGCACACACGCCCCAGTGCCAGCAGAAATCACTTTTGAGAGTGTCTCTCCCAGCATGCCAATGTGTTATGACGAGTCGGAAGCCACCGCTGCCCTCCATTCATCGTCTGCACCCTCCTCGAATGTAGCGACACAAATGAGCGACGAGCAAAAGCGCAAGATGCTGGAGGAAGTAGAGCGGCAGCAGTCGGATTTTGGAATACAGTAAGTAGCGCATATCGCACATGCGCTACTCTCCAGAGGTGAGAGATGAGCTAAATAATCACCGCCGTACCACTACATGCCACCATGAGCATGGAGTTTCCACCACCTATTGTCTCATAGTCAAGGTCGACACCGACAATGGCATTGGCACCCATCTGCGCTGCCCTCTCTTGCATCTCTTGGAGTGCGGTTTCTTTTGCCTCCCGAATTGTACGTTCATAGGTACCGCTCCTTCCGCCAAAGAAATCAGTCAAAGAGGCTTTGAAGTCTTTGATGACATTAGCGCCAATAATTGTCTCTCCAGTGACGATACCCAAATAATCCTTGATGGGGTATCCCTCGATAGTTGGGGTTGTTGAAATAACCATAGTATAAAAATAATATTGTTGTCTATCAGGCGAATATCAGCCGATTGTTTTTGTATGATCTACCTCGACCCTTATGCTTTTGCCCTGTCAGGGCGTGGTAATTTGTTCCCATACACCCAGGGCGATGTTCTGGGCTAAGGGCTCGATGGCCTTTCAGGCCGCCATTAACTGAACTTGTGAAAGTCGTATTATCTAATTTTGATCACCTTCTTAATAACGGTACAAAAATACACGTATTTTTTCAATTAGCAAGACATCGAAGATATAAAAAATAGGTGTCAGATATACTAAATTTGAAAAAAAGATATGCTATAGACGCATCTGTCCGTTCGAAATCAATAAAAAATCAATGATTCTTTGGGATTTTGTCGAAAAATATAGTACATTTGTGTCATCAAATTAAAATAGACAACCATGAGAAAATTATTAACCATACTTACATTTATGATTGCAGGCAGTATTTCTGCAAATGTTTGTAATACCAACGACGAATATGATGATTTAGCAGCATCCACCAGCTGGTATGCTGACCATAGCGAAGAAATCATCCTCCGTTTTGAGGGACTCAGGCACAATAGCGGTGAGCTGCCCCAAAAATATGCTGTTTTCCCCTATGCCCAAGCATCATACCCCAACCATGCTTTGGTCGTCTCCACATGGGATGAGAGCTTGATGATCATGTACACCCCCAACGGCAATCATGTCTCGGGCAAAATAGTCACCAGCAGCGCCATCCCCGAAGACACCTATTGGACGAGAATCTGTGATTTGCTTTCCAATGCCACCGCATCCCGCGACATCACCCTTAAACAGCGTCCGTTGCCTATCAGGTCATGCGACCAAGCACATAACCAATTCATTGCCGTCATCGACCATTCAGATGCGGCAGCAATAAAAGACATCAACTCTTATAATCAGATGATTTTCAAGCCCCATCATAATGCCGTCAGATTGACAGGTCAGCGACCACTGACGAAAAAAGATGAGATGGGTCAGGTGATATTAGATGAGATGCAATACACCTTCAAGCTTCAGAATCCTGCAGTGGTCTCAAAGATGTTCAGAGGATATGAGGATGGAGAGATGGCTCCCTGGGTTGTGAAGAACTCCTTTTTCGCTGACCATCGCCTGCTTCAGTTCAGCCGTTGGAAAAACGGCGAGCCCATCAAGGAAGCCTCTCCAGACATCTGCGATATTATCAGCACCTATTACAATGGCCGCGCTGTCACGGCCACACGCTGGCTCGCCACAGTGGAGAATGGGGAGCGCTCTTTCTATGCCGTGCAATTTGCCCATCAAAATGGCGATGCACTTGCCGTTGTCGCATGTATCAGCGAGGGAGAGGTGGTCTCGACATGGGAATTTCACGGCAGTATGGAGCCAAAGGAGTATGCCGACAGAGAATCGGTCTGGTTTGTCGATGATGAAGGCGAATTCATGGAGCATGCCCCAGAGATACAGTGCATTGTGGAAACAGACAACGGCCTTGAGCTCTATCTCATGCTCTATGGCGGCGAAAGTGTACAATACTATATCATCCGTGAAGTAAGCAGCGTGATGATGATACTCCAAGTGGACTACTGGATCTACGTATGGTAGTGGCAGTCCCACTTTTTTGCATACTTTTGCAAACAGACTCTCTCCAACAAACAATACACCTATAACATACGGAAGACAGATGGGAATATTTGGATTAAGTTTTGATGACGGGCGCATGGATAATTACCAGATAGCGTATCCTCTGCTGTGTCAGTACGAACTTCCCGCCACATTCAATATCACGACATCGTATATTGAGCGGAAGCCCACGAAGTGGCCTTTCACCCATGCCCGCGCGATGACCATGGACATGGTGCGCGAGTTGCACGCCGACAAGAAGATGGAGATTGCCAGCCATGGCTATTGGCACAACAACGACTTGTCCAACCTGCTTGAGGGCATCCGTACACTCTGCGCCCACTTAGGCGTAGATCACCTGCATCAACACGGCAATGGCATCTCCTTGACTGGAGACCGCTCTTTCACATTCGACATTGACGCCGCCAGAAATGACCTGCAATCAGCAGACGTGTGTTATGTCCGTCGTGCTGTCCGTCTCATCACCCATCCCCTCCTTCGAACCGTAGCCCGCAAGGCAAATCGTGTCATAGCCCTTCCCCCTCTGATGCGCTTTGCCTTTGGCAACACCCTCATGACCGAGGCCGATGGCATGACCCTCTACAGCATCCCCGTGGTGGGCACCATGCCCTCGTATGTCTTGAAAACAATGGCCGACCTTGCCTTCCAGCGCGATGCCGCCTGCATCCTGATGCTGCACAGCGTGGTGCGAGACGGCGAGATGCGCGACCTCTACAGTATTGAGGAAAAGAAATTGAAAGCGCTTTGTGAGCATCTCTGCGAACTTCGAGACCACGGCAAGATAGAGATTGCCACCACCATGGACATTTTTGAGAAATTGAGCGGCCGCGGCAACCGCTGAACCTGTAAAGACAATAAAAAACCATATATATGCATCAAAAGATCGTCATATCCCTGATCGCAGCATTGTTGCTCACGCTGACCACCTCATGCAGGATGAGTGCGCCGAAGGTAATGGACATGGCAGGTGACACCCTGCAAATGAAGTATGCCACGTTGATACACATCGTGCATCATCCAGGAGGCGTCACCTCCGTGACAATCGACAACCCCTGGAAGGAAGGAAAAACGCTGCATCGCTATCTGCTAGTAGACAAGGACAGCACACTCCCCGACTATCCATCGGACATGACCCTCATCCGCACCCCTGTCAGCCGGAGTGTCATGTTTACCAGTGCCCACACCAAATTATTAGAATGGTTGGGTGCAGAGCAGCATGTCGCCGGGATCTGCGACCTGAAATATATGTTGATGCCCTGGGTGCAAGAAGGCGTGAAGGAGGGGAAAATTGCAGACTGTGGAGATGCGATGAGTCCACTGATAGAGAAAATCATCGATTTGGCTCCCGATATTATCATGCTCTCACCCTTTGAGAACTCCGGTGGTTATGGCCGTTTGGAGAACATCGACGTGCCCTACGTGGAATGTGCCGACTATATGGAGAAATCCGCCTTAGGGCGTGCAGAATGGATGCGCTTCTATGGCATGCTGTATGGTAAGGAGCGGGAGGCAGACTCACTGTTCGCCGTTGTCGACTCATCCTATCATGCCTTGAAGGCACAGGCCTCCAAGGCAAAGACGCATCCCTCGATTATCACAGAGAAGCTCACCGGCTCCACATGGTATGTGGCAGGCGGAAACAGTACGGTTGGACAACTAATCTCTGATGCTAACGGCCGCTATCCATGGGCCGATGATGACCATAGCGGCAGTCTCGCAATGACATTTGAGACAGTGCTGGACCGTGCCGGTGACGCCGATTTATGGATTTTCAACTGTTCCCCCGCCCTCACATACGAAGAATTGGCCTCGGAATATGCCGGCTATGAGCAGATGCGCGCCTTCAAGACCCGCAACGTGTGGTATGTGAACACGCTATCTGTCCCCTATTTTGAGGAAGTCTCCTTCCATCCCGACTATCTACTGCGGGATTACATCACACTATTGCATCCTGAGTTGGGGCTTGGGCAACCCAAATATTACAATAGAGTTCCGGAGTCTATTTTGAGAAAATGACAAAAAGCTGTCAATTATTCAAAAAACGTTCAATAGAGGCTTGACCACATGTGGCGCATGAGTAAAGGTTTGATATTTTGTTTGTTGATGGCACTGCTCATCGCAGTGTTGTTCACGCTCAATCTGCTCACAGGTTCAATCCATATCCCCTGGAGAGAAGTGCTGAGCATCCTCACAAGCGGAGAGTCATCAAAGGAATCGTGGCGCTATATTGTATTAGAGACCCGTCTTCCAGAGACCATCACAGCCACCCTTTGCGGTGGTGCGCTTGCCGTGAGTGGCCTAATGCTTCAGACCGCTTTTAAGAATCCCCTTGCCGGTCCTTCTATTTTCGGCATCAGTGGCGGTGCCGGACTCGGCGTGGCCCTGGTGATGTTGCTTTTGGGCGGTTCGGTGTCGGCAGTTGGAATAGAGGCCACAGGATTCGGCGCCATACTATTTGGCGCTTTTGCCGGTGCGATGTTTGTGACAATGATTATCTTTTTTCTGTCAACGATAGTAAGAAACAGCGTAATGCTGCTCATCACAGGTGTGATGATAGGTTTCATGTCGTCGTCAGTCATCACACTGCTCAATTTCTTTGCTACAGAAGAGGGAGTTAAATCGTATGCAGTATGGGGAATGGGAAATTTCAGTGCCGTCACAATGAACCAAATGCCCGTCTTCTCATCAGTCACCCTGACAGGGCTTCTCGCCTCCTTGTTACTCATCAAGCCGCTGAATGCTTTACTCTTAGGAGAAGAGTACGCTGAAAATCTCGGCATTAAAACCGTAAGAGTCAGAAACTGGCTGTTGATAGTAACAGGTTTGTTGACAGCAGTGACCACGGCATTTTGTGGACCCGTATCCTTTATCGGTCTGGCGGTACCACACATCGCACGTTTGTTTTTAGGTACGGACAATCACCGGATACTCCTGCCAGGCACCATTCTTACAGGCGCCGTCGTAGCATTGACATGCAATCTCGTCTGCCATGCCCCTGGCGAGAATGGCATGATTCCGCTCAATGCCGTGACGCCCCTCATCGGTGCCCCCGTCATCATCTATGTGATTATCAGAGGGAGGAATTAATGCAAGAGGAAATAATACAAAAGGTATAGAGGGAACAACTATTACACATCCTCGCTTTCTGAGCGTTTGTTCTCGTCAAGCTCCATCTTTCGAATGGCGACATCCCCCATTCTGGAGATGACGACCTCGAACATAAAGAATTCGTCAGTCAGCTCATCGGGATTGCCAATTGTACCGAGGAAATAGAGATTGTCTTTGTCAACTTTCTCTTTCTCCAACGCCACGCCAAGCAAGACACTTTTTTCGGCATATTGCGGACTGACCAAACCATTGAAAGCTCCTTTTTTAAATACTTTTTCAAAAAACACACTTTGGTCGGGTCGTGTGATGGTGAGTTTTATGATGTTGTCACGAAACATTTTCCCTTCTTCCGTCTTTATGTAAGATAAGCTGTCATTGGTATATCTTTGGCATCTTACTTTATACACGCTGCCCACCCAATGCACAGTATCAACGACATCAAAACTATTGACCCTGTGCACGACAGTATCCACTTTCGCATCCTTCCGAGGAGGCACAATGATATTATTGTAAACCACTGATTTAGTTTCTTTTTTACAAGCAGGGAAAGATACAATGACACAAAGGAACGCAAGAAATAAGGTAATATTTTTCATCTTTTCATATAATTTCAGTTGCAAAATTACACGATTTTTAGAAAAAACATATATCTTTGCAATATAAATTTTACTGCATGCGTAAGATTATTTATCTCCTGCTCGTTTTGCCAATTCTTCTGTCATGTGATGGAGGTCAGTCGACGCCGCAAAGAGGTGAAGCGTATGCAGACAGTGTTCGTTTGCTTGTCAATCGCGTCCAGAAATGCTCCAAGTTGCATACCAGTGAATACCATATCCGCAAGATTATCACCCATAAAGACAAATTGACTGCCGAAGGCAACATTTTCGGTCGGCAAATCAGCATCAACATCCCGGCCGGTGACCGTAACATCGCCATTCCCATTGATGCCACGGTCAAAGCATATATAGACTTCAGTCAATTCGGTCCGGAGAATATCATCAAGAACGGCAGTCAGATAGAGGTCATTCTCCCCGACCCCGAGGTAGAGATGTCGAGCACAAAAATAGATCGCAGCAGCGTGAGTGAGCATGTGGCCCTGTTTCGCCAAAATTTCAGTGATGAAGAGATAGCCCACTACGAGCAAGAAGGCCGTATTGAGATTCTCAAGACCGTCCCCATGCTCGAGATAGCCTCCAGTGCCCGTTTGTCCGCCACCCGTATTCTCGTACCTATCATCACCAAGATGGGCTACAAAGAGAAAGACATAGTCATTACGTTCCGAAAGGAATTAGACACCAATCATCTGCAGGTTATCAGTCCAAAGAATTAGCCATGAAGAGAACGAGCATCACCAATGACGTAGCCAAACGTGTCTTGTCTTTTATCACCATCATTGTCATTGTCGCCATGGTGATCATCCTGCTATGGAAGTCGTCGAACAGCCACATCACGATTGGTGTCGACAACGACAAGATAGAATACTCCCCCACGCAGATTGTCTCAATGATAGACATTGGCCAATGGGAATTTCTCACCATAGACTTAGAGGAGATAGCAGATACCTCAGCCCATCGCACAATAGGCAGTGACCGGGAGTTGGTACGCATCTATTATGGCACGATGCGATTGGGCATAGATTTACAGAAAGCCAAAAAAGACTGGATATATGTGCAAGGTGACACCATAGATGTCACACTTCCGAACGTGACTTTGCTGGACAACAACTTTATCGACGAAGCGAAGACCAAGGCTTTTTTTGAGATTGGCTCATGGGATCAGGCATCCCGTGACAAACTTTACCATCAGGCCCATCGCAAGATGCTTCAACACGGCATGACGACAAAGAACATAGAGAAGGCCCGGCAGAATGCCATCGAACAATTTACGACCTTATTCCAATCCTTTGGTTTCAAATATTTGAACATACACTTCTAACATATTGCATGGAGACATTTAATAACATTATCGAGCAAATCAATAGTGTGTTGTGGGGTTGGCCCATGATCGTCCTGCTCTTAGGCACCCATATCTATCTGACCATCATTCTGAAATTTCCCCAGCGTAAGATATTCAAGGCCATCAAACTCTCGGTGACGAAAGACGATGGCTCCACTGGCGACGTGTCGCAGTTTGGCGCCCTTGCCACTGCCCTTGCCGCCACCATAGGAACAGGCAACATCGTGGGTGTTGGCACCGCCGTGGCTCTTGGAGGTCCCGGAGCAGTATTTTGGTGTTGGCTGACAGGTGTCTTTGGCATATCGACAAAATATGCAGAAGGATTGCTTGCCATCAAATACCGTGTGAAGACCCCGGAGGGCAAGATGCTCGGTGGTCCGATGTATGCTTTGGAGCGCGGACTGGGCATGAAGTGGATGGGTGTCTTGTTTGCGCTCTTCTGTGCCCTTGCCTCTTTCGGCATCGGCTGTACGGTACAAGCCAACGCTATCTCTACGCTTACCTATGAGACATTCAGCATCTCTCCCTATATTGTCGGAGCAGTTGTCTGCGCGCTGACAGCCGCCGTCATCATCGGTGGTGTGAAAAGCATCGCACGAGTATGCAGCGGCCTTGTTCCCTTCATGGCAATTTTCTATGTGGTGGGGTGTATCTATATCCTGTTTGTCAACAGTTCCTTTATCCTTCCAGCGCTTCAACTCATCGTTGAATCGGCATTCAATCCTGCCGCCGCTGGTGGTGGATTTGTAGGAGGCACTTTCATGATCGCCGCCCGCTATGGCATCTCCCGCGGTCTGTTCTCCAACGAATCCGGAATGGGTTCGGCACCCATTGTAGCCGCCGCCGCCCAGACACGAAACCCTGTTCGCCAAGCCTTGGTGTCAAGTTCAGGCACCTTTTGGGACACTGTGGTCATCTGCGCCCTTACGGGTGTCGTCATCGTGAGTAGTGCTCTTGCCCATCCCGACATCGATTTCTCCGATGGTGCCACCCTCACCAAAGGCGCCTTCTCCAAGATACCTTTTGTAGGCAGCACTCTCCTCAACGTGGGTCAGTTTACCTTTGCATTCAGCACCATCTTAGGGTGGAGCTACTATGGTGAAAGAGCCGTGGAATATCTAAGCAATAAGCACTGGACCCTCGCATACCGTATATTGTACATTTTGGCGGTGTTCGGCGGCAGTGTCATTGGCCTATCCATCGTATGGAACCTTGCCGACTGTTTCAACGCATTGATGGCCATCCCCAACCTCATCGCCCTGCTACTCCTGAGCAAGGTGTTGGTCAGGGAAACAAACCACTATTTATGGAAGGACCACTTAGACCATTACATGGATGACGACGGTAATCCTCCAATATTAGAAAACAATCTTCAAAACAACCAATAGTGTCCTAAATAATTTCTCGTAAAATCACGCCAAACAGCATCAAATCGTTTAGATTTGACGTTTCTTCATGTTTCCCAAACAGTCCATAC
>FLNZ01003316.1_pt1 | contig 12452 bp, 15 predicted proteins | sample 1140391 | NCBI WGS metagenome assembly FLNZ01 (sample SAMEA3878171, study PRJEB12797) | bioreactor metagenome | biome: Moose rumen | place: Sweden | collected 2011-10
TGAAGGATTCATACGCGGTATCACCGACGCCTACGTAAAGGGCGAGTTTGACGATCCCGAGTTCATAGCATTGTCGAAATACGGAGCGAAGATCACCGACGTCACCGGACGCTTGAAAAACTTTGAAGAGATCACAGAGGAAGTCTATCAGGCGTATTTGAAGGCGAAAGAAGCGGGCGAGGAAATAGAATTTCTGCAATTGGTAGGAGGAGAGTCGGGCGTCCGCGATGCCATTCAATATTTCGAGAGATACGCGGAGGCAAAAGAAGACGCGGAGAAAATCTTCGATGCCGGACTTGATCCGGACGAACTGCACAAGGCGGACAGGGCGTTAAAACTTTTGGTCGAGCAACTGGGCGAATTTAAAGATGCGGTAGTCAATCTTGGTATAGAAAAAGCAACGTCTGCAATGCAAACACTCTTTGAAGTTGTCCGTTCTGGAACCGAAGCCCTTGTGGATTTAAATGATGCATTAAAAACCCATGGTGACACTGTGCGGGAAACGTTTGCCTATAATGATTATCTTACACTCGGGCTTGATCCGGAGACTTTTGAAAAAGATGTACAAAACGCGAAAGAATTGCGCGGCGAGCTGGATGAGACCGCAAAAGAAATGGACAAAGCGGCGGGCTCTTGGGCACAATTCCAACAAAAAATGCATGGTGACTCGGATGATGAACCGCTTAGCCAATATGCGGCAATACGTGTCAAAGAATTTAAAGACGAACTCGCGGAGTTACGCAATGAGCTCGATAACTGGGACAGTGAGTATCTTCAATCGTTGGGGGAACTTGAATTATGGCGTGATAACGAACTGAATGATAAGCTACATGTCTCTAAGGACGAGCGGATTGCTATTGAAAAACTGTACTCTGCAAAGCTGGAGCAGATCGAACGGGAGCGCGCCGACAAACTAGACGAGATAAGAGAGGAAATAGCGGCGAGTGATCGGACGGCGCTTGAAAACAAAATCGCGTCGATAGAAAAGGAAGCGGAAGAATGGCGCTCGGCGGGCATGGAGGAAGCAGAGGCAGTCGAACTTGCCGAGAAGAAAAAGAACGATGCCGTAACAGCCCTTGAAGAAGAATTTACAGAGGCAATAGCTGAATTGCATCAAAACAGTCTCGAAAAAACTCTTGCCGCCATCGAAAAAGAAAAGCAGGCATGGATACAAAAAGGGATTGACGAAGTCCGCGCCACCGAATGGGCTGAACAAAAAAAAGCCGACGCACAAAAAAACGCCGCCTTGAACGTATTGAAATCCCAATTAAAAGAATGGAACGCCTTCAAAGAAGGTGGTTATGGCGGCTTGCAGGAATATCTGAAATCTCAATTGCTACAGGCGGGCGTGTCTTTAGAGGATTTAAAAATGACGCCCGCTCAATTGAAAGCATTTAATGAAGCAAGGGAAATGGCAACTCGTAGTCTCTTACCTAATTTTATGACTGATTCGGAGCGCGCCAAAAACGCTGAAATGGAGCAGGCATGGTTAGACAGCTACCGTGACCGTGTCAATGAAATTATCGGCTATGCGATCGGCGATGACGGCAAGATGAGTTTTTTGCGACGGGGAGCCCCTCATCATTTCCCGTATGTCGAAAAGGGCGAAGGTAAAGATAAAAAACTCGAATTGGATAAAGACAGGGCATATCAACTCGGGCTCGACGCGCGGTTAGAAGAATACTTCGGGAAAGATAACCTTCGAAACAGTCTTGACGGGCTGAATATGGGAGCAGAACTTCAAGAACAATTTGAAGCGGCAAAAGCAAAAACGTCCGAGCTGACCGAGTCTTTAGAGCCACTCACAGCCCAGACTTCCGAATTGTCGGAGGCAACGAAGTCGGCGGTTGAAGAAATGCAAGCGGTAGGTAATGAGGATATAGGAAATGTTACCGAGCAATTTCAAGACCAAATTGATGCTGTGACAGTGAAAATGACAGAACTTGTCGAGCCGATCAATGAAGTTACGGGGCAGGTTGCCTCCTTGGCAGAGCGCATGGCAGAAATAGGCGATCCGGCACGGCAAGCCCCCGAGAGCCAACAGCCCAATGTAGAAAACAACATCACAAACCAAATCACTATATCCGAAGCGCACGCTTGGGATAGCGAGCATATTCAGGATTTGGCAGATAAGGTTGCTGACATCCTGTCGCCGCGTTTGGTTGATGTCCTCGGAGGTGACAACAATGCGTATTAAAATCGGCGATGTCTGGACTTTGACTGTGGAAAATTGGGCAGTGCAACCCGACGATCGACAAGAAATGGTTGAAGTTATCGGAGGGGTCGTCGTTCAAGACTTCGGACACGTCGTGGCAGGCGACAAAATCAGTTGCAAAATAAGTGTCCGGCAGAATGATGCGCCGACGTTGTTTAATTATTGGCACGAACGGGCATTGATAGATGTGAAGGATGAAAGCGGAATCGTTTGGAATAATCGGCGCGTGGTAATAAAAAGTTATTCGTATCGACCTCATTTTGCGAATGTCTACGACGCCGATATAGAACTTTGGGGGAAATGATATGGCACATATTCATTTGTTCAAAAACAATCCGACCGCAGGCGACATTGACGGAACGGAACTGTCGCAAGGCGACGGAACTCAACCGTTGACAGCAATACTCAACGCTAACGAGGGCGAATCTTCGGCTCAAAAGGTAGCGGTACGCTGTGCGGCGGGCTACAGCATAGAGGGCGCTTGCGATATTTACTTCGACGGCAACACGGCGGATAAATGGGCGGTAGCACCGGACAATGATTATACGAACGAAACATTAGCGTTGACCTTCGGAGATTGGCAGGACAGTATGACCATCGGCGGAGTGTCGACGGTGAACAATGTGTTTTGGGTGAGGGCAACGTCATCGTCCGTCGAAAGCCCGCAAAACGATACGAGCGTTACCTTGTGCGCCGAAGGTTTAGTGGTAGAGATCAATGGATAGCGCGACAAAAGTGCTGCTCACATTCCGCGAGAGTGCTACAAAAGATGAGTGTGATAGCGACACGTCTACATGGGTAGCGATCGGCAATCCGACAATCGGCTCGGCGAACAGCAAGTTCGGCAGTGCATTGCAACTTGACGGCGCAAGCGGAATCGCGATGAGTGAAGGAATCCCTCTTGGCGGCGCCGACTTTACAATCGATTTTTGGATGCATTTAGATAAGTATTCTTCCGGTCGACTGCTTGATACCGAGCCGCGCTGGTTTTATGTTGAGCGCAATGTTGGGGACACCAACAGTCTGTTCGTCTGCTTTGATAACGGATACGGAGTATTCGACAGCGACGCCTATATCGCCAAGGAGTATCCGTTTTATGAAGACGATATGGACAGCGATACTTTTGTTGATACCTATATCAATGAAGGTACTATCAACGATGAGATACTCAGTCGCTCAACTAAAATAGCCAGCACTTACCGGTACTCTTACTTCGGGAAGGACAGCGGAATATATGATTATGAGAATGACGTTTTTCTGGGATATTTTATCCTTACAGAAGGGCTGAAACATGTAGCAATCATCTACAGCCATGCCAATCATTTTTTAGGATTATTCATCGACGGGACGCTAGAGAACTTTGAACAGTACACGTGCACGCGCGCGAATATCAAATTTTATTTGGGCTGTAAATCTGATTCAACCTCAGGTCAGATAGGGACGATAAGCGAGTTCAGAATAAGTGACGGCGTCGCCCGTTGGATCACTGATGACAACAATTCGCTGATCAAGCCCGTGGATTTTGATGAACACGCCACCGATCAAGATAACTGGTTTGTCCCGCCTACCGAATCTTACCGCGATCCATTAAACGCCCGCGAGCAAGCAAACGGTGATACATTACGACGTCTGCTCCCCCACGATGTAGAACGCGCGGCGGCTGATACCCTCCGGCATATTAACGCAGGGCGAGAACGAGTCGACGCCGATACTTGCAGACGGCTGCATGAACGGGCAACGATGCCGACCGCGCGGCAATTAAACAAACGAGAGCGTGTGATCGCCGATACTGCACTCTGCAACCCGTTTGCATTGTATTATCGGCTTGACGCATCAGGCAACTTGCAAAACACGTTGGCGACTTCGGAAGTGTTATCGCTCGACATACTTCTACAAGAAAGAACGCTGTCGGACAGGTTCACGGTACAAACAACAGGCGAACGATGGCAAGTCGGCAGTCGCGCTAAGGGGCAACTTCTTGATTATGAGTTTTCGTTTTTAGTCGAGAGTGTGAACGACAACAGGGGCATTCGGACTCTGACAAGCATGTACGATCAAGATGAGTTGCTCTACACTAAGATTTTCCCAACAATTATAGTCGACTATGAAACAGGAAGTGCTTACGGAAAAGGCAGCGCCATTTCATATCTTGAGCCTCAAGACATTTACGAATACTCAATGCACGGACGCAAGGTCGGCAGTGCCGGCGTCTACATGATACAGTTAGCGAAATACTTGGGGTTGAATATTGTCCTGCATATCGATGACTTTGTTTCAACGGAAGACTTTACAGCTAGAAACATCTCATATCATGACTTAATACAGGGATTATTTTCGTGGACTTCGCGCGTTCCGCGTCGAATGATTAACGTCTTTATTCGCGGGAAAACATTATATTGCATTCAACGAGGATCGGAGCAAACAGTTTTCGATATCTCGGATTGGACTCATTCGGAACCACAGATTGAACGCTCGATAGTACGCTCGTTGTTTAATAATCCGCTCCCCCATAATAATTCGGATGATGATGATGATGATGATGATGATGATGATGACATGAGAGCATGGCAAGATGAAGATGATGTCGCGACCCCATTTTCCGGCACTCTGAATTTTTCCGATCAACCTTGGGGCACTCAACTGAAGCATATGTTGAAATATCAGGACGGACTTATAGTCGAAGAATCTCAATCAACATTTGCACTGTATAGAAACAAGGAAAAATCCTCCAACAGTAGGGTTACCTATACCTATGAAATAATGTATCCGGCAGGAACAACAGACTTGCAAATATTTTTTCACGGAGATGAACTGCCGAAATCTTACTATCTAAAATCCAAGACTGAAAAAAATTCTACCGTGGACGAGACGCAGGACCCGCCGACAAAATCAACAACAGACTCTGTAACGCACTATTCTTATTCGTACACAGACAGCGGCGATATCTATCTCACACATGAACATACCCGGAGCACAACGACATCATACGTTCGTGAAAAACGTTTAATAAGCTCCAAAACTGACAGTTCCGGCAACACAACGAACGAGTATTTTATTGCATGGTTTGTGGAGGAATATACAGAAACAACGAATCAGACAAATCATGTACCTCTGGGCAATGGTTTCTACGCAACGAGCATGTATTCGAACGGCGAACCGAAAGGCTCTAGCATATCGCAAGGTGCGCCCGGGAATGCCATTACCCCGTTCACCGTTAATCAGGTTCAAAAAACGTTTCATATATCCGAACCTACCGCCAATCCCGAACCTACCGGCAATCCCGAATCTCCCAGCGAAGCGCGGAGGCGCTGGCGACAACGTCTCTCCCCCATCGTAGATACGTCGTTTCCTGTTGATGATACCGCTATGCTCTACAGTTTGACGGATGAAATTTATTGGATGAATCGCAAAACCGAAGAACGCATTCGGCTTAATCTGATATCCGAAATAAGAAACGGCATACCCGAGCAGACGCACATAATCGATTTTACCGAACGCGTATTGTTCGACGGGAACGAATATTTTTTGGAGTCGAACAGAATCCAGTTTACTCCAAGGCGGCTCATACAGCATTTGCAATTAGTGAGGTGGTACTAATGGGCGTAACAAAAATGATGTCGGATGTACGAAAAGCAATGATGAATCGGATCGAAAATGAAGGTCGTGCGATGCGTGGTAAGTTGCGTTCCGGTTTCTTGCAAGTAGGCAGTAAAAGTTATCCCGTCGCGCAAGCGGTCGATGTCAACGTTGCGGACAGAGGGCGCGTATGGGCGATGCGTGCTCGGAACGGTAAAGTCGTTATCGTAGGGCAGTAGCTATGATGTATCGAGCGCGCATAGATGCGGTGAACGGTTTGCGCGTCCTAGCGGACGGCAAATGGTTGATCTGCATCGGCAATGCACCCGTGAAAGTCGGCGATCGCGTTTGGACGGACGGGCGCTGCATCTATGGTAATCACCGCGTGTCGGAGCAGCCCATTGTGATCACTCCTCAACAGGAAGACGTCATGGTTATTCCGATCCTGTTCAGAGACAGATACAGACCGTCAAGCACAGCGGTGCGCCCCGATCATGTATACCTTTCCTCTATCAAAGCAAAGGGCGCGCTGTTGCCGTTTGAAACAGCTCAGGATTTTACCCCGCCGGCGCAATCAGACTACTACTTCACGGCGGGGAAAATAAAAAACAAAAGTGCGGTTGTGGCTGTAGATGTTAATGCAACTGGTATCTCTGAATCTTATAGAGGTACTTGCGATAATCTATTCATGTCTGCCGACGGTGATATCTATCGTGTTTGCGGTTATTCAGTTTTTAAAAATAACGGGACGGATTCTTTTTATTCGGGATCACGTATAGTAAGAAGTTCAGGGTTTTATAACCATACATATACAGATGTCTTTGGCAACGTTGTGCAAGGATGGGCGATTGCCGGTAACTCATGGATCGATCTCGCTGGGAATTATTATTGTTTGGGATTGGGTTTTGTTGAGGCAGTTTCAGTAAGCGTGCTTCATGAGTCTACCGATGGGGATACAGTGTTATATAGTGACTATTATGATTGGTTTTTTATCGAAAATAACAAGGTAACTCTACTGTACCGTGTCGAGTCCACAATATTAAATGTAGGATTCGGCTTTAAACCGTTTGGTATACAGTCACCTGACGATGTGGCTATCTATGTTGTAGGGAGACAGGATATCGCGAAAACTTGGACGCCTTATTCAATATATCTGCCATGTCAAAACGGTGGAAAGGGCGGTTGGTATTCTTTCGACTGTAAGTTTGAAACTGGCGATCTAAGAGATATCTCAGGGTGGCTGCTGACTGATCATAAGCGCGGATATTTTTGCACAGGGCTTAAATTCTTTGACGCCGCCAAGAAAGAATTGTTTGCTTTGACAGATGAGGATTTTTCGTCTATCGGACTATCGATTGACGGGAGTGCTGTTTTGGCTCGTGGGTCTGATGGGCGCCCGCTTTATACGATTACCTCTAATAAGATACCGGTGATAGATTTTTATCAAATACGTGATGACGACTTTCTTATTTTGTATAATCTCGAGGGAAGGTACGGGCGAGTTCTCCGATATCAAGACAAGACACTGTATGAGGTAGATACGGGGCTTGATCCGCGAAACTTAAAGTATATGTTCGCGATTTGCCCGTTCAAGAAAAAGAAATGGAAAAACGCTGCCCGTACCCTCGCAAAGAGCATATCTGACGCCCCGTCGATCATTATTGCGCAGGGATAAAGAACGGATATTATTTTGATCTCTAATTGAGAAATGAGGTGCTCCAATGGACGGATTTTTTACGCCGACGGCGGTAGCGACGGTGGGGTTCCCGATCGTGATGTGCATCTGGCTGATACGCAGCGGACAACAGACCATCGCCGACAACACCAAGTCGAATACGGAGCTGACCAAAGCGATATCGAAATTGACAGAGGCGGTGGGCTCGCAAAATACGCGGATCGAGCACATATCCGACAGCATCAGCCGCGTTGACGGCAATGTTTTGCATCTGACAGAACTTTTTGTGGAACACAAGACGAAAATCGAGAAAACCGATCACTGACAGAGGTATTAAGCATGCTCGTTTCGCGGAAGCTCATTCGTCAACGCCTTAAAGATTGCACCCGCGCGGAGTATCTTGCAGTCACGGACGCGGCTAAACTTTCGCCCGTGCAAAAATCCGTGCTCGACCTTTTCATCGTCAAGCGGTTGCCGATCGCCGAGATCGCCTTTCGCCTGTCGTTCTGTGAATCGCTCGTCCGGCTCCGCCTTGCAGAGGCTTACGACAAGATTTTTAGGGCTGGCAACTGGTGACAGGCGACGTGTCATCTTTAGCGTTTCTTTAGCGTTTTTGCACGCGCATTAGTGCTATTCTGCCGCTATGAGCTACGTGTTTTTCAATCCGAATCCCTCAGGCAAGCGAATCGGCGATTGCGTGATCCGTGCTATCGCGAAGATCACCGATCAGACGTGGACGGATACCTACATCGACATCGCGCTTAAAGGCTTTGAGCTATGCGATATGCCGTCGAGCAATGCGGTTTGGGCGTCATACCTTCGACAGCGCGGCTTCCGACGTTTCATCATTTCCGACGATTGCGCCGATTGCTACACCGTCAATGATTTTTGCGTCGACTTTCCGCGCGGAGCGTATCTGCTTGCAACGGGCTCTCACGTCGTTACCGTCGTCGACGGAAATTATTTCGACGCGTGGGACTCGGGCTCGGAAGTTCCCGTTGCTTTTTGGACTAAGGAGTTAATCCATGGCTAATTTCTTCGGCGGATATTCCCCGCCGCAACCATTTCTGCCCTATCAGTCACCGCCGACCAACAACACAGTCTCGGTCGTCACGGTGCAAGGAGAGGCAGGCGCCAGAGTATATCCCGTCGCCGCAGGCAACACCGTCTTGCTGATCGACTTCGACGCCAAAAAATTTTGGTTGAAGTCGACCGACACAAACGGCATGCCTTCTCGTTTCGCAACCTTCAACTTTTCGGAGGAAGTCAAGGCGTCCGGCGACGCAGGGCAATTCATTTCGCGTAACGAGTTCGATGCTTTGAAACAAAACATCGACGCGCAGTTTAAACAGCTCGCCGACATCGTAAAGGGAGGGCTCGGCAATGCTTCAACAGCTCCTTCAAAACCCGTTGCTGTTTCAACAGAAATTTAATGACTTCGCCCGTCAATTCAACGCGGGCGTCAATCCGCAACAGCTCGTTCAGAATCTGTTAAACACAGGCAAGATGACGCAAGACCAGTTCAACCAATTCCGAACCATCGCGAATCAGTTGACGGGAATGCGTCTCTAAATATATTTGGAGGCTGATATCTTATGTTTAATCTCGGCGGTATCGAAATTCAAGAACAAATCGGAATGACGAGCATGCCCCAGAAGGCAGCGTCGGCATGGAGCGGGGCGCTCGAAGGCAAGCTCGTCGGAGCGACCTACAAGCCGATCGCTTATGTCGGGACGCAGGTCGTCAAAGGAGTTAATCACATTTTCATTGCCGAACAGACGCTCATTGTCGCAACGCCCGAGCGCCACATCGTCCTTGTCACCATTAACGAGTTCGACGGGAATTATTCAATCGTCGGCATTGATCGCATCATCTAATCGGAGGCTCACTCATGGATATTGGAAACGGAATGAGCCCTGCAGACTTCGCGGCTGTGATGAACGGTAACCGCAACGGCTTCGGAGGCTACGGAGGCTTCGGAGACGGCGCGGGCGCTTGGTGGATCATCATCTTGTTCTTGTTCGCAATGAACGGCGGATGGGGCAATGGCGGTTGGGGCAATCGCGGCGGTGCCATGCCTTACATCGTCAATAACGACACTCAGACCGACATTCAGCGCGGTTTTGATCAGCAGTCTCTTATGGCGGGCATCGGCAACTTGACGAACGCCGTCTCTAGCGGTTTTGCCAACGCCGAAGTCTCACGTTGCAACGCTCAAACGAACTTACTGCAGACGCTCAACGCCAATCAGAACGCAAGCACGGCGGCTATGAATCAGATCGCCATGGGCTTGCAGAATTGCTGTTGTGAAAACCGCGCGGGGCTTGCCGACTTAAAGTATACGGTTGCCACGGAAAATTGCGCCGACCGTCAAGCGATATCGGACGGGCTCCGTGATGTGATCGCCAACAACACCGCCAACACCAACGCTTTAATGTCTTCGATCAACTCGGGCATTCAAGCAATCAAAGACGACCTCTGTCAGGATCGACTCGACGCCGCCAACCGACAGATCGCTCAACTTCAGACACAACTCAACATGGCAAATTTGGCGGCAAGTCAAACCGCGCAAACCGCGCAACTTATTCAGGATAACAACGCTCAGACTGCCGCGCTCATTCAGCGCATCGCTCCCGCGCCCACCCCCAGTTATACCGTCCCTAATCCTTACACAGGCTGTTGCGGCAATCAAGGATACTACGGCGGTTGCGGTTGCACGGGATAAGGGAGGCGCTCGACATGGCTGAATGGAGCGCCAATGCTCTGCAAACCGTCAATCCCGGTGAGACTATCGTTTTTACCGAAAATCCCGTTCCCTGTCGGCGCGGCTTGATCCGTCACCGTGACGATACAGGCAACTTTCTGTTGGCGGGCTACGTGCCACGGCAAAGCGGTTGTCAATGTCAACGTCAGCGTTCGGCTAATTATCTTGTCGACTTCGGAGCAAACATCGCGATCCCCGAGGGCGGTACCGTCGGCGCAATCTCCGTTGCGCTTACCATCGACGGCGCTACGATCCCGTCAAGTTCGATGATCGTCACGCCTGCCGCCGTAAATCAATTCTTCAATGTCAGCCGCGCGATCAATGCCCCCGTTTTCAACGGCTGTTGCGAATCGCTGGCTGTTCGTAATACAAGCAATCAGGCAATACTCGTGCAAAACGCCAACATCATTATCAGCCGCCCCGATCTGGCTGTTACGAGATAAGGAGGCTCGACGATGCATAAGACGCTTGAAAAAATTCAAGACGCGGTCGAAGAGGCTATTCGTCCGATCATCGCAAAAGGCGCCGCTATGAATGCCGCCGAGCTCGACGTTCTCACGAAAGCCGTTTGCACCATTGAAAAGATCAATCAGATCGAAACTGCCGAGGATTATTCGCGCGATCGAAGTTTCGACGACGGCAATTCTTTTCGACGCGGACGGAGCCCGAGCACCGGCAGATATGTCAGCCGCGATCCAATGCCGCACTTTGAAGGCGCGACCGCCCGCCGTTTCTATGACGGCGATATGTCGCGTTCCGGCGGCTACAGCGGACATTCCATCAAGGATCGCATGGTCTCACAACTTGAAAAAATGTATGACGAGGCGCAAACCGATCACGAACGTCACGTTCTCGATACTTGGTTGCGCCGTATTCACAACGAGTAAAATCAAAGGCGTCTCTGTTTTCGGAGGCGCCTTTTTAGTCTATGAGGTGAACGCCATGAAGATTTTCGTCAATCCCGGACATGCCCCCGATCCCATTGACGATCCCGGCGCCGTCAACGTCCGACTCGGGCTAAAGGAATCGCTCATTGCGCGGCGCATTGGTGAGCGTGTTGCCACTTACCTTGCCAATGTCGGATATACCGTCAAAGTCTTTCAGTTCGACGGGCTAAGTCAAATTTGCGACGCCGCCAATAATTGGGACTCCGACTTGTTTGTTTCAATTCACTGCAACGCCGCCAACGGGCTTGCGCGCGGGACGGAAACTTTCCATGCTCCTTACTCCGCAAAAGGTTATCTGCTGGCGCGGGCTATTCATCAACAGATTGTCGGCTCTATCGACGTGCCTTATCGTTATTGGGATCGCGGCGTCAAGCAAGCGGGCTATTACGTCCTAAAGTATACCGACATGCCCGCCGTTCTCGTCGAGACTGCATTCATCGATAACGACGACGACGCACAGCTTTTGGTCGAGCGTGAAGATGATTTTGCCCGTGCCATTGCGCGCGGCGTCTCCGACTTCTATAAATAAAAAGTAGCTCCCTTTCGACTATATTTTTGTTAATCAAACGAAACTTTTTCTTGACTTTTAGTTTCGGCTATGATAACATTCGCATCGTCAACAGGCAATCAGCCGAAATTCGAAAGGAGAGAAAGACATGAAGGCAGAAGTTATCCTCAAGGCGACGGTCTCGACCGTTATCGAAATCGAATACGACGATGAAAACGAACTCGACGCCGAACTCGACGACGCGGCGGATCGTTTCTACGAGCACTGCACCCAGGACTTTGACGGCTACATGGTTGACGCCGACGAGTGCACAGCACAAGACTATTACGAGTACCGGGAAGATAGCGATCGCGAACTCAAATTGCAGTGCAACGCCGCAAATCTCGTAGACGCATTAGTAGCAATGATCGACGACGATCGCGTTAGCTGTCTCGGCGATAAGCGCGATATACGCGATACGATCCGCAGAGCTATCTACAGCTAAGCGATACCCGACGACACATAAACTAAGACCGCCGACACCGGCGGTTTTTTTTGCGTTCATTCCCGATGCTCCTGTATGTCAAACAGTTTGGCGCCGCAATGCGGGCAATAATTTTGCGGTTGACTGTGGAATTTCCCGCACGTCGGACATAAATAACTCTTTTGCTTGATCCCCGTCGGGCGACAAATGATATACAGCGGCAAGAATATTATCGTCAAAAAGAATACGCCGAGCGCCCACAATACCGGTGAGGAACTGCCGCGACTTTTCGCATCACTGTATA
>FLNZ01003317.1_pt1 | contig 12439 bp, 5 predicted proteins | sample 1140391 | NCBI WGS metagenome assembly FLNZ01 (sample SAMEA3878171, study PRJEB12797) | bioreactor metagenome | biome: Moose rumen | place: Sweden | collected 2011-10
TTCGCCGCCGTTGATCAACACATTCGCGCCGCTGTTTTCGATTGTATCAGAGCCGACCCGCCGTTGATCGTCACATTCGAGGCGGAATTTTCGACAACATAATCCCATTTTTGCGGGTGCGCAATCTCGGAGCTGACGATGTTAATCGCCGCGCCGCTCTTGTAATTGTAGAATCGATTGATCGCCGATAATATGTCATTGCCGCTGTAATCGATGAGTGTCAAATCGCCGTCGGCATAAACGCTCATGATGCGTCCGGCGTCGTACTGCATCGAACTCTGATCCTTGAGCGTGATGATATTGTTGTTACCGGTCTTAAGGTAAACGTCCCAGCTGCCGCCCAAGGTGTAAGCGCTCAAACTTGCCTGCTCGAGGCTGAAGTTGTGCATGTTTTGAATGTAGCTCGAGTAGTCGCTGTAATTTTCGTAGGTGCCGTTGTAATTTCCGTCAAACTCTTCGGAGGTAGCAAGCGAATCGAAGTTGGTGATGATGACGTCGGCGCCCGAAGCGTATTTGATCGCGGCGCCGTTGAGATTGCCGCTGAGCTCGACGGTGTCATTGCCCGCGCCCGGCGCAATCGACGCACTCCGACCCGAGTTGACGATGCGATCATTGCCGCCGCCGCCGATTAATGTCGAGTTGAGACCTTCGTTTTCAATGTAATCGGCATCGGTGCCTCCGTCGACCACATTGTTTGAAGCGTAAATCGTCGTCCCTTCGCCGGTGTACACATCGACCGACGGCGTGTTGAAGACGTAAATCGAATCGGCGCCCGCGCCCCCGTTGAGAGTGTTATTCGATTCGAGCCGCCGTCGTTGACGATGCTGTCATCGCCCGCTCCGCCGTCGACCGAGATCGCATTGCCCTTGTCGATTTTGATCCGATCGTCGCCGAGAGCCGCGCCGACTTTTACGGTGTTATTGCTTACGGTGACAGAATCGCCGAATTGAGTGCCGGTGAGACTTTCGCCATCCTGCGAGCTATAGAGGGTTTGCGGACCGAGCAGGAGCGTCCTTTGAATGCCGTCGGTATCAATGAGATTGAGCGATTTGCCCGCCGCCTTTTTCAGAGTGACTTTATTCGATCCGACGGTCAAGATCACATCGACGGAGGCGGAGCCGCTGCCGATCGTCTGACCGCCGTAAGCGACGCCGTTCAATTTTAGAGTGCTCGAGCTGTTAATACCGTAGATGATATCATTGCCGCCACCGCTCGAGTATTCGATGACGGAGACGCCGCTGCCGAGGGAAATTGTATCATCGCCCGCGCCGCCGTTTATCGTCGTATGGTTGCCGTTGATGACGTTGATGCGGTCGTTGCCGTCGCCCGCGCTGATGGAATTGTAATCAGTGCTGAAATCGAAGGCGCCCTTTTTGACTTCGACGGTATCATTGCCCGCACCGCTGTCGATTGTGATGTGATCGGCATCGGTGAGAATGGAATCGGCGCCCGAGCCGCTCTTGATGAATGAATATCTGCCTCGAGCGGTGCCTTGACCGGCGTTGACGGTCGTCGAGCCGTCGAAGATCACATTGTTGCCGTCACCCGCATCGACGGTCGAATAATTTCCGTAGTTCCTGATAAAATCTTTATCGGCGCCACCCTTGACGGAAGAATTGACGCCCGAGTTGATAAGTTGGTTATAGCCGTCGCCGCCGTCGATGGTGACGTTGTCGGCGTAATTGTCGACGGCGTCCTCACCTTCGCCCGCGTTGATGGTGACGTTCGTCCCGCCGTGGGCGTTGGTGACGGTGTCATTGGCAGCGCCGCCTTCGATGAGAACCTTTGCGCCCTCGTTGTAGACGGAATCATTTCCGTCGCCCGCTTGAATGGTAACTTCCTCGGCGTAATTTTTAATGTAGTCGACATTAGTGCCGCCGACAACGGTTGAATTTGTTCCGCCGGAGTAATTTTCAACGGTGTTTTGCCCCGCTCCGGCGTTGATGCTTACGTCGGAGACGTTGTTCTCGATGTAATCATCACCGGCGCCGCCGTCGACAGTTGAATGATCTCCCGAAACCGCATTGCCGCTTACCGCGCCGACGGTGTTGAGGATAATATCGGCGCCCGCACCTCCGAGCACCTTTGAATACGATCCGTAGTTATTGATCAGATCGTTGTCGTCGCCGCCGTCAATCACGGAGTGCCCGACATTATTACGGATTGTATCACTGCCTGCTCCGCCGTTGATTGTGGAGTGGGAACCACTCACCGGCTTTTTAGTGCCGTCAGCTAGATCCAATGTAGCAAAACTGTTGACTATGTAATCGGTTCCCACGCCACCGTCGACGATTGATTGCGAGCCGTTATTACGAACAGTATCGTTGCCCTCGCTCGCATCGATCGTAACATTGGTTCCGTAATTTCGGATTGAATCCTCTCCGGTACCGCCCTTAACCAGAATGTTGTCGTCGAAATTATCCATGATATCATCGCCCTCCCCTGCATCAATCGTAACATTTGACCCTTTGTTTAGAATTGAATCATTGCCTTTACCCGTTTGAATAAAAACGTTATTGCCCAGGTTATTTATTGTATCATCGCCGCTCAACCCGAGTATTGAAGTGTTGTCCGCAGTGTTGGTAAAGCGCCGATAATCGACGAGCGAACCTCCGATAATCTTCACAGTCTTGCCGACTACGTCTTTCAACCGCATCGAGCCCGCGTCGACATAAACAATAATATCTTTGCCGCTTTGAATGATGCCGTAATCCGAACCGTCGGCAATGTTAATCGTGTCGGTCGAGCCTAGACCTTCAACGATATCATCACTGTCGCCCGCCGCATATCGGACTAATTGATTGGAACCTGAGAGATTGATGTAATCATTGCCTCTGCCGCCGGTAATGGTGACGTTGGCTCCGGTGTTTTTGATGGTATCATCGCCGTCGCCGCCCTCAATCGTCGTCAAATTACCTTGATTCCCACAGACGCTCCCGAATTAATAAGATCATCTCTGAATCGATCGGCGCTGCCTTCGTATATTGGTAAAAATCTGCTGTTACCAATTTCGATGACGTCATCAATCGTAGGGAGGTCGTCAAAGTCAATGACGTTATCATCGTCTTCGGCGTTGTCGATCACACCTCCGATAATAGTTGTGCCCGAGCCGGTATCAATCGTCGTCAAGCCGTCATAAGTCGCAGGCACAGAATTTTTGGAACTACGTAAAACATATCCTGCATTGAATATATAATCATTGCCCGTGCCTCCGCTGATGCTCGCGGAAGCACCGATATTTTTGATCGAATCGTCGCCGACGCCCGCGTTGATCGTCATATTCGCTTTGCTGTTATTGATGGTGTCGTTGCCGTCGCTCGCATTGAGCATCAATTTATATCCGACAACGAAAGATCCGCCGACAATATTCACCGCTTTACCGACAGCATTTTTTAGCAATACAGAGCCCTCGTCGAGGTAAACGGTGATATCATTGCCGCTTTGAATGGTTCCGTATTCCGAGCCGTCGGTGATATTGATTGTGTCGTTATCGCTGAATCCGATAATTGTATCATATCCGTCGCCTGCGGCGTATTGAATCAATTGCCTTGACCCGCTGAGAGTGATACGATCATTGCCCTTACCTCCGTCAATGGTGACGTCGATACCGTAATTTTTGATGGTATCATTACCGGCGCCCGCGCGGATCGTCGTCAAAGAACCTTGGATATAGCCATAGGGTGATGATAGTCCAAGGCTATTGCCGTTGAATATATAATCATTGCCGTCGTCGGCATCAATCAACACATTTCGATTGTAATTTGAAACCGAATCATTTCCCTCGCCAAGATCGATTATCGTCAGCAAGTAATCAACGGCACTGCCCGCCTGAAAAAAGTTGCCAACCGAGTCGTTACCGGATCCCGCATTGATTGTATTTTTCCCACCACAGTTATAGATCGTGTCGTTTCCTGCTCCGGCATCGATCGCCGTCAACGAACCATTATCAACGAGTTCATCATTACCGTCGCCCGCGTTGATCGTCACGAGCGAGCCGTAACTATAAATTTTGTCTGCATCGGAGGTTCCGTTGAGGATTTTATTATTCGTGTCATTATTGAGCGTCGCAAAGCGCTGAAGCTCGAAGGCGAGCGTCCTCGAGTCGCCTTTCAAAATATCCATGACGTCCACCTCCCGCGATGAAACAAAAACAAAGCGAACACTATCATATTATCGCATTATACTATTAACGTTAAATCAAAGTCAATTGCTCTGTGAGATTTTCATCGAAAAAACACGCGCCCATTCCTCCGCGCCGATGTCTCGTCAAAAAAATTTTTTTCTGCTCCGCGCGGAGCCGTCGGCAGTCACTAACTGCCAAGTGCGGGTGGTCGGAAGAATTTCTGTTGAAAGATCAAGCGCCGCCTCCGTCGACAGAATCTCGTCCAACGGCGATACTTCGCTCGTTTCATTCTCGAACCAATAATCATCTTCCGTCGGAGGCATCATCGCATTCGTCTCATTATTCGAGCCCGAAGATTTCATGCGCAAAAATTTTCCATCGCTACTCACTCGGAACGATTCATCGCCAACGTCTTTCAACGTCACAGTCCCGCTGTAACTCTTGCCCTTGAGCGTAACGACGTAGTCATCGCCGACAGCCGCTCCCGACATCAAAGTCCCGCTCGTCATTTGAAGTGTATCATTCGCGCCGAAGTTGAGGATCACATTATTGCCTTCCGCACTGCCAAATTTGAACAGCTCGCCGTAAAAATCCGAACTCTCTATCGTGTCGTTGCCGCCCTTCGCTTCGACGGTGACGTTTTGCCCGATGTTCGTAATGTAATCGGCGCCACTCGTGCCGATGACTTTCACTTCGTCGTCAGCGTTGAAAATTTTATTCGCCACGTCGACGTACAACGCATTCGAGCTTGTAGTTTTGAAGTTGTAGCCGCCCGCGCCTTGCAGCGTCACCGTCCCTGTATAACTCTTGCCCTTGAGCGTGACGACGTAGTCATTGCCGACGACCGCTCCCGTCAAAGTCTTGCCCGCCGTCATTTGAAGAGTGTCGTTCATTCCGAAATTCGTGATCAAATTATTTCCTTCCGCACTCGAGAACAGGAACGTCTCCGCGAAATTCGAGCCCTCGACCGTATCATCGCCCGTGCCGGTCTGAATCGAAACGCCGTTAGCAGTGTTGACGATGTAATCATTGCCTGCCGTGCCGACGACCTTCGTATTGTTCGAGTAGTTGACGATGGTGCTCACGCCCGCCGCCGTCAAATATCTGCCGGATTTTTTGAAGTTGAGCCCCGCCGCATCTTTCAACGTCACCGTCCCGGTCGCAACATTGCCCTTAAGCGTCACGATCACATCATCGCCGACGGTCGACCAATCCATGGATTTGCCGCTCGACATGTAAAGCGTATCGTTCGAGTGGAAATTGAGAATTACGTCGTTGCCATAAGCGCTGCTCCAATTGAACATCTCTCCGAACGCGTCGGAACCTTCGATGGTGTCATCGCCCGTCGAGCCTTGGATCGTGACACCCGAGCCGGTGTTGACGACATAATCGCGACCGCCGGGCGTCGTGACGACCACATTATTTTTGCTGTTGGCAACCGTCGTGATGCCATCGGCGATCAAATGCCACAGATTATTTTTCTTGACGGTCTTCAAGGGGAGTGATGCCGCACCTTTGAGCGTCTCAACTCCGGTGAACGCCGTCCCCTTGAGCGTGACGATCACATCGTCGCCGACGGTTTTAAATGTCATGGTTTTACCCGCCGTCATCTGAAGGGTGTCGTTGAGCCCGAAGTTGGTGATGATGTTATTGCCGTCCGAACTCGAAATTTGATACAGCTCTCCATACGTGCTCGAGCCGGTGATGGTGTCGTCGCCGGTGCCGACTTGAATCGTCACGTGTTCACCGTAATTGATGATCCGATCGGTGCCGGTCGTGCCGACAATCTTTCGATTATCCAAACGATTGGTGATCCTGTTGACGTGTTTGACGGTGAGGACGTTATTCGTTTGAGCGAAGTCGTAAGCACCTGCGCCCTCGAGCGTGATATAGCTCAGATTATTTCCGTTCTTGAGACAAACGATCGCATCCTTGCCCTCCTTGTCGATCCGATCGAACGATCCCGAAGAAATTTTGAGCGTGTCGTCCTCGCCGAAGTTCATCACCAAATTATTGCCGTCCGCCGCGCCGAACATGAATAGCTCCTCGAATGTCGAGCCGACTATCGTATCATTGCCGCCTTTACTCTCGAGCGTCACATGTTCACCCGCATTTTCGATCCAATCGGCGCCATCCGTGCCGGTGACTTTGACTTTATCCTTGCCGTTGGTGATGTAATTGATCCCGTTGTCGACGACCAAATATTTTTTGTTGCTGCTCGTGATGAAATCGTAGGTGGCGGCATCTTTCAACGTCATCGTGCCGGTGAAGGCATTTCCCTTAACCGTGACGATCACGTCGTTGCCGACCGTCGACCACTTCATTTCTTTACCCGCCGTCATGTAAATTGAATCGTTTGCTCCGAAATTGGTGATGGTATCATGCCCGTCGGCGCTCGAGACGATAAACATCTCGCCGTAGCCATCGCTGCCTTCGATGGTATCATTACCGGTGCCAGCGGCTATCGACACGCCCTGCCCGACATTGATGATGTAATCATTTCCGTCAGTGCCGTTGACTTTGACGTTATCGGTGCCATTGAAAATCGGATCAGGCTCCGCCTCGACGGTGAGGAATCTGCCGCTGTTGACGAAGTTGAGCCCCGCCGCGCCCTTGAGCGTCTCGACTCCGGTGAACGCATTGCCCTTGAGCGTGACGACCACATCAGCGCCAACCGTATCGAAATATAATTTTTTGCCCGCCGTCATGTAAAGTGAATCGTTCGAGCCGAAGTTGAGGATCACGTTATTGCCCTCGCCGCTCGAAAGATTGATCAACTCGCCGTAGTTTTCGAGCATTCAATGGTGTCGTTACCTTCCTTCGCCTCGATGGTGACGCGCTCACCGTAATTGATTAGCCACTCCGCTTTCGACGTGCCAGTGAATTTATCGTCGTCCGTATAATGCTCAAGAGTCGTGGCGCCGTTGTCGATGTACAAAAATTTTCCGTTGCCGCTCTTGACGAAATTATTTGGAGTGCCGTCGTCGGCATAAGCGCCGTCTTTGAGCGTGACGGTGCCGGTGAAGGCATTGCCCTTGAGCGTGACGATCACATCTTTGCCGATGGTTGACCACGTCATGTTTTTGCCGCCCGTCATTTGAATTGTATCGTTCTCGCCGAAATTGACGATGACGTTGTTGCCATATCCCGAGTTCATTTGGAACAAATCACCGAAGTTCGAGCCCTCGATCGTATCTCCACCGCCCTTGCCATCGATCGTCACACTCGAACCGCTGTTGATCATGTACTCGGCTTTGTCGGTGCCGACGAATTTAATTTTTGACTCGGAGTTGTTGAGCGTGACGCCGGAATTGACGATGAGATATTTGCCGCTGTTGACGAAGTTCAACCCTGCCGCGCTCTTTAGCGTCTCGACTCCAGTCGCGACATTGCCCTTGAGCGTGACGACCACATCACTGCCGACAGTTGCAAACGTCATGGATTTCCCCGCCGTCATGTAGATCGAATCGTTTGCTCCGAAGTTGGTGATGACGTTATTGCCGTCCGCGCTCGAGAGAAGGAAGAGCTCACCGTAGGCGTCGGAGCCTTCGATGGTATCATCGCCTGTGCCGGGATTGATCGTCACGCCCGAGCCGTGGTTTTCGAGCCAATCTTTACCTTCCGTGCCAAGAACCTGAACGTTGTTAGTAGTATTGACGATCCGATTGATATCGTCGACGTAGAGGTGCCACAAACCGTTTTGCTTAACGGTTTTGCAATCGAGCGACGCCGCGCCGAACAACGTCTCAACTCCGGTGAACGCCGTCCCCTTGAGAGTGACGATCACATCGTTGCCAACGGTGGCGGGAGTAATGGTCTTGCCGCTTGTCATTCGGATCGTATCGTTCTTGCCGAAGTTGGTGATCACATTATTGCCCGATGCGCTCGAGAACAAATAGAGTTCGGCGTTATCGGAGCCGACGAGCGTATCATCTCCCGCGCCAGGATCGATCGACACGCCCGCGCCGTAATTGGTGATGTGATCGACGTTGGAGGTGCCGGTGACTTTGATGTTGTCGGTGCGATTAACGATGTAGTTTATGTGTTGGACGGTGAGGAGTTTGTTGTCGGCGCTCGTGACGAACTCGTAATCGGCAGTGTTTTGAAGGAGGATAGAACCTTGAGCGTTGCCGTCCTCGACGGTGATCAGATAATCATTGCCACTCCGCTCGAGAGATTTTATTGCTCCCACCTTGATTTTGATCGAGTCGTCGGCGCCGAAGTTGGTGATGGTGTCCGTGCCGTCGTCAGCGCTGAAGATGAACAGTTCCGAGCTGCCGTCGTTTTCGATGATATCATTGCCGCCGAGCGCCTCGACCGTCACGCGCGAGCCGTCGTTGAGAATATAATCGTCGTAATCGGTGCCGGCGATCGTGACATCACTTTTGTGATTGATGATGTCCTCACCGGTGCCGAGGAACGTCAAGATGCTGCCATTGACGGAAATTTGATCGGCGGCAATATTTTCCAGCGTGAGCGTGCCGGAGTATTTGGCGCCCTTGACGGTGACGACGAGATTGTTGTCGACAGCGAGGGAATTTTGGATTGAGCCGTTGGAAATTCTGATCGAATCGTTGAGCCCGAAGTTGGAGATGGTGTCGTTGCCGTCGGCGCTCGAGAACATGAAAATCTCGCCGTAAGCGTCGGAGCCGGTGATGGAGTCGTCGCCGATTCCGGCTTGGATGGTGACGTGTTCGCCGTCGTTGATGATGTAATCGTCTTCGTCAGTGCCTTCGACCTTGACGTTGTCGAGCGCGTTATGGATTGTATTGATTGCGGGCTCGGTGCCGTCGGTAATGTTGATGGTTTTTCCGTAAGCATTGACCAGACGGAGGGAGCCGGTGCCAATGTAAGCGATCACATCCGAGCCGGAGCGTTGGGTCGAGAAGGTGGCGTTGTCAGTGACGAAAATCGTATCTGCGGAAGAATAACCATAAACGGTGTCGTCGCCATCGCCGGAGCCGTATTCGATCCGCGCGGAGCCGCCGTTGAGTGAGATCATATCATTGCCCGCGTCGGCGTTTATCGTCACGTTGGAGCCGGAGTTTATGATAGAGTCGGTGCCGTCGGTGCCGCTGATCAAAATATTTGAGGTCGAATTATTGATCGTCGTGACAATCTCTTGGTAATTGCCGCCGTCGATGTTCAATGTCGAGAAATAATTTTTGAGAAGCATCGAGCCGCCGTCGAGAGAAATGATCACGTCGTCGCCGCTCTTGACGGTCGAGTACGACGACCCGTCCGTGATTTTGATCGTATCGCTCGACATAAATCCGGAGATGGAGTCGTCGCCGTCGCCCGAGGCGTATTCGATCACATTGTTGCCTTCGGACTTGTTGATCACATCATTGCCGCGCCCGCCATTGATCGTATTCGATTGACTGTGGACGTTGAGAGTATCATTGCCCGCGCCGCCCGTCATCGACACCTCCGACGAATGATTGACAACAACATCGTCGCCTGCGCCCACATTAATTTTTGTGCGAGCGCCGTAATTTGTCACGGTATCATTGCCTGCGCCGCCGATTATTGTGCTGCTGCCGCCCGAGTTGTAGACGGTATCGTTACCGTTGCCGCCGTTGATCGAAACCGCCGCGCCGTAATAGTTATAAACCGAATTATTTCCGTCGCCGACATCGATTGTCACGTCTCGCGCCTGAGTGTTGTAAATCGAATCGCTCTTCGATGTGCCGATGACGTTCGCATAACTCGTCGAGTTGTTGAGCGTCACTCCGACCTCTTTGCCTCCGACAATATTGATCGTCGAGGAATAATTTTTGAGAAGCATAGAGCCGCCGCTGAGTGAAACGATCACGTCATCGCCGCTCTTAACAGTCGAGTACGACGAGCCGTCCGTGATTTTGATCGTGTCGTAGTTGCCAAGACCAAGAATCGTATCATAGCCATCGCCCGAGGCATATTGGAAAATATTGCCGTCGCCTTCGTAATAATCGAATATGTCAATATCGACATTGAATCTGCTGACGAGCGTATCATTGCCTTTGCCGCCATTGACCGTCACCGTCCGCCCACTGTAGTCGATTGCTGAAGTAAGGATGTAATCATTACCTTCACCGCCATTGAGCGATGCGAAAGATGCGTAATTGTAAATTTTATCATCATCATTGCCTCCGTCGACGGTTGAGCCGTTGGCGTCATTAGTGATCACATCTGCTCCGCCGTCGCCGTTTATCGACGAGTAAGGGTTGATGTTTTCAATGGTATCATCGCCCTCACCGCCGAGGACGGTTGCTTGTCTTGTATCGAAATGAATGCTGCCGTAGACATAAACGGAATCATTTCCTGCTCCTGCATCAATGTAACTTCTGACACCCATATCATAAATGGTGTCGTTGCCGTCGCCCGCATCGAGTGTGACTTCGTAGAAAGGATCTGATTCGTCGTCGGTACTACTGACGATATAATCATCGCCATCGGTGCCGGAAATGAATTTGTAGGATTGAGTGTTTGTAACAGATATTCCGACCTCATTGTAGTTGCCTCCGACGATATTGACGGGCGAAGAATAATTTTTGAGAAGCATCGAGCCGCCGTTGAGCGAAATAATCACGTCGTCGCCGTTCTTGACGGTCGAATAATTTGCTCCGTCGACAATTCGGATCGTGTCGCTCGATTTGAGTCCGGAGATGGTGTCGTTGCCGTCGCCCGAAGCGTATTGGATCACGTTGAGGCTGGCGGAGCTGTCGAGGCTGATGAAATCATTGCCCGCGCCCGCATCGATCGTCACATTCTTGCCGCGGTTATCGATTGAATCATTGCCGTCGCCCGCGTTGATCGTCACATTCTTGCCTGCGTTGTAAGTGGAATCGTTGTCGGCGCCCGCATTGAGGATAAAGTCATCGCCCGCGCCGGCGTCGATCGTCACATTCGCTCCCAAGTTGCAGATCGAATCGTTACCGGCGCCGGAATTAATCGTAACTGAGGTTCCGATGTGGACAATATAATCGTTGCCGGTTCCCGCATTGATTGCCGACAACGAGCCGTCATTGACAACATAATTATTGCCGTCGCCGACGTTGAGTCTCGTATAAGAGGCGTTGTTGGAGATTGAATCGTTGCCTGCCTCCGCATTGATCGTCACATTCGAGGCGCTGTTTATAATATAATCATTGAGACTTGTGCCGCTGATGACGGTGTTCGACGTTGAATTGCTGATCGTCACTCCGCCTTCTCGATACGTGCCTCCGACGATGTTGACGGTCGAAGAATAATTTTGCAGTTTGATCGACCCGCTACCGATCCAAATGATCGTGTCCGAACCCGACTGTTGAGTGTTGTAATACGAGCCGTCCGTGATCTTGATCGTATCGGAGATTTTAAAGCCGACGATCGTATCGTTGCCGTCGCCCGACGCATAATTGAACGTCTTATAGTTGACCCATGAGCCTCCGTACAAACTAATGTAATCATTGCCCGTCCCGCCTGTGATCGTCGCGTAATCTCCGAAGGGCTGAATGAGCGTGTCGTCGCCCGCGCCCGCATCGATCACCGCCCAATGTCCGGTGTTGCGAATCGAGTCATTGCCCGTGCCCGCCTTGATCACCGCATGCGAGGCACCGGCGTCACCCTTATTGTTGATCGTATCATTTCCGGCTCCCGCATCGATCGTTACATACTGCGAATCGATGTTGGTGATCTCATCGGCGCCGCTCGAGCCGCTGACGAGTGTGTATGCGTTGTTTCGATTTGTTACAGCCATGATAATTCCTCCTTCGCCGGTAGTGTCGATTGAAATATATTGTATTGAAATTATAGCTGTCACGTTAAACGAAAGTCAACAGCGCCGCATCATTTTTAATCTGTTTCTAATAAAAGAGAGGCAACAACTCATCAGCAGAGTCGTCGCCTCTCAAAAAATTTTTTCGTCCGTCAAATCGTTCGGTGCCGAATCGTGGTCGATGCCAACGTCGGATCGCTCCGCGCGGAAGTGTCGAGCAGCGTCGGCAACAACGGCTCGTCGAGCGCCAATTGATCGAGCGGATCAAGCGGAACATACTCACTCATCAGAGGCGATAACTCGTTGAGCGTCGCCTCCGGCGCAAGGAACCAATAATCCTCCGGCACCTTCAACACGGACGCGCTCCAATCGAAATTATAATCGCCTGCGCCCTCGAGCATCACCGTCCCAGAATATCTTGTACCCTTCAAACTTACAATCGCATCGTCGCCGACCGTCATCACGTCTACTATTTTTCCCGCCGTGCATCGGAGCGTATCACTCACTCCGAAATTTTTGATCACGTTATTGCCTTGCGCGCTCGAGAATAAATACAATTGCCCCTGCTCCGAGCCGAC
>FLNZ01000112.1_pt1 | contig 12431 bp, 9 predicted proteins | sample 1140391 | NCBI WGS metagenome assembly FLNZ01 (sample SAMEA3878171, study PRJEB12797) | bioreactor metagenome | biome: Moose rumen | place: Sweden | collected 2011-10
TTGCGGCGAGCCAGTCCATAGCGCGGCGGGTCCATTTGAGCGTCAGGTCCAGCGAGTGCGAAGCCTCTTCGACGGTGCTCGGGTAAGGCGTGCATTCGTCAAAAGCCATGATGATGTCGGCGCCGATTTCGCGCTGGGCCTTCATCACCGATTCCGGAGTGAACATGTGGCGCGAGCCGTCCAGATGGCTATGGAATTCCACGCCCTCTTCGGTAATGTGGCGAAAATCCTTGAGGCTCCACACCTGGAATCCGCCGCTGTCGGTGAGCATGGGGCCGTTCCAGCCCATGAATTTTTGCACGCCGCCCGCTTCCGCAATCAGCTTGGTGCCTGGGCGCAAGTACAGGTGGTACGTATTCGCGAGAATGATTTGCGCCTGCATTTCACGCAGGTCCCGCGATGAAAGCCCCTTCACGCTCGCAAGAGTGCCCACCGGCATAAAAATCGGTGTTTCCACGACGCCATGCGCCGTGTGGAGCCGACCGCGGCGGGCCTTGCTCTTGTCGCTTGTCTTTATGAGTTCGAAGGGATTCTGGTTCAATGATATACCTTTTTCAATGAATCTAGAAATTCATCGCATTATCCGTTACTTTATAAACTACAAATTTTTACATATTATGTAGCGATTTTTTAACACGATAAACAATCCTAAATATGGTTCTTTGGCGTCGGCCTCGTACCGGCGTTTTACTATAATTAAAGCATATAATTCACAAAGAGGTTTTTATGTCCCGCTTACGCGTATTGGTCCTGATGGGTGGCCCGTCCACCGAGCACGATGTTTCCGTAGTGAGTGGCACCGGTGTTGTCCGCGCCATGAACCCGGAACGCTACAATATCCACCCTGTTTTGATTGACAAGGACGGCACTTGGCACTGGTCTGCCCGCGAACTTTCCCCCTACCAGAAGGACAATTTCTCGGTCAACTACTTCCGTAGCCTCGAAGGCACGGCCGCCTGCACCAAGAAGTCCCCCGCCCTCTCCGAACTCCCGGCTGCCGACATCGCGTTTTTGGCACTGCACGGCAAGTGGGGCGAAGACGGCCATATCCAGGCTCTGCTCGAGAACTGGGGCATCCCGTACACGGGTTGCGGGCTCCTTGCCTCGGCACTTGCGATGGACAAGATCAAGTCCAAGGAAATCTACCGCGCGAACGGCATCCCGACCCCGCCGTACCGCGTCATCTGGAAGCACGACTTTACGGGCGATACGCTCGTGAGCGTCGCCGACGAACTCGGGTTCCCGCTTGTCATCAAGGACCCGCTGGGCGGCTCCTCCATCGGCATTGGCATCGCCAAGAATCTCGACGAAGCCGGAAAGATTGCGCAGGACTTGTTCAAGGATTCCAACCGCCTGCTGTGCGAGAAGTTTATTGCCGGCGGCGAAGCGAGCTGCGGATACATTGAAGGCGAAAAGCCACTCCCGCCCACCGAAATGCGCATGACGACCCGTGAATACTTCGACTTCGAGGCGAAGTACAACGGTGAATGCCAGGAAGTGACTCCCGCGGAAATCCCTGCCGAACTCACGGCCCGCATCCAGGAACTCGCGAAGAACGCTCACTTCGCGCTTGGCGGTGCAGGCTACAGCCGCACGGACGTGCGCATCGCGAAGGATGGCCAGATTTACGCCATCGAGACGAACACGCTCCCGGGCATGACTCCCACGTCGATTCTCCCGGCTCAGGCGGCCTGCAACGGCATTACCTACAGCCAGCTCATTGACATGATTATCGACAAGAGCATCGCAATCAAGCGGTAGACCAGGATTCCAACAACCATTGACCATTGACTAACAACCAATGACCATTGACCAATGACTATTGACTTATACGTAGATACTTCCCGGAAGGGCATCTCGATGGCGGTTGCGACCAGCGGTCAGCCTATGAATGCGCGAACTATGGATGAAAGCGCTCGCGTTTACGAGGAAATCGTGAACACGGAGGCCCGCGGGGAAATTCTCGGGGAATCGCTCGACACGCTGCTCACGCGCGTGGGCGCGACTCTCGATGACGTGAAGCGCGTGATGGTGACGCTCGGGCCCGGCTCCTTTAGCGGGCTCAGGACCGGAGTGGCATTCTGCCAGGGGCTTTGCTTCAGCGGGAAGCGCGAACTCTACGGGGTCACGACCCTGCAGGCGCTCGCATGTTTTGCGCACGATGTCGCGGGCAATACACCTGCGTGTACCGATGCCGCGGGCAATAAGCCTGCTGGTACTGCCGCGGGCAAGGAATGCGCCGAGATTGCGGTTGTTATCCGCGCGCGCACCGGGTTCTGGTACATGAGGCTGAACGGCGAGGAATTTTTCATCGAGACGCCCGAGGTTATCGAACGCATCAAGAACGCGAAAGTTAAGGCGATTGTCGCGGACGCCCCCGCGCAGGAAGACGAAGCGCTCAAGGCCGCCTTTGCAGAGATTGGCGCAAGTGTTTCGCCCGATACGGGCAAGCCGCTCGACATGTGGGCCCCGCTGTTCAGTACCGTAAAGCCGTCGCTCATTCAGGAAGCGAACTACATTCAGCCGTCCTATTTCGAAAAGTTGAAATCGTAGCCCGTGGGCTTGCGGAAGGTTTGCCGATGCCCGTTCGCGAAATGAAAATAGATGACTTGCCGCAGGTGCTTCAAATCCAGAAGGCGCTTGCCTTCCAGGACTGGAACGAGCGGCAGTTTATTGCAGAAATCACGGCGAACTATGCCCTGTGCGTCGTTTACGAGGAAGCGCAGTTTAACTCGGCGCAGTTTAATTCGGCGCAGTCTAACGAAGATCCCCGCCTGCGCGGGGATGACATATTGGGTTATGCCGTCTTCCACCTGATGGGGCCGGACAGCGAACTTCTGAGCATCGCCGCAAATGCACCGCACCAGCGCGCAGGAATCGGCACTGCGCTATTGAACGCGGGCCTTGCGCATCTCGATTTCGCGAAGGGCGATAAAATGTTCCTCGAGGTCCGCGAAGGCAATACAAAAGCCCGCCGTTTTTACGAGAAGCATGGTTTCGAGCCATACGCAGAGCGCAAGAAGTACTATGCCGACGGTGAAAACGCAATACTTTATCAGAAATCAAAATAAAGGATGTACTCGTGACTAAGATTCTGATGCAGGACAAGAATACGCGCAAGAGGAGCCGCAAGGTTCTGGGTGCGATTATAGTCGTGGTATTTTGCTTGTTGGCCGCCATCTATGTCGTTGTGGAAAAGAGCGGCAAGTGGCTCGTGGTCAATGACGAGTTCGAACACGCCACCTGGGCAGTGATTCTTGACGGGCAATCCGCGAACATGGAAAGGAATGACTACGTGGCAGACCTGAAGGCTCAAGGGAAAATCGATTCCGTGCTTATCCTCGGGCGGCGCGTCTACCGCGACAAGAGCAACGTGGACTTTTACGCCGAAGACTTCATGCGGCTCGGCAAGTTCAACCCCGCCACTATTTTCCTTGTCCGGCACGACGACCCTTCCACGCTGAGCGAAGCGTGCACGATTATTCCCTGGCTCAAGAAACACAAGGCGGATTCTGTGCTCCTCGTAACTTCAGCCCCGGCTACGCGCAGGGCAAAAAGGATTTTCCAAACCCTTTCGGGCGATTCTCCGGTATACCTGACCAAGGATATTGACAACAAGAGTCATTATATCGCCGATGCATGGATTTTCAACCGCGAGTCGCGCAAGAACTGGCTCCGCGAATGGTTTGCCCTGGCCCATTCTTATCTGGACTTGGCCGGTGCATATCCCTTGTCGGAACGCGATTCAACGTATTTCTCAAAAATTCGTTCCATCGCCGAAGAGGAGAAAGATGAACCCGTCATTGACCTCTTTAACCTGCAAAAGAGCGAGGAAAAACCTGAAAAGGAACTCCCCCGCGACACGGTTGCGGCTCCGGCCCCTGCGGGCGATTCCGCCCAGGCTACTTCTAGTTCCCAGGCAAGCACGAACAACTTAAAATAACTTTTTTAAATTGGTTATTATGAAAAAGGCACTCAAGATAACAGGCATCGTAATTGCGGCTCTACTCATTCTCGTGATTGCCGCGCTCAAGTTCGCTCCTGGAATTGTAAGGGGCTATATCGTCAACAACTCCGAGGAACTCATCGGGCGCAAGGTCGCCATCGAGAGCATCTCGCTCGATCCGTTCTCGTTTACGCTGAGCATCAACAGCCTTGTGGTTTTCGAGAAGGACGGCGAGACTCCGTTCGTGTCGTTCGAGAAGTTCCGCGTGAATGTGGACCCGTTCGACATGTTTACGGGTACGGCCTCGGTGAGTGAAATTTACCTGAAGGGCCTGTATGCGCGAGTGCTCCAGCACGAGGACCGCTTCAACTTTACCGACATTATCGAGTTCCTTGCGAAGGGCGATTCTACGGCGCTCGATTCCGCTGCTGGCGTGGCTGCGGCCGATTCCGCTACTGCGAAGGCCGATACGGCAAGCGTGGATTCTGCGGGCATGGTGAATGCGGCCGAGATTGCGGAAGGCCTCCCCTTCAACATTTCCGTAAAGAACATCGTGTTCGAGAAGGGCAACATCATTTACCAGGATACGAAGGTCGGTTCCAAGATTCATCTGCAGGACTTTTCGCTCAATATCCCTGCGGTGTACCTGAGCAACAAGCAGACCGACGTGGGTTTAAGCCTCAAGTTTGCCGACGGTGGTGACCTGAACGTGAAGGTAGAAGCGAACGCGGCGACAAACGACTTCAAGCTAGACGTGAACCTCAAGGACTTCGCGCTCGCCTGCGGAAAGCCGTACCTGAACGACTTTATCAACTACAAGGACTTTGCAGGTACGCTCTCTGTGGCCGTGAACATGGCGGGCAACCTGAACGACATTCTCTCTTCGGATATCAAGGGCACCGTATCGCTCGATGGCGTCGTGCTTACCGAAACGAGCGGGCGTACGCTCGGCGTGAACCACGTGGGCGTGGGCATTGGCAAGGCGAACATCAACGAGAACAACTACGTGGTTGATTCCGTGGTGGTGGACGGTGCCTTTGCGCATGTCGACCTGTACAAGAACGGCAAGACGAACTTTGACGTGCTGTTGAAGAAGGGTTCCGCCGACGAGCCGGATAGCGCGCAGCTTGCAGCCGACCAGCAGCTGGTGCTTGGCGATGCTCCCGATTCTACCGCCACCGAGGTGAAGGAAGAACCCGCACCTGCCGAAAAGTCTAAGCCGCTCAAGGCAAAGATCAATAAACTCCTGTTGCAGAACACGAAGGTGAGTGCGACCGACCATTCCATTACCAGGCCGTTTAACTATACGGTGAGCGGGATTACCGTGCTCGGATCAAACATCAACTTCGATACGCCCTGCTCCATTAACGTGAAGGCGTCGTTCCCCGATGGCGGAAGCCTGAACGTGAAGTACAAGGGCGCATTCAGCAACATTGGCACGATGGATGCCTACATCAGCGTGAAGAACCTCGCCCTGAAGCACTTCAGCAACTACAGCCACCACTACACGGGCTACCCGCTTAGCGCCGGCACGCTTGCCTTTGCGAGCGAGAACAAGATAAAGGATTTTGAACTCGACAGCAAGAACACCATCGACATCTACAACATCGATGTTGCGGACAAGGACCCGAATTCGAACCCGGAATTTATGGTGCCCATGAAGGTGGGCCTGTACATCTTGAAGGACAAGGACGACAAGATTCAGTTCGATATTCCGGTACACGGCAACCTGAAGGATCCGCAGTTCTCCGTGGGCAAGATTATCTGGAAGACGGTAATGAACCTGCTTATCAAGGTGGCCCTCTCCCCGCTCAAGATTGTGGGTAACCTCGCCTCTACCGGCGCGGGTGCCATCGGGCTTGACCTCGGCAAGAACGATGAAATCATCATCGACGCGACGGCCAAGACATTCACGAGCGAGCAGTACGCGAAGGCCTCCAAGATGACGGAAGCGCTCTCGAAGGACAAGAACCTGAAGCTCGTGTTCACGCAACTCTACAACGTGCGCAAGACTACCGAAGCCTACCGCACTGTAAAGCTCAAGACGGAATACTACAAGAAGACGCACGGCAAGGAAAAACTGACCGAACTCGACGAGCGGGCCATTGCCGAAATGAGCGACAGCGACGAGGGCTTTGTTGCCTACGTGAAGGAAAACGGCGACAAGCTCGACGTGAAGGCGCTCCGCAAGGAACTTTCCACCCTCGCCGAGGGCAGGAACCAGGACTTGCTGAAGGTACTCACGCAGCAGAGCGGCGTGACCAAGAAGAACATCAAGGTCATTACTGCCCCGGCGAACCAGCTTTCGAGCCATCGCGGGAAGGCAATGTACAAGGTTTCCGTCGATGTGCAGTAAAAGTTCTGGGTTTTAACTTGTAACTTTTCTAAATTTATCCACGCTATGAGTGAAGAATTGTGCGCGAACCTCTCCAGCAAGGTTCAAGAGATTGCAAAGGCCCCCAAGTACCGCGGGGCAATTTTCCAGATTGAAGCCGACGAGAAGGGACTTGCCCTTGTCGACGCGAAGGAATCGAGCCTGAAGGTCTACCTGATGGTTGACCCCGAATGCGACAAGATTCTGGAAACGCGCTTCTTCACATACGGCGGCCCCATATTCACCGCCCTCGCCGATACCTTCTGCAAGAAAATCCAGATGGTGACTATCGAGGAAGCGTGCGCGATTACCGCAGAGAGCCTGGAACAAGAACTCCGCGACAATCCCGACTCCCCCGCCATTCCGGCAAATGCGCCCGAGATTGGCCAGATGAACACGCTCATCAAGAAGGTCCTGGAAGCCTACCCCGAAAAGAAGGCGACCGCCATCTTGGTGCGCGAGAAGATGGAGCGTATCAAGTACCGCACGCAGACCGCCGAAGGCCGCGCCGAAGCCGACGCCGAATGGAATGCGCTTGCGAAGCACGAGAAAATCGAGAAGATCGAGGCCTGGCTGCACCAGTCCGTGCGCGGCATGCTGCAGGGCGACGGCGGAGACGTAGAAATACTCGATCTCACGGATGACAACCGCCTCAAGATTCGTTACCAGGGGGCGTGTGCGGGCTGCGGTTCTGCGATGGGCGGCACGCTGTTCTACATCGAGGACGAACTCAAGAACAACGTGTACTACAACCTGATTGTGGAACCCGAGGATCCGCTCGACAACATCCAGCCGAACCCGAACCTCCCCGGCCTCGACGACAACAATCCTCCCGCAAGCCTGTTCTAGCCTAAATCGTGTAAAATAATATTATCCAAAGTGGCCAAAAACCGCGTTTTTTGCGTGTTTTACAAATATTACATGCGTTTTTACCATATAAAGTTATTTTTAGGCCGGGATGGTGTAAACCAAAAAATCAGAGGATGTCAAATGAAAAAGATTCTTGCAATTCTCGGCATGGCGGCAGTATCTGCCATGGCCATCAGTGCAAGCCGTGTGGGCCCTGTCAGCACGTACGGTGAACTCAAGGCTAACGGTGGTAAGCTCTCCGGCACTTGCCCGCAATACCAGAATTCTGCCGTGCAGGTGAAGGGCATGAGCCTTTTCTGGAGCTCGGGTGCCGATAGTTCCACGGTGTTCTATTCTGAAAAGGCCGTCAACGCGATGGTGAAGCAGATGAACATCGAAGTCATCCGTTTTGCTATGGGTGTCACCAAGGAAAAATTCGAGGACCAAGGTCGCGGATACCTGAGCAGTGAACAGGGCGAAATCTTGCAAAAGGGCTACCTCAAGAACGTGGTAAACGCCGCCATCGATAACGACATCTACGTGATTATTGACTGGCACATCGAAAGTGCTAATGGCAATACCAGCGAAGCCGCCAAGTTTTTCGAATATGCCGCTAAGGAATATGGTTCCTACAACAACGTGATTTTCGAAGTGTGGAACGAACCTGTTGGTGCCGACATGGGTACAGTCGCTTCTCACGCGAACACCGTGATTGCCGCTATCCGTAAGTACTCCGATAACCTCGTGCTCGTGGGTAGCCCGGAATGGTCCAGCCATCCGGAACAGTGCGCTACGGCCGGCATTCAGGATAGCAAGAAGAATTTCGGTTGCACGCTCCACTTCTACGCTGCAACGCACCAGAAGGGTAACGGCGGTTACAATGACCGTGCCGCTCAGGCTATGTCTAATGGCGTTCCTGTGTTTGCCACGGAATGGGGAACCGTTTCTGCCGATGGAAACGGTTCTCCGAATCAGAGTGCCAGTCAGGATTGGATTACCTGGATGAACGAGAACCATGTTTCCTGGGCCAACTGGTCTGCTTCTGCTATCAATGAAAAATCAGCTGCATTCCAGAACCTCGCTATCGACAACGGCCTTACCTTCACGACCTCCGGTAACATGGTCAAGGGCTGGATGAACGGCTCGAGCGGTTACAAGGATTGCGGCCTCCAGAATGGCAACGGCAGCGAAAATAGCGGTTTCTCTACGGGTGTTGCGAACGGCGCAAAGACTGACATTATTGATGACCTTGAAGACGGTGACCGCTTTGCCTACACGGGTGGATGGTGGTCTGCCTTCGCCGACTCCGACGACGATACCGATGGCCAGGGCAAGACATCCATTAGCAACGGCAAGTGGGAAAATGATTTCGGCAAGCAGGTGTACGACGTACTTATGCCTTCTGACGGTGGCAAGAACACCTCCAAACATATGGCCGGCATCGAAGGCATCAAGCTTTCGCAGGGCCAGTACAAGTACGCTCCCTATGTGGCAATCGGCTTGAACCTCAAGCGAGATACCATGGAAATTGACCTCTCTGCCTGCAAGTCCATAAGCTACAAGTTCAAGGGTGCAAGCCACAACTTCCGCGTTGAGACTTCCCTCGTGAAGAACTGGAACTTCCACCACGTGAACAAGGACGGGTCTGCGGATTGGAAGGAAGTGGAACTCACTTGGGACCAGTTCACGCAGGAAAGCTGGGGCGATGACGCTCAGCACTTCAGCCTAGACAAGGGCATGAACAAGGTGCAGCGCTTTGCCTGGGAAGTCAAGGGTGCCCTCGATGTTCCCGATAACATGAACCAGCCGAAGTACAACTACCTCTACGTGGACGACGTGCGCTGCAACGGCGTGAGCGTCACTGCGATTAGTGGCAATGGCTCTTCTCCGAAGTCCTCCTCTTCTGCGGGTAAGTCTAGTTCCTCCACCGGCAAATCAAGTTCTTCTACGATTGTTAATAGTTCTTCAGATGTCGGCCCGACCTCTTCTAGCATAGAACCTACTTCCAGTTCTTCTGTCAAGTGGGGTGTGACAAATATTGTTGCTATCGACGATGTCGAAGACCTCGACCACATAGCCTACACGGGCGGAACTTGGTATGCCTACACGGACCAAGAACCCGGAGGACTCTCCGCAATCTCCAATACCTACGATCCTAACCTTCCAGGTTATATCGTGAACTTCCTCGGTTCGGATGTTCCGACAAACGGCACGCAGGGATTTGTCGGCCTTGCCGGCATTGTATGGAACCAGGGTACATACAGCGAAGCTCCGTTTGTGGCTCTTGGTTTGAACCTTATGGCAGATACAACTCTTGGCGCAGACCTCTCCGCCTGCAATGCCTTCTACTACCGTTACATGGGTGCAGCGCACGTGTTCAAGGTGCAGGATGGCTCGGTAACGGACTATGCCTACCATCAGCTCAAGATGGATTCCTCCTCTGTCTGGAGGGAAGCTGTTGTTCCGTTTGAAAAACTTGAACAGCCTTCCTGGACAAAGGACCCGAAGGATCTGAATTACGCTGCGGTCAAGAAGATGGCCTGGGAAGTTGTTGGCTACAAGAACTTCGATATGCAGCCCGACATTCCTCTCCTGTTGGTCGACGATCTCCGTTGCGGAGTGCTTAGCACCGATGCCGTTCGTGTTGCGACCCGCAAGGTTAGCGGTATTTCTCTTTCCGCGCAGGGAACCTCTCTGAACGTGAATATCTCGAAGTCCGGCGTCGTGAAGGTCCAGGTGTTCGACCTGACCGGCCATGCCGTCAAGAGCGTCTCTGAGAACATGCAGGCTGGTGCCCATACGGTTTCTCTCGAGAACCTGACGGCAGGCAGCTACATCGTCCGCGTGCAGGCTGGCAGCGCAGTCAAGTCCGCCCGCATTACGCTCAAGTAATTCCGAACCAGAATCATTGAATTTTATTCAGTGATTCTAGTAACCACAAAAAAAGCCTCTGGCCCCGCTGCCAGGGGCTTTTTGTATGCAATAAACATTTTTGTATTTGAAAAAAAAGCAAATTCATCTCTTTAATAGAAATAAACTGTCTTATAAATGGAAGGCGTCGGCCAAGGCCTTCGCAGTAGTGTGCAAACGAGCGTCGCGACGGGGTGCTGGCACCCCGGCATGACCGAGTGCAGCCACGGACGCCATAGGCGTCCACTCCGAGCTGGGGCCCCTCCCGCATATAGTTCATACCTTAGGTGTTATAAAAAGAATCCTTTTTTCTATATTTTTCTTTGGAAAAACATAAAAAAGGAAATTGTATGTCCGAAGAACTCGTCTTGAAATTCGTTGACCCCGTGCCGATGCGCTACGGTGAAAACTCCCACCAGTCCGCAGTGTTCTACCGCGACCCGACCTGCACCGAAGCAAGCCTCGCCACCGCGAAGCAGCTCTGGGGTAAGGAACTTTCTTACAACAACATTGTTGACGCCGATGCAGCCCTCGAAATGGCCCGCGAATTCAGCGACGACAATGCGGTCGTTATCGTGAAGCACATGAACCCGTGCGGACTCGCTACCGGCAAGACACTGCGCAACGCTATGGAAGCCGCCTGGGAAGGCGACCCGGTGTCGGCCTTCGGTTCCGTGATCGCCGTTACCAAGAAGGTGGACCTGAAAACCGCCGAATTCCTGAAGGGCAAGTTCGTTGAAATCCTTCTCGCCCCGGCATTCGACAAGGACGCTCTGGAATTTTTGAAGAACAAGTCCAAGGACATTCGTCTCCTTGAAGTGGGCAAGATCAAGAAGGCAACCCGCTGCAAGGTCTATAAGCACGTAATCGGTGGCATGCTGGTTCAGGACCGCGACGTGGACGTTTACGAAAAGTTCGAATGCGTCACCAAGAAGAAGTTCGCAAAGAACAAGGAAGCCCTCGCCCGCTTCACTTGGATCGTGACCAAGCACACGAAGTCTAACGCCATCGTCATGGGTTACGAATACGCCCGCGGTTACTTCCAGGTCATCGGCCTTGGCCCCGGCCAGCCGAACCGCATCGACAGTAACCTCCGCCTCTGCCAGCCGCGCGTCCGTGACAACGTGGCCCGCATGAAGGCTGCCCAGAAGTTCTTCAACGAAAAGGGCAAGTGCATCGACAAGGCCGGACTCAAGGCGCTGGAAAAGAAGGTGTTCAGCGAAGTCGTGATGGGCTCCGACGCCTTCTTCCCGTTCCCGGACAACGTAGAAGCCGCTGCCAAGGCTGGCGTCCAGTATATCGTGCAACCGGGTGGTTCCAAGAAGGACAACCTCTCCATCGAAGCTTGCGACAAGCTTGGCGTGGCCATGGTGTTCACCGGCATGAGGCACTTCCGCCACTAAGGGTTTGCGTATGCCTCCCGTGTCGCAGAAAGAAACGAACCAGAAGGAAAAGGACCTCTACTACGCGGTCCTCTCCTTCTTGAAGTCTGTCCGCAAGGCAGGCCGTACGACCGATGTCGAGTGGCGCGAATACAAGGAAAAGCTCCTGAAGATTGCGCCCACGCCCGACATGGGAAAGGCTGCCGACATGTGGACGATGGACAACCTCGACCAGTTCTGCCCCGACAACAAGCAGTTGCCGCCGCTCAACGACATGGACTACGTGGCAAACATTTCCCCGAAGTTCGCGTCGCAACTGATGGAAGCGATGTACTACGGGATGCTCAACCTGACGCAGGCGAACCTGATTTCGGACGAAATCCAGGATGCCGACCCGGAATGCGTGTCTACCGCCTCGCTCGAGGAACTGCTCGTGAAGCTCTGGATTGGCAATGCGAAAAGTTACCGGAAAGTGGTGGCTAACTAGACGAAAGAACGGACCTACGGTCCTACAGACGAAAGGATTTAGTAGGAAGAATGACCTATAAAGTTCGTGTCATAGGTGGTGGGCTTGCAGGCTGCGAGGCGGCTTTGCAGTTGGCGAGCCGTGGTTTCAAGGTAGACCTGTACGAGATGCGCCCGGTCAAGAACACTCCCGCCCACAAGGACGGTCACCTGGCGCAGTTAGTTTGTTCCAACAGCTTCAAGGCGCTGGGCGTCACGAGCGCACACGGGCTTTTAAAACAGGAACTCACGATGCTCGGGAGCTTTCTGCTGGATAGCGCCCGTGAGGCGGCCGTACCCGCAGGCGATTCGCTTACCGTGAACCGCGATATCTTCAGCGAATCTGTGGAAAAAAAGATTGCGGAAAGCCCGAATATCACGCTCCACCGTGAAGAAGTCACGAGCCTTGAAGGCGACTGCCCTACCCTCGTTGCGGCGGGGCCGCTGGCCAGCGACGCGCTCGCCG